>FWWM01003084.1_pt1 | contig 22767 bp, 22 predicted proteins | sample 2228351 | NCBI WGS metagenome assembly FWWM01 (sample SAMEA103939774, study PRJEB20133) | metagenome
ACGGATATGAAATTGAACCTGTGATGGACTATCTGAAAACAAAAGGGGATATGGCCTTGTATGTAGCCTTGTCTCAAGCTGTGGTATCGCCCAAAGACAAAGAACTGGAGATATCCTTTCTTCCGACTCAGAGATTTCAATACGAATATGTGAAGCAGAAAATTTTCGAGCTTGAGTTTCTTCTCAAATCTATTATGAAAAAAGATCTCACCGTAAACGTGATTATAGATGAAGCGAGGGAAAAAGAGATTCTGAGAAAACTTCAAGAGATGTTTCCCGGAAAGGTTCAAATCGAGGAGTGATACTGGTGAAGAAAATCAGAGGTTTTGGCGGCAGGAACTACGGTGGAAAGGGTGAGAAATTACCACAAGATATTGGCAAGCTGCAGCAACAAATGATGCAGAATTTGCAAAAAGTTGAGGAGATTTTTGAAACACTCGAGGTAACTAGCACGTCGGGAGGTGGAGCCGTTAAGGTTACAGCACGATGTAATTACGAAATAACCTCAATTGAATACGACGATTCGCTGCTTCAAGATAAAGAAATGCTCAACGATTTGATAATCGCTGCGGTTAACGAGGCTCTGAGAGAAATTGAAAAGAGAAGAGAAGAAGAGATCGCAAAGATAACTGGCCTGCCTGGTTTGCCAAATTTGTGATTTTTTACACAAATGTACGTGTTGGTTAAATGTTCGTGTTGTAGTATCAGATTGGTATATTTTCAACCAAAGGAGGGATTTGAAATGAGAGTAGCGATCAACGGTTTCGGCAGAATTGGAAGAGTCGTACTCAGGGAGATTCTGAAGAGAAACTGGAAAGATATTGAAGTTGTAGCCATCAACGATGTGACCGATGCCGTAACTCTTGCCCACTTGTTCAAGTACGATTCTGTTCACAAGGTATACCCTGGTAACGTGTCTGTTTCCAATGGAAACTTAGTCATTGACGACAAAGTTTTCAGGGTTCTCAGCGAGAAAGATCCTTCCAAGCTTCCGTGGAAAGACCTTGGGATCGATTTGGTAATCGAGTCTTCTGGCCTTTTCACTGACAGAGAGAAGGCTTCGTTGCATCTACAAGCTGGTGCAAAAAAGGTTTTGATAACTGCTCCGGCAAAGGGAGAAGACATAACGGTTGTCATAGGTTGCAACGAGAAAAATCTAAAGCCAGAGCATACAATAATATCCTGCGCATCCTGTACAACAAACTCGATAGCGCCGATTATCAAGGTTCTGCATCAGAAATTTGGTATTAAAAGCGGTTTCTTGACAACAGTTCATGCTTATACAAACGATCAAAGAGTTCTGGACCTGCCGCATAAAGATTTGAGAAGGGCAAGAGCAGCTGCTCTGAACACCATACCCACCACAACCGGAGCAGCAAAAGCGGTCGCCCTTGTCGTTCCCGAGCTTAAGGGAAAATTGGATGGCGTGGCTTTGAGAGTGCCAGTTCCCGATGGATCGATTTCTGACTTTACGGCAGTTGTAGAAAAACCAGCAACAATCGAGGAAATCAACGCGGTCATGAAGGAAGCCTGTGAAAATGAACTCAAGGGGATAATCCTGTATAACGAGGATCAAATAGTGAGTTCGGATATCGTCGGAACGCCGTATTCTGGTATATTTGACGCCACTTTGACAAACGTGAGAGAGAACCTGATAAAAGTTTTCTCATGGTACGACAACGAATATGGTTACAGCTGCAGAGTTGTGGACACAGTTGAGCTTCTTGCGAAACTGAAATAAGGGAGGAACTTTCCTCCCTTATTGTTTTAGAGAGGTGAGAAAATGAAAAAGATGAGCATAACAGATGTAGATCTTGCTGGTAAGACGGTTATCATGAGGGTAGACTTCAACGTTCCCATTGATAAAGATGGCAAAGTTTCGGACGATACTCGTATAAGAGCTGCTTTGCCAACGATAGAGTATGCTGTCAGCAAAGGTGCCAAGGTTATTCTTTTATCACACCTAGGAAGACCCAAAGGTGGACCGGATCCCAAGTATTCGTTGAAACCCGTTGCAGAACATCTGAAAACCATATCCAATCTCAACGTTCTTTTTGTTCCGTACCTTTTTGGTGAAGAAGTCAAATCGACAGTGAAAAGTATGAAGTCCGGTGATGTGCTGGTTTTGGAAAACACCAGGTTCCATCCAGGTGAAGAAAAGAACGATCTTGAACTGGCAAGAGCATGGGCTGAACTTGCCGACATTCACGTTAACGACGCCTTTGGAACAGCACACAGAGCTCACTCTTCCAATGTCGGTATAGCATCCTTCATCCCAAGTGTTGCGGGATTTTTGATGGAAAAGGAGATACAGTTTCTCAACAAAGTGACATACGAACCGGAGCACCCTTACGTAGTCGTACTGGGTGGAGCGAAGGTTTCCGACAAGATTGGTGTCATAACCAATCTCTTGAACAAAGCTGACAAACTTCTTATCGGTGGAGCGATGATGTTCACATTCCTGAAAGCTCAAGGTTATTCTGTGGGATCTTCGCTCGTCGAGGAAGACAAACTTGATCTTGCAAGAGATCTGATAAAGATGGCAAAGGAGAAAGGGGTAGAACTTGTCCTCCCCATCGATGCGGTAACAGCGCAAAAGATCGAACCAGGTGTTGTAAAGAAGGTTGTTAGGATCTCCGATGGTATCCCGGAGGGTTGGATGGGACTTGACATCGGACCTGAAACAGTTACGCTCTTTGAGAGAGCAATGGAAGGTGCCAAGACCGTTGTCTGGAACGGGCCAGTTGGTGTATTTGAAATCGACGACTTTGCAGAAGGTACAAAAAAGGTTGCAGAGATCATAGCGAAAGTGAAAGGAACCACGGTCATCGGCGGTGGAGATACCGCCGCAGCTGTGGCAAAATTTGGGTTGGAATCAGCCTACACCCATGTTTCAACGGGTGGAGGTGCTTCGCTTGAGTTCCTCGAGGGTAAAGAGCTACCTGGTATTAAGAGCATAGCAGACAAAAAAAAATAGATCGAGTGATTCTCGCCGGTAACTGGAAAATGAACAAGACGAACCAACAAGCCAAGCTGTTCGTCAATGACTTGATACAAGCTCTGGCGGGTATGGAATTTGAGATAGTTCTATGCCCGCCTTTCACTAGTTTAAGTGATGTCAAAGAACTGCTCAGCACGACAAATCTCAAGCTCGGTGCACAGAATTGTCACTATGAGCAATCCGGAGCGTTCACCGGAGAAATCTCTCCTGTGATGCTAAAGGAACTGGGTGTTGAGTACGTAATCATCGGGCATTCGGAGAGGCGACACATCTTTGGAGAAACAGATGACCTGATCAACAAAAAGGTGAAAGCTGTTTTGAACAACGGAATGAAACCAATTCTGTGCGTGGGTGAAACCAAAGAGGAAAGAGAAAAAGGTTTGACCTTTTGTGTTGTCGAGTCGCAGTTGAGACAAGGCTTGTACGGTGTGGCTAAAAGTGAGATTCGAAATGTGGTGATCGCCTACGAACCTGTTTGGGCAATTGGCACAGGAATTGTTGCAAAACCATGGCAAGCACAGGAGGTTCAGGGGTTCATACGCGATCTACTGGCGAAACTCTACGATGAAGAGGTAGCGGCAAGCATATCGATTCTCTACGGCGGTAGCATCAAACCAGACAATTTTCTCAGTTTGATGCTTCAGAAGGACGTGGATGGCGGTCTTGTAGGCGGAGCAAGTTTGGACAAACAGTTCGCAGAGCTTGCAAAAATTGTTTCGAGGATTGTTTCTTGAAGAAAGAATCCCCCTCGCGGGGATTCTTATACTACAAACCTATTTTCAACAAGTTCTGGAACCAAGTGGAAGCGGTCAATCTGAGAACAGAAGACAATGTCCTCTGCAAAACCCTTTTTCGCCAGTTCTTTTCCGTGCAAGGTGTCTAATAGCATTTGTTGTAAGTCCGAAGTTTTTAAGCCTTTCCAAAGTTGAAATGCTATTTTCGCTCCATCGCCAAGGTCGTCTCTGTCCAACCTTTCTATCAAGGCACCAGCGCATAGTACATCCTCCATTGCAATGAATCTGTCTTGACCGGAACAGACGACCAGAATCTCTTCGCTGTGTTTCAACTGCACGACAACGGCACTTAGATTTAGAAATGATCCCGCAAGAACCCTCGGGGATTTGACCAAATGGACCGCCTTGGTTCCGTTGGTTGTTGTTAAAACCAAGTTCTTGCCAAACACAGCGTCTGAAGTGTACTCCAGCGGAGAATTGCCAAGATCAAACCCCTTTGGTTTAACACCGTTTCTCTCTCCACATATCAGAGTGTTCTTCGATTTCTCCATTCTAGCACGTGCGAGATTAACTACCGGTTTTACACAAAGCGCTCCATTCGCCAAAGCAGTCACAATGGTGCTCGTGGCACGCAGAACATCGATTACGACGGCTATTCCACGGGTATGGATCCTTGATGGAGTAAACAGAACGTCAACCAAAGCTACCTTACTCCCAAAAGTCTATCAATCTTCTCTTTATCAAAGCCGATGACTATCTGATTACCTATTTCGATAACGGGAACGCCTGTCTGCCCAGTTTTCCTGACAAGTTCCTCAGCTTTTCTGAGATCTCTTGAAACATCAACCTCTGTATACTTCAGACCGAGTTGGCGAAAATAATTTTTCGCCTTTGCGCAATATGGACAACTCGGAGTAGTGTAAACTGTTATTCTCATCGCCACCAAAACCACCTCCGACAGAAATACTACCATTTCTGTCGGAATTTTTCAAGGTCTATCTTCTGATGTCTTGCTTTATTGTTTGGATGCTTTGCAGATCCAGATAAATCCTTTCAAACTGCCTACCGTCTACAGTTATTCGAACTGGCTTATCGGTGGTTGTGGTCAAGGTGTAAAATCTCAGGGCATTCCTTTGAAGCTCATAGACAAATTTTGCCAGAGCTGCTTTTGTGAAGTTTGATTCAGGTCGTAGATAACTCAACTGCTTCCCCAGAAAGATGGTTTCAAAGATGTTAGACTTCTTGTTGGCAAGATTTTTCAGAAAAACCTCAAAGTCCGTTTCTCCATTTCTCAAAAATGAGCTCATGAAAGCTTTCAGTTGTTTATCGGACATAGATGCGTAGAATCTTTGTGTGGTTGAGATATCAAGCATCCGCTCCACAAAACTAAAAACATCAAGAGGATTGGACAAATCCATCGCTCTGTTGTTCAAAGGATCAAATGAGTGCTGTTTGAGGCTCAGAATGTACACCATTCTTTTGGATATATCCATTCTTATGAAATGGGCAGTATCCTTGTCTTTGTTTACGAAAACGTAGTGTAAAACCTGCGACGCAAATTCTGGCGAGCGCTTCAAGGAGAGGTTTGTCAGCAAGAGCCACACTCCGAAACCAGCAGCAGCCAGAATCACAACAAAGATTATCCAGAACAAGGTCGTTCTTCTCTTTCGTCTCATAGTTATTCACCTCTCTCTTTGTTCTGAAGCATGTCTGGTTCGAAGAAGCTGAATCTGCCTCTTTTGATCAACTCATTCCACATTTCAATTGTCTCGGGCAACAGCATGTAGCCGCGCTTGACAGCGTAACATATTTTGTTTTCAAGAACCTCGAGCAATGCTTTTTCCAGATCCTCATATGCCAGCTGCCTTAGTTTCTCAACATTGTCGTAGTTTCGACCCTCTTCAAGCGAATCGGCCAAAAAGAGTATCTTTCCGATTGCATCAAAGGATTTGTGACCACTTGTGTGATGGGAAATGGCAATGAGGAGTTTTTCGTCTCCAACCTCAAACCTTCTTCTAAGATACTCCGCAGAAATCTTACCGTGCAGTAAGGTGGGTTTGGCAAATTCGTACTCGTTTATTGGTATGGCATAATAAAGAGCTATTTTCAGAAGAATTTCTGGATCAAAATCTCTGAAAAGATCGTGTGCCAGACAAGCGATTTTGACTTTCTCTTTGTCAACGTTATGCCTTTCAGCCAGTTTTAAACCGAAATTGACACACGAGACTGTGTGCCTATATCTGTCTGCAGATGTCAATTTGGACGCAAGATGCTTCAGCTTCGAGATCAGTCTCTCCGCTCTGTCACCAACTTTCCCTGTCAATCTCCTCCACCTCTATTCCGACGGTGTTCTCTATGAGCGATGTTACGCTATGCACAGTGTTTTCAACAACCTCGCTGGATGAGGAAACAACCGCGATGCCTATCTCTGCCCAGTTTGTTGAATCGCACATGCCTACTTCCGACACTGAGATGTTGTACTTTGCCCTCAGTTCGTTCATCAGTCTCTTCAAGATCGTTCTTTTCTCTTTTAGAGTTTTGACACCGAAAAGTCGTACCCTGTAACTCACTATTGCTGCGTGCACGAAGTTTCACCCTTTTGGGAAAGGACGGGGAAAGATCCCCGTCCCCTTTTCATCAAGTATTTTTTTCTTGCTTCCTCTCCTGGATGATCTTCTCCTGGATGTTCGGTGGAACTTCTTGGTACTTCGAGAATTTCATTGTGAAGTATCCTCTCCCGCTTGTAATACCGGACAATCTGCCGGAGAAATCCAGCATTTCTGCCAGAGGAACCTCGGCCTTGATTTTTGACATACCTCTTCCAGCTGGTTCCATTCCTTGTGGTCTACCCCTTCGAGCCGTGATATCTCCTATGACGTCTCCAGCAACTTCGTCGGGGCAGAACACCTCAACTTCCATGATTGGCTCTAAAATAACAGGCTTTGCGTCTTCCATTCCCTTTCTGAATGCTTGTATCGCTGCTATTTGGAAAGATATATCCGAAGAGTCTACCTCGTGGTATGAACCATCAAACAGAGTTACCCTGATATCAACAACAGGATACCCTGCAAGAGAACCACGTTTCATGGCCTCGACGATCCCCTTCTCAACAGACGGTATGTAGTTCTTCGGTATCGCCCCACCGAATATCTTGTCGACAAACTCAAATCCTCCTCCCCTCGGTAAGGGCTCCAATTCTATTTTCACGTGTCCGTATTGACCGTGTCCACCAGTTTGTTTCTTGTGTTTATACTCGGCGATGGCTTTCTTGGTTATCGTCTCTCTGTACGCAATTTTTGGCTTGCCAACCTCAACATCTACTCCGAATGTGTTCTTCAATCTGTCAATTGTCACGTCTAAATGAACAGTTCCAAGGCCCGACACAACGGTTTCACCTGTTTCAGGATCATATTCCCACTTGAACGTCGGATCGGTTTCTGAAAGTCTTGACAAGCCGTTGCTTATCTTGTCTATATCTGCTTTTGATTTTGGATTCACTGACCTTGAGAACATGGGTTCTGGAAATTGTGGTGGTACTATAATTATTTTACGATCCTTGTGTGCAAGCGTTTCGCAAACTCCGCCCTCTTTCAGTTTTGGAAGGACGACTATGTCGCCGCTGACAGCTTCCTCGATTTCGACTTGTTCTTTCCCTTTTGCTCTATACAACCTTCCGAATTTATCCGCCAAACCTCTGTTGACGTTTACGTAAGTATCACCAGGTTTAAGATGGCCAGCTATAACCTTCACATAGCTGACACGTCCGACAAACGGGTCCACGACGGTTTTGAAATTGTACGCACAGAAAGGTTCTGTCGGGTTGATCTCAACCTCAACTTCGTTTCCATCTTCCATCTTGGCTTTGTAATTTGGGCAATCATTAGGAGTGGCACCCAGTTCTGAAATGTAGTCCAGCAAAACATCCAAGCCTATGTTTTTCTCTGCTGAACCACAGAGGACCGGAGCCACGAGTCTCTTTTTGTAGGCGTTCACGAGCGCTTTCGCAAGCTCTTCCGATGTTACCTCCTGTCCTTCCAAGTACTTTTCCATCAGATTGTCGTCGGATTCCACTATATCCTCAACCAAGTTCAGTCTCATTTCCTCAGCTTTGGACTTCAGATCATCGGGTACAGCAGTCTCGGTGCATTTGCCGTTCTGGTAAAGATATGCTTTCATCTTGACAAGATCAACTACTCCTTTCAGGTTCGACTCACTTCCAATCGGAATCGTCAAAGGAACCATTTTCAAATTGAAGGACGACCTTAAACTAGCCAGCGAATTTTCAAAATTGCTTCGCTCTTTGTCTAGCTGGTTGACGAAGACCATAACGGGACGGTTGAAATCCTCTGCTATCTGCCAGGTTCTCTCCGTTTGGATTTCCACACCTGCAACTCCGTTCAAAACAGTTAGGACGTTTTCACACACAAAAACTGAATTTATCACGTCCGATATGAAGTCACCGAAACCAGGTGTGTCAATCACCGTGAACAAGTTGCCTTTCCAGTCGAATGAAAAAACGTGTGAAGTAACGCTCGAACCTTTGCTTTCTTCAATAGGGTCAGTGTCGATGTTCTTGATGGTTATTCTGTCAACTAAACCAGCGTTGAAAAGCAGTCCAGACAGCAGAAGAGACTTTCCAGATCCAGTGTGGCCTACGATCGCTACATTCCTTCTCTTGTTCATCACCGATTCCATATATCCACCTCCAGGACTTAGTTATTTCTTGGTATCACAAGCATTCCCACTGGAATGTTTCTAATCCAATCGCTGAACATTTTGCTGACAATTTCATTTCTTACGACCATGACGGCTGAACTTCCACCATCGAAATTCATAGCTGAGTGAAAGCCCTTTTGCAGGCAGAAATCAACGAGTTCGTCATAATTGACACCACTGGAACCATTCTGATCGTTTATCACTGCAAAGACAACTCTTCCATCTGGCAGAGTAGCCACCAGGGTTCTGCTCGCACTCGCGCGCGCTATTCCACCACCGTATCGATTCTTTTCGTCATTCTTGTCTGGCAACGGTAAACCGTTGTAAATAATCAAAGGTCCTGCCTCCACAGCATGTCTGATCGGTTGAGAAAAATCAGTGCTCACAACAAGTTCTACGCGGTCTCCTGGTTGTATAGCCTGAAGGTAGTTTGCGTACCTCGAAGATATTGCGAGCACGTATCCTCCGGTTGGAGCTTTTTCTATCCAACCGGTTCCGGTAATTCTGTTGTTTTCCACCTTGAAGTAAATCGTGTCCTCGCGACGTGGAATTGGTAGTCCAAACTCTTCCGTGAAAATGAGAACATCGCCAATTGCAACGGTGTTAACCCCCTTCACAAGAAACAGCAACTGTCCCAATCTTATGTTCAACTCGTAAAAGGCCCTTGCTATGTGGACTTCCCCAGATTTGGTCTGCACGAAAATGGGTCGGTTACCATATGGAAGAGACAGCACCTTTCCATCCACGACTATCAAGCCTATTGGCATTTTTGTGGTGACATCGAAGTAATTCGCGTTGATCCCAGCTATGGCTTTTGTCCGCAAAACCATTCTGTCAACACTTTCAACTGTGCCGATTCCACCTGAACTTATCGTTGGCCGAAGATCTACTTGCCTGGGATCTATCCAAAGGTAGTTCACAAGCATTTCCTTTCCACCGATTTTCTCGACGACTTGCTCCCAGAATACGCCAGGCCCGACTCTCTCTCTTCCAAATCCAGGATATCGAAGACTGATTTCGATACCCGACTGAGAGAAACTCACGGATGCAGATGGCTCCACATCTTCCTCAATGGTGGCTTCTACGATGAACTTTGCACCATCTTGCTTCAAAGCAACTCTATGAACAGGTGTTGGCTGACCAAAACACGGCGAAATTTCGACGCGGACCTTGGACTGCATCGTTGAAACCTTGAACATCTGTTCGAAAACTGGACCTTCGAAATTGAGGACCAGTGAACCTTCGGTGAAGTCTACAGATTTCAAGATGGGTATGCTGTCAATGAGTATTGTGTTCCCATTGGGGCTGACGTGCATAGCCAGGCCGAGAATCTTGCCAAGCACCTCTGAGCGTATCATCACAGCGTCCTTCTTTATCAACGCTGCCCTTTCGTACACTTCAAGAAAGTCTACGGAGAGCTTTCCATCGCTCTCGGCGATTATTATCTTCCTGCCATAAATCACATATGCGCGGTTCGCTTTATCCGAAATCACAACCGACAGACCAAGCTTTTCCAAAGGTTTCACATCAATATACCCACTTTCCTCATTTGTTACCACACCAATTCCACCGATTGCCACCAATGCCTGTGCGGAAAAAGCAAAAGAAAAGCACAGAAGAGAAGTCAATCCAACTAGGAAAAGAATTTTCATCTCATCACCTCAAGGACTGTGTTTTCAACTTTTGGTTTCTCATCGCCGATATCGTAAGCTTCCTCCATCAATTTCAAGGCATCGGTAACTCTGCTTGCTCTTCCTACGTACAATTTTGCAATTGGTTCGTTCTTTCTCACGAAATCTCCCACCTTTTTCAGAACCTCTATTCCCACACTGTAGTCGATACTGTCTTCCTTTTTGTTTCGCCCTGCACCAAGCAAAACTGAAGCTAGCCCAACCGCCTCGGTGTTTATCTTAAAGACGTACCCTTCTTTGGTTGATCTGAACTCGACCACTTCTTTTGAAACGGGAAGTCTTGAATAATCATCAACTACCCTTTCATCACCACCTTGGGCCTTGATGAACTTCTTAAAAACTTTAAGAGCTTCTTTGGAAACAATTGCCTCCCGAACTTTGAATCGGTCTACGGATATTCCAGCGATTTCGAGCATTTCGCTTGCAATACATACTGACAGCTGTTCAAGATCCTCTGGACCATGACCTTTCAGACACTCAATTGCCTCAATGACCTCCAACGAATTACCAACCATTCTACCGAGAGGTTGATCCATGTTTGAAAGAACAGCTCTTGAAGCCTTCCCAGACCTTCTGAGAATATCTATCATCAATCCTGCGAGTTTTCTCGCAGATTCAACATCTTTCAAAAAGGCTCCGGATCCAACCTTTACGTCGAAAACTATCGCATCTGAACCGCTTGCGAGTTTCTTGCTTACTATGCTCGAAGCTATCAAAGATATACTGTCCACAGTTGCGGTCGTGTCCCTTAAAGCATAGATCTTCTTATCCGCAGGTACCAAGTTTCCGGACTGGCTGACGATGGAAAATCCCACTTCTTTGACCACTTTGAAAAACTCTGACCTGCTCAATTCCAATCTCATGCCAGGAATAGATTGAAGCTTATCGATTGTTCCACCGGTATGCCCGAGACCTCTACCGGACATCTTCGCAATTTTTGCGCCGAAGCAAGCCACTATTGGGAGAACCACGAGCGTAACTTTGTCGCCAACGCCACCAGTTGAGTGTTTGTCAAGTTTTGTACCGGGAATTTCGGAGAGATCTAAAATCTCTCCAGAATTTGCCATCGCAACAGTTAAATCGTAAGTTTCTCGTTCGTTGAGTCCCTGAAAATAGATTGCCATCAACAGGGCTGCCATTTGATAATCAGGTATGTCCCCGGAGACATAGTTTTTCACAACAAAATATATCTCTTCGCTCGACAGTTCTTGACCGTCACGTTTCTTTTTGATTATGTCATACATTCTCATTCTCATCACCCTGACTAACAGGCAGAGTTACAATAAAAGTGGTGCCCACTCCAAGTTCGCTCTCGACTGTTATGTGTCCTTTGTGCCTGTCAACAATTGTTTTGACTATGGACAGTCCAAGACCAGCACCACCCATCTTCCTACTCCTGCCCTTGTCGATCCTGTAAAATCTTTCGAAAATTTTGTTCAAGGCGTTTTGAGGAATTCCTGGTCCTGTGTCTTCAACCCTTATGATCACCGAGTTACCTTGTAATTTTGCGCTTACCATAACCCGCTTTTCTCCAGATTCCTTAAGCGAAGTATATTTTACTGCATTGTCGATCAGGTTAACCAACATCTGAACGAGTCTATCTTGATCCGCTTCGATGGAAATATCTTGACAGGTGTAATTCACCTGAACACCGTACTGAGCAGACAGTGGTTCCACAATGGAAACAACGTATTTGATCAGTGAACACAGATCGACGGGTTCGAATTCAAACCTTGCCTCACCGGATTCAAGTCTTTCAAGGTCAAGCAGATCGTTTATTAGTCTTGTCATCCTTGCCGCTTCGTTTTCAATGATGCTGAGAAACCTCTGCCTTGTTTCACGGTCAATGTCAGGATCGTTCAGCAAAGTCTCCGCGTATCCGTGTATTGAGGTCAACGGTGTTCTCAGTTCGTGGGACACGTTGGAAACAAATTCTTTTCTCATCTCGTTGAGCTCATGCTCCTTTGTGACGTCGTGCATCAGTATCACGATTCGCTTCTCGGTTCTCGAAAGCGAAACCGGTATCATTTTGCAGTTATAATATCTTTTACTGCCCTCGGTGTAAAGAACTGCGTTGCCTTCCTGGACTTGCCATGTTTTAACGGTTTCATCGAACATTTCGATAAGGAAATAGTCTTCCAGAGCGTCATATATCTTCTTGGTAACAGGAACAGGTCTCGAAATGCTTTCTGCTGCTTTGTTTGCAAAGACTATCTCGCCATCGGTTTGAACAAAGAAAATTGGATCAACCACGTTGTTCAAAAGAGTCAAAACGTTTTCTCTGCTCTTTTGAGTGGCGTTTAACTCTTCTTCCAATCTCTCAATCTTTTTCCTCAGCTGCTGCAAAACATGAACAGGTGGGGAGTTTTCTTGCACATCAGCCAACTCCGCCACCCTTTGGAAGAATCTTTTATAGTCTCTACATTTTCTAATTTGCCAGCTGCTTATGTACTGGTAGACGAGCAATGCGACGATTATTGAAGCCAAAACAATCTCAAGAACGAGCACTCACTATTCTTCCTTCCCTGGATCTCTGAACTTGTAGCCTTTTCCTCTGACTGTGATGATGTACTTCGGGTTGGAAGGATCCTCCTCGATCTTCGTTCTCAGTCTGCGAATGTGGACATCAACTGTTCTTGTGTCGCCGTAATAGTCGTATCCCCAAAGCTTGTCGAGCAGAACATCCCTGTTGAACACCTTACCCTCGTTTTCGGCAAGAAACCTCAGCAGTTCAAATTCCAATGGTGTCAGGCTCACCTTTTTACCCCCGACTCTTACCTCATATCTTTCAACGTCAATTTCCAAGCCTTTTGCGATGATTTTCTTTGGTCTCTCTTCACGTTCCTGGGCGCTGAGCTGAATTCTTCTGAAAACTGCCTTCACCCTCGCAATCAGTTCTCTGATACTGAACGGCTTGGTGATGTAATCATCCGCTCCAAGCTCGAGACCAAGCACTTTGTCAAACTCTTCTCCTTTTGCGCTCAGGAAAATCACAGGTGCAGTCTTGTACTTGTCGCTAGCCCTCAGTTGTCGAACCAATTCGAAACCATCCATGCCAGGAAGCATGATGTCCACGATGAAAAGGTCCACTGGTTCGTTTGCCGAAACCTTGAGAGCCTCTTCGCCATCGTAAGCTTTTAGCACGTCGTACCCTTCCCTTGCGAGGTTGTAGCTCACCAGTTCGATGATTGAAGGATCGTCGTCGACAACCAAAATCTTTCTTTTCGCCATAATTTCACCCTTTCGGGTACACCTCCCTTTCCTAGGATCTATATTCGCCAGTTCACCGTGTTAACATTATAACAGAAACAACTGGAAATGTAACAAGCCGGAGTTTTTTCCTCCTTTGAACTTGTGGCAAGGTGTATAATGTGTTTAGGGTGTTTACTCTTGAGAAAAGCACTGACTTTGGTGGAAGTTGTGGTTGTCATAGCAATATTCTCAGTTTTTTCCATTGTGTTTGCTTTGGTTCTCAACGACTTTGTAAGAAGAGCCGAACAGAATGTACAAGTCCTGGAAACTTTTCGACGGCTTACGGAGGTAGCTGAGAAAGTCATTCAGCTTTTAAACAAGGCTAGTGGTCCAGCAAACACGGTGAAGATCCTATCCGACACACAGATCCAATTTGATATAATCGTATTGGGAAGGAAGATCAGTTGCCGGGTCACGGCGGACAACGAAAACCATCAATTGATTTACATAGAAGAAGATCAGCCGCAAGCGATACCGCTCGGGAATGTTGATGTCAGATTCTACAGTGGTTCTTCGTCTACTGAAATCGACTTGCCGATTAAAATCATCGTCACCACTCAGAACCCAATTAACCTGTCTTCCACGATGTCTTTGGAGTTCTTGGTGCATCCACCAGGAGTGAGGTGACGCCATGAGCAACAGATCCGGATATGTTATGGTTATCGGAATAATGATGGTTGCAATTGCCTCAATAATTGCTGTGGCAGTAATAACTCAAGTTGATACGACACTCAGAAAGGTAATCCTGGTTCGAAACAAACTCGAAGAAGAAGCTGATGCACTCAAAATCATAGCAACGGCAGCAGCCTATTTGAGGAGCAAGTACAGCGTTGCGAATGGTTTCTACTTAGCGGAGCATCGCTCGTATCAGGAGTATTACGATACAGTCAAGAGCGTAGTTTTAAACAACTCTGGACCTGTTGAGAGGTCTGTGTGGGAGAGTTTGTTCAGCATCGGCTCAGAAAATTACCTTTCGATCGTAAAAGATTTGTTGAACTTTTCATCTGGTCAATCTCCGCTTCAAAGAGCCATTCGTGACAGCAAGGAGAAAGGATTAATCGATGCTGACCTGTCCAAGGTTAAGGTTGTGGCTGTTGCGGAGGCTGAGACGAGAACATGGTCGATTCTGTTGTTTGTACAAGTTAACAATTCATACTGCTGGGCAGCGGTTGGTCCAGAGGGGTTTTTCAACTACGCTGTCTTCTTGCCAAACGGTATTCCCGAGCGAACATACTATGCTACCGGAGAGGTAATCGACGGACCAAGTTGGTTTGGAGTTGATAATAATGGTGAAGGTGGACTGGGTATAGCAGGCAATCCAGGACCGAGGTTCTACGGCAAGGTTTTCTATAAAAAATTGCGCAATTACTCCTACGAAGATCTGTCCAAGATTTTTCTTGGTGGTCGCGTTACTTTGACTGATGCGGATGTCAAAGCTTATAAAGATGCTTTTCAGGGGAAGACTTACTGGGAAGCTCAGCTTGAGAGTTTGCAAAAGGTGGATTTGATCAGCTTCGCAAAAAATGAGATACCATCCCCGAATGAACCTGCGGGGATCGAAATCGTTTACGATAAAGCTTCCGGTGGTCAGAATATGGATGATTTGATCGTAACGTCAAAAATCGAAACAATTCGCAACGAAGATGGACAAAACGTAGATACACAAGTGTTGATCATAGGTGGACCGGAAGATGGGTACTTCAAGCTTGCCAATGAGAAATACAAAATACGCATTGAGGTTCCGTTTCCCGGACCGCCTAACGTTCCTGTAAAAATCGTGCTGGAACAGTTCCAGTCAAGGGGAGAACCACTACGTTACGAAAGAACGCTGGGCTCTTTCAACGGGTTCTTGGGGTTGTTCTGCAAGACAACCAATTCGCAAGTTGCGTTCGGAAAAAGGAACGAATGGGTCAAGAACGTTTTCATGGGAGATTGGACAATACTTGTCATGGGAAATCGTGGTAGACAACAAGAGCAAACTCCTCACGATATTGTCAACGTCTACAGTGACATCGAGTACTACAGCGCAAGGAGCGACAGAGAAATGGTTCTGAGAATAGATAACAACGAATACAGAGTGAAAATGAACCCATTCTTCGTAAGTGGTGAACCGATACCAAACAACAGGGACGTGAAAGGTTTGGTGAAACTCGCTGATGGCGGAGCCATTGAAATCGATGGGAAAACCTTCTGGGACGCTTGGTACAAAACCATGGCTGAGATTGGAACGAAAGATCATATAAATTTCATAACCACTGGTGACATAAACATACCGTGGCACAACGGATACAAACTGAACTCGGGCATAAGAAATCTTAGAATGGATATGAGCATATTCACAATGTACTGGGACAGGGATAAAGCCAAGCGAAACCAAAATCCACTGGTTCCCACTTTGAAAGTTGACTATGGAAAATTTCAAGGTTTGAGTTACAGATTCATCTTTGGTTCCTTAGCTTCCGAAATGGTTACTGCGACGTGGAGTGGAAACAAGGGTTTGAAGGAATTCAACGTCTTTGATCAAAGGCTTTATTCGGCCAAGAGGGGCTTTGCGCCCATGACTGGGGCGATTATGCTCGAAGGGTTGAGATTGCGGTGAAAGGATACACGGTAATTGAATTGATAGTTGCCATGGTTGTGCTGTTCTTTGCCGTTCTAATACTTTTTGCAAGTGTTGATCAGGCTAACCGAATCTTTTCGAAAGCCGGACAAGATTTGAACAGTGCTGCGAAATACTTTATGGATGTCACTTCGAATTTTGCGGGTCAAACCTCCGGCAACAGGCTCAACACGCTGAATGAAGTGCTGGGCTATCAGTTATCTGGTGCTTACGTCTTTTTTGACTCAATAGAAGTTAGAATCAAAGATGGAAGGTATGTCTACGCCCTTGAAGATATAACTTTTTAAACACGATTCGCTCGACAAAAATGAAGGGTTTGTTGTTTGTGTCTGTTCTTGTCAGAGCTGCCCAACTTCTTGCAGATAAATCAGAAGAAAACCTTTTATAAGGCTGGACAAATTTCCAGCAATTGATAGAGTTATCTTTTTGAGTTCGTTCAGTTCTTCGGCCTTACGGTGGAAATCTTCAAAGGTCAAAACCCGCTCTTTCAGTTCCTCACCGAAGTGTTTTCTCATCAATCTGTCCACCGAAGATAGATTGTTCAGACCCAGTAACCTCACTCGCTGAATCAGCTCTCTCGTATTCCTCACATAACGTGGCTCAGCTGTTAGGATGGCGTTGACCGTATCAAAATCTCTTGTGTACAGCAAATAGCCCATGTATTCGTCGTAGGAGTAGTGTGTGTTGCTGAGCAGCTTTGCCAAGTTTTTGTCCGAGATAGCGCGCAAGGTATCAAAGAAGGTCCCTGGAGAATTGTGGTACGGCATGGAAAGATCTTGCAGATAGTGAATTGCCCTTGCCAAGAACCTATAACCCCAGTATTCGTCATTTTTTCTGAAAGCCTCACGAGACATGTTGATGAAATAAATCACGCTTTCGCTACCTTCAAAGAAATCAACGACAAGCAATCGATACTTCATATGTCTAACGCCTTGACTGTTGCCAATTAGACCTTGCATTGGGGAAAGCTCCAGCCCCTCATCCATACCCAGATCTGGTTCCACAGAGTAGACCGTGAGTATTTGCCAAACTGGGACTTTTCCTTCAAACGGCCTTGGATCTGGTGGGTAAAAAACAGCTTGTTCTGGAACGAAGCTTGCAATGAACTCGCCACAGTAATCTTTGAGTTTCAGGTACTCAGAGTTGTAAATTCTTTCCTCTCTGTAAGTGTAAGGTGCAATTTCAACCAGTTTGTTTCCATTTGGAAGCTGTTGAATCATAAGGTATGTCATTGTTTCGTGGGCAGACCGAAAAAAAGCTGTAAAAGCCAGATATGCCATCAGAGCAACTAGCAGAAGCTTCCTCACGTAAATTCCCCCTTTGTTTATGATAACACAAAATTGAGCATACCCTTGAGCCAGAGAGCATACGTGTGAAAGAGGAAGAAAAGGCCATTTAGGTGCTAACTAACCCAGAATGCCAGGAACTGCCAAAGATTGCTAGATTTGGTTAACAGCAATCAATGTGATAACATGTTTGTGGGAAAGTAACAATGGTGCTACGCGGGAGGTATGCCTATGAACAGCAAATACTTTATAGACCTTGAGTATGAGTTTGGAGCTCACAACTACAAACCGATCCCAATTGTAATTGAAAGGGCAGAAAGAGTCTGGGTTTGGGATGTTGAAGGAAAAAAATACCTCGACATGCTTTCTGCATACTCGGCACTGAACCATGGGCATCGGCATCCAAGGATAGTGAAAGCTCTTTTGGATCAACTGGAAAAAGTTGCTCTCACATCCAGGGCTTTTTACAACAACGTCCTCGGACTTTTTGAGGAGAAGCTCGCCAAATTCGCAGGCTATGACAAAGTTCTTCCAATGAATACAGGAGCCGAAGCCGTAGAAAGTGCGTTGAAAATCGCTCGTAAATGGGCGTACTACAAAAAGGGAATCCCCATGAATGATGGAAACATCATAGCCATTGAAGGCAATTTCCACGGCAGAACGATAACAATTGTCTCTTTCTCCACTGAACATCAGTACCGTGATGGTTTTGGACCTTACACTCCTGGTTTCAAGATTGCTCCATTTGGTGATGCAATCGCCCTTGAGAAATTGATCGACGAAAAAACCATTGGTGTGATTGTCGAACCAATACAGGGTGAGGGCGGCGTGCGGGTACCACCAGAAGGCTATCTGAAGGCTCTTAGAAAGATCGCAAACAGACATAGAATTCTCCTGATATTCGATGAAATTCAGACTGGACTTGGAAGAACCGGAAAAATGTTTGCCTGGCAATGGGAGGATGCCAAACCTGATATACTGATTCTTGGAAAAGCACTTGGTGGAGGAGTCTACCCAGTCTCTGCAGTTTTGACAAGCAACGAGATTATGGATGTTTTGAAACCTGGTGATCATGGTTCAACGTTCGGGGGGAATCCGTTGGCTGCAGCCGTCGGTATAGCTGCTCTTGAGGTTCTGGAGAATGAAAAGCTCGACGAACGAGCAAGAGAACTTGGAGAATACTTTATGAAACAGTTGAGGTTGATCGAGAGTGAATATGTTAAGGAAGTTAGAGGAAAGGGACTTTTAATAGGGGTTGAAATCAAGCGGGAATACGGTTCGGCACGACCTTTCTGCGAGAAGTTAGCACAGCTTGGGATACTGGCCAAAGAAACACACGATCAAGTAATCAGATTTGCTCCGCCACTCGTGATAACAAAAGAGGAGCTTGACTGGGCTTTGGAGAGAATCAGAAAAGTTCTAACACAACCTGTCAATGTAGGTGGCGTCGAGAAAAAACTGGTTTGACGCTAACAGAATCAGCAGAAAACTGTGGGCATCAAAGGTTGGTGTCCACAGTTTTTTTCATTTTCGAGTTATCATTTAACCAGTGTGATGATGCCGAAGAAATTCAAAGAGGGGTGCAGAATCTGAAGTGGGAGGCTTCGACTCTCGCAAAATTCGTTGTGCCTGTTGATGTGCGCATCAGTTTCAACGGAACATGGGTTGCGTACACCGTCTAAAGAACTGTTCCAGAGCAAAACAAAACGATCAGACAAGTGATAACTCAAAAAACAGAGTCCGACGAAAGATTGTACCTTCCAGAGGAAACGTCGAAACCAAAGTTTTCGAAAGACGAAAAACACCTGGCCTATTTGAAGAAACTCGATCAAGAAGTGGTTCTCTGTGTTACAGAGCTCGATGATTTTTCAACAAGAGAGGTTTTTAGATGTGATTCAATTGTCGACTTTGAATGGTTCGATGACTCTAAACATCTTGATGTTTGTAAAACCAAGAAGAGGGGGGACGAGGATCTTTACTTCGAGGAACATCTGCCGGTTTGGTTTGACAACAAAGGTTTTTGGACGATCAAAGAGATATCGTTTTACTTTTGAACTTGGAGAGCTCACAAATCCTCGAAGAATTTGAGGATAGGAATATTGTCAAACTGTTGTGCTGGGAAGATTTAGTTGTTTACACTGTGGCAGATGAAAAGGAGCCTTTCACGGTTTTCTCGATAATTCGGTACAAAAATGGTGAAGAAAAGGACATACTAACAAAAGTTGGATTGATAGCGCACTTTGCCGAAGGATCAAAGCTAATCCTGCTTGGAAGGCAGTCAAAACCAGAGTTGTTTCTGCACGATTACGTTTACATTTGCGAGAACGGGAATCTCAGGTCCTTAACTGACGGATACGGTCTGAACAACACCGGTCATGTCAGCGCTGAAATCTGGGCAGCCGAAGGTGAATCGACGTCGAAACTCTTCGGTGGTTACTTGTACTTTAAATCCGGCGTTGGTGGTAGAGTGAAACTGGAAACAATAAATCTTTCGACTATGCAAAAACAAACTTTGGTGAACAGCAGCGTCACGACAACTTTTGATGCTTCTGCCACGGGAAAAGTCGCCTGTGTTCATTTGTCAGATCAACTGCCAGCTGAGGTTTACGTATTCGATGGATCAAACTCTAAATAGTTGTGGGTGATTGCAAGGGAGAATAGAGATGAGAAGACTAGTTCTCTTGATTTTGCTGTTTATGCCACTGATACTGCTTGGCGCAGCGTTTGAATTGCCTGAAAGAAGTTATTCGATAATCCTTAAGAAAGATGGCAGCGCATCGGTACTCGAAAAAGTTACCTACAAGATAAAGCAACCGTTCAGGTATGTGAGCTGGGCGGTGGATTTTGAATCACCTGTGGCGATCGAAGACGTGGAAGTGGAGGTTCTAAGAGGGCCAGAGGCGAGGCAGATCATCTACGATAGGAAAACTACCAGAAGTATCTCACTGAAAGTTCTTTTCAGCCGGTCGATGGAAGAATACCTCTCGGTACCGAAAGAAGGTCAGATCGTTGAGATCGCCGTAAGTTATAGATTGAGGAATATCCTCATGGAAGGCAAAGACTTTTCACAGTTGTACATCAAGTACATTGGGAAAGGTACCATTGTTCCAACCAATGTGTTGACCGTGCGAGTTGTCCTTCCTGTGGAGTTTGGAAAGCCTATGGTTTATCACCATCCTTGGGGACTGTACATGAGCAAGAATGAAATTTCCCCGAATGTCTATGAATTCATGTTTAGAAACGTTCCGAGTGACACCTTTGTCGAAGGACGATTTGTTTTTCCGGACGTTGTTGGAACGGGAACAGCGTATTTGATCGATACTTGGTTGGAAGATGTCAAGAAAGAGGAACGAAAATACTCACTGAGTGCCACTGGGATTACGGTGTTTGGCGTGGCCTATTTTGTGATTGTCGTTTTGTTTCCTGTTTACATCTACCGTAAATACGGAAGGGAAGAAAAAATCGATTACCAAACTGAGTATGAAAGAGAAATTCCATACAAAGATCGACCAGAACTTGTAAACGCCGTCGTCAAGAAGTTGTGTGCTGCACCCGATGAAGATGCCATCTCTGCGGCTGTCCTTGACATGGTGAGAACCGGCGAGCTCGAGTTTGTTCAGAATCAAAAGTTCGAGATCGTGGGGGTAAGAATCCTCAAGGAAGTTGTGGGAAGAAAAAGGCTGATTGATTGTTTTATGGACTACCAGACAGATGGTGTGATTTTCTTTAAGGAAGTCAAGAAGGCTTTGTCGAAACAGAGCAACGCCAGAAAATTTTTGGGCAAACTAAAAGATTGGTCAGATGACATACGCTTGAAACTGAGGAAAAGAAACTACATGAATATGAGGGGCAATCATCTTGCGAAAGGCTTTGCTGCCATAGTTGGTGTACTTCTCCCTATTCTCTTGATCGGAATCTTTTCAAACACCCTCAAGACTGGCTTTGAGATAGTTCTTTCTTATTTTTGCTTGCTAATGATCGCTTGTGTAGGTGCTTCTGTTGTTGTGTTGTTGATGAAAAGAACGGTTTTTGCAAGATGGACGAAAGAAGGTTTGTTGTATTATTTAAGATGGAAGAGTTTTGAAAGATACTTAACCGATTTCTCTGTCCTATCCACTTATCCACCGCAGTCTGTGGCCATCTGGGATGAATACCTTGTTTACGCAACTGCACTCGGTGTCGCCAAGGAAGTCAGGAAGAACCTGAAAAGACTCTTTCCGGAGCCTCCGCCAACTCCTGTGGCAACAACTGTTTATCATTACCCCGATTTGATCGATGAAATTGGCTCAATCCGTTCCGTGGCTCTGTCGACGGTCTCAAGATCAGGTTCTTCATCCTCTGGCGGTACACGCATAGGCGGAGGTTCGGGTGGGAGCAGGGTAGGCGTTGGATAGAATTTGAATTAGAGTTCAATTAGAATTTCTGAGGTGTTTTTATTTCGAGAGTTTAGAATGTGTTTGCAAACCGCAAAGTGGAGGGATCAGGTATGAAGAAAGCTTTAACGCTGTTGATGGCTTTGTGTGTTTTGACGGTATTACTTGCTGATCCAGTGACCGCATTTCAATCGGCGCAGCAAAATAGTACTGTTTACCGAAGAGCTGTACTTGAGTTTGAGCAGGCAAAAAGTGACTATGACAAAGCTCTCATAGAAGCAAAGAACAAATCACAGGAATTTTCTGCAAAACTCTCTTGGCTTCAGGCTCAGCAAAGTTACCAAACCACTCTGAAGGATTTCTTGGACGAGTTCCTGAACTTGTACATCGGTATCGTGGAAAAACAGCTGACGTTGGAGGAACAGCAAAACGCATTAAAACTAGCAGAATCTGACTACAAGGAAAAACAAGATCTCTACAAGAAGGGTATTGTGAGTCTACAAGACCTCCAGAGTTCCAAGATTTCCTATCTTCAAGCGCAGAATGCTTATGAAAGCGCCAATTTGAACTTGGAGCAGTTTAAGAAAGACTACGAAAGAATCATTGGTACAGTTGAGCCATTTGATTCAAACAAAATCAAAATAAACTTGGACGTCCAACTTCCTTCATTTGATACACTGTTGAGCAACTCCATATCACTTGCCATTGCCGAGCTGAATGTTCAAATTGCACAAACGAATCTGGATTCGTTAGTCAACCCATCGACATACGCTAAAACAAAGGCTGAAAGAAGTCTGGAAACAGCCAAGATTAGCTTGGAGGAAACAAAGGCAAGCGTCAGAAAGAATATGGAGACACAACTGCAGAATATCACAAACTTGAAACGATCCATAGAAGCTTCAAAAGAACAAGTGAGCATCGCGGAATCCCAACTTAGAAGTACTGAAGCGAATTACAAAGCGGGGGCAGCATCGGAGAGAGATTTGCTGAGCGCGAAAAATGAATATCTGTCAGCTATGGTTGATCTACTCAGTAATGTGAAATCCTTTTTAGACAGTGTTTTTTCGCTGTACATTGATGCCGGTCAAGATGTT
>FWWM01007097.1_pt1 | contig 22762 bp, 19 predicted proteins | sample 2228351 | NCBI WGS metagenome assembly FWWM01 (sample SAMEA103939774, study PRJEB20133) | metagenome
GGTTAGAGCGGCGGACTGTTAATCCGTAGGTCGTTGGTTCGAGTCCAACCTGGGGAGCCACCTAAAGTATCAATATTGTTAGCTTCTTTATAAATTCCCACTTTCTGTGTTGTATTTCTTTGTATTCATCTCTTTAATCTGCCAACCGGCGTAAAGTCTGTTTATTTCACTGCAATTTTTTGTTTTAATTGAACTTATAGGACTTTTTAGTTCCTGTTCATTCAGGATGCCGTCTATAGTTGAGTTGATCCCCTGCGAAAATTGGAAAGTGCGCCGCTATGAAAATGTTACGGACCCTGCTTGTTGCCCAATTTGTCTGCGTACTACTGCTGCTTGCCATAGTGTTAAGTGCACTGGTGACGACAGAACAACAACATGTCAAAGAAAGTTATGACCGCCAGAAAATAGCTTTGACGCAGCTGCTGAAAAATTTTGTTGGCGAAGATTATAAAACCCTGGTGCAGCAAATCCGCGCCAGCACCAATCCACAAATGCTGCAGCTGAGCAAACTGGACGGAACAGTGTTGCATGAACACAATAATGCCAGCAGCGGTTCTGCCCTGCTGGAACAGATTTTCAGCCTGACCGGTATCGAACAAAAAGCGGCGGTGATTAAAAACGACGAACACCAGTTACAACTGCAATTTATTCCGGATTTTGACCGTTCTAACGCCGTGTTCCTGCAAGCGTTCTGGATGACGTTACTGGCACCGTTATTTTTATGTTTATTACCAGCCATACTGACGCCGCTGTTATTAAAAGCACAACTGCGTAAAGTTAGTCACAACATCAGTCATGCCATTGAACGTTTTATGCGCGACCCGGCGGCTGAGCTGCAAACGCAGGATTTGACTGATGAATTTGAAGATGTGGCGCTGTCACTGAACAAATTTTCTGAGTTTAGCCAGCAACAATTTAACGAAATGTCACAAACTGCCAGACAGGTGACAGAAGACGCCTTTCGTGACTCTATTACCGGTCTGCCTAACCGCAACCGTTTTGTGCAATTTTATGAAGAACATCTGCGCGAAGGCAGTGAAAAAGATTTTGGTATTTTTGCCATTACCCGTTGTACTGAACTGCAAAATATCAACCAAAGCCGTGGTTTTCAGGAAGGCGACAAATACATTCTGTCGGTCAGTGAGTTAATTCAGAAAGTTGCGGCCAGCTATCGTGATCATAAAGTGTACCGGCTCAACAGCTCCGACTTTGCCATTCTGCTGCCGCGCGTTACTTTGAAAGACGCAGAAAACTTTGCCACTCAGCTGCAAAGCCGGTTAAACGAATACCAAAAAATTGCTGAGCTGGATTCGGTGGCTTATACAGGTTTGGTCAGTTATGAGACCGGCAAACCACTGGGCGAAATTCTGGCCGTTGCCGACACTTCAATTAGCCTGGCCCAGACCAAACAAAGCAACAGCTGGCATGTGCAAAAAGACAGTGCTGTGGGTGAAATAGGCATTGGCGGTTATGGCAATCAGAACTGGCGTAATGTCATTGACGATGTGCTGGATAACAGCCGTATTTCGTTGTTATTACAAACAGTGCAGCCGTCAAACCGTTCGTCAAAAACCTATTCAGAAATTCTGGTGCGCTTTAAAACCATCGAAGATCAGATTTTGCCAACGGCGTCCTTTTTAGCCATGGCAGAAAAGCTGGATAAAATTATCGCAGTTGATCGGCTGATTATTGAAACTGCCCTCACCACCATTAAAAACCGCAATATGCAGGATCAGTATTTTGGTCTGAACTTATCACCCCGCTGTGTGCATGATGATCAGTTTGTGATTTGGCTGGAACGCCGGTTACTCAAAGATGCCTCTATTGCCAGCAAACTGGTGTTTGAAGTCAGCGAATATGGCCTGCAGCAAAACTTAAAAACCAGTAAAAGATTTATCGACATGCTGCACCGCTGCGGTTGCCGCTTAACGGTGGAAAAATTTGGTGTGGGTATTACCTCCTTTAAATTCTTCCGTGATTTAAAACCGGACTTTGTCAAAATGGATGGCAGTTACACCCGCCATATTGATGAAGACAAAAACAATCAATATTTTATGCGACTGATGATCGACCTCGCCCACCGCATTGGTGTTGGCGTGCTGGCCGAAAGTGTGGAGTCGCAGGAAGAAAAACATATGCTGGAATCGTTATTTATTGACGGTACCCAGGGCTATTACATCGGCAAACCGGCGCCGCTCTGAGCGCCTTGCCGTAAATTTAAGCAAACAACAAACAACCTTGTTTTCTGTCGGGTTGTTTGCTGCTTTTAAAGACCGCATAATAGCGCACCCAAAATAACAGGCCCGTGCCAGCCCGGTTTTATTGATGACACTGCGCCCGTCTGACCACCAGATGATGATGTGATGATGACTGAATTTCTGCTTTTACTCGTCAGTACAATACTGGTCAATAATTTTGTACTGGTAAAATTTCTTGGCCTTTGCCCTTTTATGGGGGTGTCCAACAAACTCGATACCGCCATTGGCATGTGTCTGGCCACTACTTTTGTACTGACTCTGGCCTCTTTGTGCAGTTATCTGGTGGACAGTTATATTCTGGCGCCGCTGGATCTTGGTTATTTACGCACTTTAAGTTTTATTCTGGTGATTGCCGTTGTAGTGCAATTTACCGAAATGGTCGTGCATAAAACCAGCCCGGCTTTATACCGCTTGCTGGGTATTTTTCTGCCGCTGATCACCACCAACTGCGCTGTGTTGGGGGTTGCGCTGTTAAATGTCAAAGCCAATCACGGCCTGCTGGGTTCTGTCGTGTATGGTTTTGGTGCCGCTGTGGGTTTTTCGCTGGTACTGGTGCTCTTTGCTGCCATGCGCGAGCGCCTTGCCAGTGCCGACGTACCGGTTGTGTTTAAAGGTGCCGCTATTGGTCTTATCACTGCAGGCCTGATGTCGCTGGCCTTTATGGGTTTTACCGGTCTGGTGAAGGTGTAACCATGTCTATTGTGATCGCCCTTGGCGCTATTACACTGCTTGCGCTGATTTTTGGCGCAGTGCTGGGTTACGCCGCTATTAAATTTAAAGTGGAAGCTGATCCGCTGGTGGATCAAATTGACGATATCCTGCCGCAAACCCAGTGTGGCCAGTGTGGCTACCCGGGCTGCCGTCCTTATGCCGAAGCTATTGCCAACGGCGATGCCATTAATAAATGCCCGCCCGGTGGCGATGCCACTATTAAAAAGCTGGCCGATTTGATGGGCGTAGCCGCTACACCGCTCGACAGCAGCCAGACGCCCGCTATCAAAAGAGTGGCTTATATCCGTGAAGATGAATGTATTGGTTGCACCAAATGTATTCAGGCCTGCCCCGTTGACGCCATAGTGGGCGCATCAAAACAAATGCACACTGTGATAGTGGATGAATGTACCGGCTGCGATCTTTGTGTTGAACCTTGCCCGGTGAACTGTATTGATATGGTGCCGCTGCCGGGCACAGTGGAGCGCTGGAAATGGGATTTACAGGCCATTCCGGTACGGGTGATAGACGCCAATCCGGTGAATAAAAATCTGGTGGAGACAAACTAAGTGCCGTCCTTGTTTCAGCAAATTAAAGCAGGCAAGTTGTGGGATTTTCATGGTGGCATTCACCCACCGGCCCGCAAAGACTACACCAGTCAAAAACCTATTGGCCGTTTGTCATTACCTGAACGTTTATATGTGCCGCTGCGCCAGCATATTGGGGTGGCAGGTGCTGTATTGGTAAAAACCGGGCAAAGAGTACTCAAAGGTCAGGCACTGACTGCGGCTGACAGTGCCATGGCAGTGCCGGTGCATGCGCCTACTTCGGGCATCGTTGTTGCCATTGAACCCCATATCGCAGCGCACCCTTCTGCATTGCCCGAGCCTTGTGTGGTGATTGAGCCGGATGGCCTGGAAGAGTGGCGGCCACGTCATGGCCTGAACTTACTGGAATCGGACAAAGCCCTGTTACTTAAACGTATCCAACAGGCCGGCATTGCCGGTATGGGCGGCGCCGGTTTTCCAACCCATCTGAAAAGTGGTGGTGCAGCCGGTGTTGATTATCTGATCATCAACGCCGTGGAGTGTGAACCTTATATCAGTGCCGACGACGTGCTGATGCAGGAGTACGCCACTACTATTGTCAAAGGCATTGATATTTTATGTCAGCTGTTAAGCCCGGCCGCTGTGCTGATTGGCATTGAAGATGACAAACTCGATGCCATTGCAGCCATGCAGGCCGCCTGTAGTCAGCGCGAGCAATATCTGGTACGGGTAGTCCCAGCGAAATACCCGTCCGGCGGTGAAAAACAACTGATTCAGCTGCTCACCAGCAAAGAAGTACCGGCAGGCCGGCGGCCGCTCGACATTGGCATTGTGATGCAAAACGTTGGCACTGCTTTTGCCATAGCCCAGGCGGTGCTGGAAGATATACCGCTGATTTCCCGTATTGTTACAGTCACAGGCGACAGCCTGAGCCAGCCACAAAATATGCATGCGTTGATTGGCACGCCGGTCGGCGCACTGCTGGACGCCTGTGGTTTTATGCCACAGCCGCAGCAAAGAGTGATTATGGGCGGGCCTATGATGGGCTTTACCCTGCCCTCCTTGTCGGTGCCGCTGGTGAAAACCACCAACTGTATTCTGGCGCCAACCCAACAGGAGTTACCATCGGCAGGTCCGGAAATGGACTGTATCCGCTGTGGCGCCTGTGCTGAAGTTTGCCCTGCCACTTTGTTACCCCAGCAATTGCTCTGGTATAGCAAAGCCAAAGATCAGGATAAACTGAAAGAATACAACCTGGCCGACTGTATTGAATGTGGTGCCTGTGCTTATGTCTGCCCGAGCGAAATTCCGCTGGTGCATTATTACCGGGTAGCCAAAGCCGAAATTCGTGAACAAAGCCGTGACGAGCTCAAAGCTGAACAGGCCAAAGCCCGTTTTGAAGCGCGCAACGAGCGGCTGGAAAAAGAAAAACAAGAGCGTGCAGCGCGCAATCAGGCGTTAGCGGCGCAGCGTCAGCAAATGCTGGATGCGCAGCAAAAACAGCAGGAAATTGCCGCAGCCGCAGAGCGGGTTGCCAGCAGCCATCCGGCGCAGCAGCCACTTTCCAAAGAACAGATCATTGCCGAGCGGGAACGTAAAAAAGCCGAAGCACGCGCTTATCAGGCCGCCAAAGAGCTGCAGCATAGCGCTGGCCAAACAGCACAGACTCAGGCCACTGCGCAGGAACAGGCTGCTCCCGACATGAGCGAAGCACCCGCTGGCGATGCCAGAGCTGCGGCTGTCGCCGCTGCTATTGCCCGTGCCAAAGCAAAAAAAGCCACAGCAGAAACTACAGTCCAGCCAAGCGTTTCGCCTGTTGAGCAAGCTGATGCACCGGCAGACACAGGGGATGCGCGCGCCGCAGCTGTGGCTGCCGCTATTGCCCGCGCTAAAGCAAAAAAAGCCGCAAGTGCAGATGCAACAGCTCAGACTGAGCCGGCAGCAAATCAGGCCGCAGACACGGCCGACGCTACTGCCTCTGAAGCAGCACAAAGTGCAGATCCAAGAGCGGCCGCAGTAGCCGCTGCTATTGCCCGCGCCAAAGCGAAAAAAGCTGCAGCTGCTGCACCCGCTGATGCACCTCAGGTTCAGGTTAGTGCCGCAGAGCAGGCAGAAGCACAACAGAGCGCAGCTCCTGCTGAAGATCCAAGAGCTGCTGCTGTTGCCGCTGCCATTGCCCGAGCTAAAGCCAAAAAGGCCGCGCTGGCGGCTGAACAAGGCTTGGCTACAGCACCAACACAAGCGGCTGAAGTCACTGAAATCACTGATGCAACTGGAAATACACTGGACCAGCCAACGCTTGACCAATCACCCGGCACAGCGGCAATGGCAGACAGCAGCACAGTGGCAGCTCAGAAAGAACAAGCCAAAAAGGCAGCGTTAAGCGCTGCTATAGCCCGTGCCAAAGCGCGGCAACAGTCGGAAAATATCGCTGCAACAGAAAGTGCAACCGCTCTTGTCTCACAACCTGAAAGCAGCCAGCTGGATGCGAAAAAAGCGGCTATTGCTGCCGCCATAGCCAGAGCAAAGGCCAGACAGCAAGAAGCTACCGACAAGAACAATTCCGAGGATGAGGCATGAGTTTCAGAATAGCCAGTTCGCCGCATAACCACAGCCAGCAGCAAACCCATGTGCTGATGCGCAAAGTGGTACTGGCCTGTATTCCGGGTATTGCAGCCCAGTGTTATTTTTTTGGTTTTGGCGTATTGCTCCAGTTGTTGCTTGCCATCAGTACTGCGCTGGCCAGTGAAGCGCTGATCCTGTACTGGCGGGGTAAACCAGTACTGGTGCGGCTGAAAGACAACAGCGCTTTACTGACAGCTGTTTTGCTGGCAGTGGCCATCCCGCCTTTTGCGCCCTGGTGGATCATCCTGCTGGGCACTGCCTTTGCCATTATTGTGGTGAAACAGCTGTATGGCGGTTTGGGTCATAATTTGTTTAACCCGGCCATGGCGGCTTATGTGTTACTGCTGATTTCCTTTCCGCAGCAAATGACCAGCTGGTTGCCACCACAAAGTTTACAGGCACAGCAACAACATCTGCTCGATCCGGTGTGCACCGTGTTTACCAACTTCAGCTGTGCCGGTTACAGCATGACGCAACTAAAAACCGATGCCGACGGCATGACGATGGCAACACCACTGGATACTTTAAAAACCGATTTAGCCGCAGGCCGCACTGTAACTGAAAGTCAGCAACATAAAATTTTTGCAGCTGTTGGTGGCATTGGCTGGAATTGGGTCAATCTGGCGTTTTTAGCAGGTGGGCTTTGGTTATTGCAGCAAAAAATTATTCAGTGGCGTATTCCGGTTGCGCTTTTAGGCAGCCTTGCGCTTTGCAGTTTGCTGGCCTATCTGATAGACGCTGATCGCAACGGCAGCCCGCTGTTTCATCTGTTTTCTGGCGGTACTATGCTGGCGGCCTTTTTTATTGCCACAGATCCGGTGTCGGCCTCGACCACAGAACGCGGCCGGTTGATTTATGGTGCGCTGATTGGCCTGTTGATTTTTCTGATCCGCCGTTTTGGCGGTTACCCGGACGCCGTTGCTTTTGCCGTTATGCTGGCCAATCTCGCCGTACCTTTAATTGATTATTACACCAGACCCAGAACCTATGGTCACAGACCTAATGCTCACAAACATAAGGGAGTGCACTGATGCTGAGGTTTGTCAGTAAAAATGCCCTGCTGCTTGGCACTGCAGCTGCTATTTGTGTGGCTTTGGTCAGCAGCATTAACCAGCTGACGGCACCTGAAATTGCCCGTCAGACTGAACTTGAAAAATTAAGGTTAATTCAGGAAGTGTTGCCGCCTGGCGCGGCAACCCCAGAGCTGCTGCAAGACTGCGTGGTGCAGCGTCTGCCAGAAGTGTTTTTTCAGCCTGAAGCCAAAATGTATCGCTGGCGCGCACAGGCCCAGACGCCGGCATTTGTGGTGGAAACCACAGCCCCTGATGGTTATAGCGGTAATATTCAGCTCTTGGCGGCCATCGACTTACAGGGCACAGTGCTGGCAGTTCGGGTGTTAAATCATAAAGAAACACCTGGCCTCGGCGACAAAATAGAAACTCGCAAAAGTGACTGGATCCACAGTCTGGCGCAGCAACAAATACAGGGCGCAGACGATAAAAGATTTGCCGTTAAAAAAGATGGGGGTCAGTTTGACCAGTTTGCCGGTGCCACTATTACGCCAAGAGCGCTGATTGCTGCCGTCAAACGCACCGCTTTGTATTTAAAACAACATCCTGAACTGATGTCGCAGCCATCTGACTGTCACATCCAGGGGCAATGAGGTTTTGATGAATCAATATCAGGAAATAGCCCGGCAGGGTCTTTGGCAAAATAACCCGGGGCTGGTGCAGTTGCTGGGGTTGTGTCCGCTATTGGCTACCAGCTCTACGCTCACCAATGCTTTAGGTTTAGGGCTTGCCACTGTGCTGGTGCTGATGAGCACTAACTTTGTGGTGTCACTTATTCGCCATCAGGTACCGAACGAAATCCGTATTCCGGTATTTGTGATGGTGATAGCCGCAGTGGTTACCGCCATAGAGCAGCTGATGCATGCTTATACCTATGCACTTTACCAATCGCTTGGCATTTTTATTCCGCTGATCGTCACCAACTGTATTGTAATTGGTCGTGCTGAAGCTTTTGCCTCAAAAAATGCCATTTTGCCGGCCACTGTTGATGGCCTGATGATGGGACTGGGTTTTACCGCTGTGCTGGCATCCTTGGGCGCTGTGCGCGAAGTGCTGGGTCAGGGTACCTTATTTGATGGTGCTGACGCGCTGCTCGGCAGCTGGGCCACAGTGCTCAGAGTAGAGTTGTACCAAAGTGACAGCCACTTTTTACTGGCCATACTGCCACCAGGTGCCTTTTTAGTGCTTGGCTGTTTAATTGCCGCCAAAAATGCCATTGATTTACGGCAGAAGAAAAAGCAGCAACAGGTCAAAACTATTACCCGCGCCAGAGTGACCCATAGCGCCGGCGCTGAAAGTGCGGCCGGTGGCAACTGACAAACCGGTCACACTGCGCTGATGTTTAAAGCTGTTAAAAACCTGAGCGTCCGGCAGATCACAGACTGCCTGGCGCAAAACACGCAGTACAGCCTTTGCAGAGCCTCTGATGAATAAAGAAAAACGTATTGCAATTTTAACCCGATTGCGCGATGCCAATCCCAAACCAACCACTGAGCTGGAATACAGCTCCCCTTTTGAGCTGTTGATCGCCGTCTTGTTGTCGGCGCAGGCCACAGATGTGGGCGTGAATAAAGCCACCCGCAAACTCTATGCCGTGGCCAACACGCCGGCAGCCATGCTCGAACTTGGGCTGGAAGGCGTGAAAGACTATGTCAAAACCATAGGCCTTTTTAATACCAAAGCGGAAAACATCATCAAAACCTGCCGCATTCTGCTGGAACAACATGGCGGTGAAGTACCGGAAAACCGCGAGGCGTTAGAAGCCTTGCCAGGTGTTGGCCGTAAAACCGCTAATGTGGTGTTAAACACCGCTTTTGGCTGGCCCACTATCGCAGTGGACACCCATATTTTTCGCGTCAGCAACAGAATGAATTTTGCCCCCGGCAAAAATGTCGATGAAGTAGAACAAAAATTACTGAAGGTGGTGCCGGCGGAGTTTAAGCTCGATGTGCATCACTGGCTTATTTTGCATGGCCGCTACACCTGCACAGCTCGTAAACCCAAATGCGGCAGCTGTCTGGTGGAAGACTTGTGCGAATTTAAAGAAAAAACCGAATAGGAGCATCAAATGCGGATTTTACACACCATGCTGCGGGTCACTGATTTACAGCGTTCTATCGCTTTTTACACCGAAGTGCTGGGCATGAAGTTGCTGCGCCAGTCCGACAATCCGGAATATAAATACACTCTGGCTTTTGTGGGTTACAGCGATGAAAAAGACGGTGCAGTGCTGGAGCTGACATACAACTATGGCGTGACTCAGTACGAAGCCGGCACCGCTTTTGGCCATATTGCACTGGAAGTGGAGGATGTATACAAAGCCTGTGACGACATTCGTGCCCGTGGTGGCGTGATCAGCCGTGAACCTGGTCCGGTGAAAGGCGGCAGCACTGAAATAGCTTTTGTGCGGGATCCGGACAACTATGCTATTGAACTGATCCAGAAAAAGGCAAACTACCAGACATTATAATCCGGGCCATCGGCTTTACCGGCGTCAGCCTGCACCAGGCGCAGACTGACGTCATCGGCACTCATAGGTTTGGCGTAATAAAACCCCTGCTGATAATGGCATCCCAGGTGCTGTAAAAACGCCGCCTGCTCTTTGGTCTCCACCCCTTCAGCCACCAGTTTTAATTGCAAACTCTGCCCCATTGCCACTATGGCACGTACCAGATGTTCGTGACGCTCGCCGTCAAACATCGCCTGCACAAAAGAGCGGTCTATTTTCAGACTATGCAGTGCAAAACGGCTTAAATAACTCAAAGAGCTGTAACCGGTACCAAAATCATCCAGCGAAATCAGTACGCCAAGCTGCGCCAACTGCGTCATTACAGCACGGCTTTCACCTGAATCGTCCAGCAATACCCTTTCGGTAATTTCCAGCTCCAGCTGGCAAGGCTGTAGCTGATAAAAGGCCAATAACTGTGTTAATCTGGGGACAAAGTGCTGATTATCCAGCTGCAGCGCTGAAATGTTGATGCTCAGTGTCAGCTGTTTTTTGCATTGTTGCTGCCATTTGGCCAGTTGGGCACAGCCTTGTGCCAATACCCAGTCACCAAGCTCAACAATATAACCACTGTCTTCCGCCACCGGAATAAAACGGTCCGGGCTGACCAGGCCCAGCCTGCTACTCTGCCAGCGCAACAAGGCTTCCATTTTGACAAAACCAGCTTTGCCACTTTGCACTATCGGCTGATAATACAACTGCAGTTCATTACGGCTAATAGCTTGTTTTAATTCGTTATCCAGCTGCAACAATTGTCTGGAGCGCTCCAGCATCGGCTCGCTGAAAAAAGCAAAACTATGCCTGCCCTGCTGCTTGGCGCTGTACATGGCAATATCGGCTTTTTTAATTAAAGTGTCGCTGTTGTCGCCATCCTGCGGCGCCAGGCTGATACCTATACTGCAGCTGAGCAGCACCTGCAAATCGTTCAGCACAAACACAGGTTCAAATACTGCACGCAGCGCTGCCAGCGGCTGTTGTAACTGCTCGGAAGCGGCCACATCGGACTGCAGCGGCCATAACATGGCAAATTCATCACCGCTAAAACGCGCCAGCATTAAAGGAGCAAAACGGGTTTGCAGCCGTTCGGCCACTTTTTGCAGCAGACTGTCACCCAGCTGAGGGCCAAAGTTGTCGTTGATGCGTTTAAAATGGTCGATGTCGAGCAACAACAAGGCCTGTGGCCGCTGCTGCTGTAATAGTTTATCCAGCTCATCAGCCAGAGCGTTGCGGTTCATCAGTCCTGTGATGCGATCTGTTGCCGCCGCTTTAAGCAGCTCACGCTGCTGGGTTTTACGTTCGGAAATATCTAACAGCTGCACCAGACAATACAGCTGGCCATATTCAGAATAAGGCGAACTGATAAATTCAGCTTCCAATATGTTGCCATTGCAAAGGGTGATCACGGCTTCATCAATATAAGGTGCTTTGGCGCCTGGCTCTGTGAGCCTTGCAAAAAACGCATCAGCCATTTCCTGGGTTAATCTGGGCAGCACCTTGGTCACACTCTGACCTTCAATATCGGCGCGGCTGGAAAAACCAAGCAACATTGCGCCTTTATCATTGGCCCGCACTATAGTTCCGGCTTTATCCCGTACAAAAAAACCATGGCTTAAACTGTCGATAATGGCGCTGTAACGCCTTTTAGACTGCACCAGCAGCAGATAAACAAAACCAAGCAGACAACCAATTTTGGCCACAGAGGCCAGTGCCATCACCAGATTCACCTGCAGCTCAAATGCCACCGCAAAAGGCATCACTACTGTCATCAAGCTGCGTATCCAGAAAATAACCGCCAAACCCCAATACTCCGGTAATCTTTGCCACAGCCAATAGCCACTGGCAGCAAAAATCACCGTCATCACAAAATAATGCAACAAGGCCGTGACCGACACGGCAGAGGCAAAAGGATCCGCCACTTCCACACTCAGGCGCAGCAATAACGCCAGCACCAGAAAAAGCCCCAACTCACGACGCCAGGAGGTTAGCTGATAAGCCACCACCCAACGGCTGCCAAACCAATAACCACACCAGCCGCCAAAAGCCAGTAAGGTCATTAATTCGTGTTTTAACCAGGGAAACGGCAAGGCGGTGGCAGGCAGATACCAGAACAAAATCAGCAGCGATAAACTCAGATGACCCAGCCCCCAGAACAGGGCGTGGCGGTCGCGGCGCTGCAGCACAAATAAAAACAACAACAGGAAGCCAAATAGCAGGTCAACCACAAAGGATACCAGTACCATATCTTTCATCAGTAACAGTTCCTCTGCGCGAAATATTCAGGTGCTGACTGGCGGGGGCTCTTGCCAATACAGAAACGCAATTGCTTGATATTCTAGCCAATATTCGACGAAAACGGCAGTTTTGTCTGCTGCAATCAGCAAAAATATCAATGCACCTCAGATCAACACATTGTGGCTTGGCAAAATAGCCATCTCAAGGTAAAAGCAGGGTAAATAAAGTGACAACCAGATGATAAAACCACAGCGTTTTGCCTTAAAACCACAAAACGCTGCAGGCAAGCGAACAGGCCGGCGAGCCGGTTTATTTCACCTCAATCCAGACTTTTTCGTTCAGCGACATCGCCAGATTATTGTCGTAATAAGCAGCTTCATTGATAAAAGTCGGATAGACAACCTCTTTGCCTTCGTAACAAATTTCACTGCCATCAAACAAGGTAAAAAGTGGCTGTCCAGGCACTATCGGCTGATAATCGCGGTCCTGAATGTTTTTGTGCACCATACCAAGACGTTCACCTGCGGCATTGAGCGGCAGCTTAATGCTATGTAAATAACGGAAGGCTTCAACCCGCTCTGGCAACTGCGGCAAGGTGTTATTGTTATAATGCTCAATAAAATCAAGAATATGCTGTGTCATTTCATGCATTTGTTCCAGCACATCCTGACGCAGCACAGACTGTGGCTGTGGCCCGACTTCCACAATCACGCCATAAGTGCCGACTGTGCATAACAGCGCATGATCTTCAGCGGCAAAGTGGTCTTCATCTCTGGAGATAATGGCTTCGGGCATTTTCAGTGTGATATAACCGGCCAGCAAATTATAAATACGGCCAGGCTGAGTCAGAATAAGGCAAGGTCCCATATTGCTGGTGGTATTGTGTAAATCAATAATAAAGTCGGTTTTTGCCGCCCCTTTAGGGCCAAGCTCGGCATTGATCACTTTGGCCCGGCTTTGTTCGTAATTACAACGACTTGGATCAGCCAAATCGGCAGTTTTAAACTGGCGGTTTAAATCGCTGTCCAGATATCTTTTATTAGCCTGATGTGCCATTGGATTGGCAAACAAGGTGCGGCAGGAAAAGCTTGGTCTTTGCATCAAAGCAGGCTCGGCGTTATAACGGCGCCGCAAATAAATACCTGAAAATTCATTACCATGGGTACCGCCAACAATGGCGACAGTGCGGATAACCGGGTTTGGAGCTGTGCTCATACAGACCTCATCAAGATAAAATAACCAATGCAGCTCTGAAGCGGCGAAGAGAACCTTATTATGCCCGAGCCGGCCAGCACTTTGAATAAAAAACAGATATTCATGCAGAATATATAGATATTCATTAGCTAACAGCCCATATGGCCCAGGATAACTGCAAGTGAGGATGTGGTTATATTCAACCACTCACGCGCAGCCACATCAGCACTGACATGGTAATTAGTGTAGGCAGCAGTTTATCAAGACTGTAGCTCAGCGCCTGAAACAGGCAGGCTGTAAGCGCCAAATATCGGAAGAAAGAAGGAAAAGCTCAATGGGTTTAAGCGGCAGGCCGGTGTTGTTCAATCACACGGCAAGGGATCATCTGTGCAGATAAAGTACGGTTTAACAGATCCTGGGCAGAACTGGTGCATTTGCCACATTGACTGCCCACACCCAAACATTGTTTCAGCTCGCGCATAGAGCACAAACCTTCGGCAACTTTTTGTTTGATGGTTTTATCAGTCACTGCTTTACAGACACAAACGTACATAACAGCCCCGCTTTTACCCAAGCTCAAAAAAACGTCGTCATGGTAATCTAATTAAGAACAATTATCAATAGCGGGATCGTAAATTGCGCTGCAAATTTCACCATGTTAAAGCGGATAGCTTCACCGCCTTGTACCCCTGATAAAGCAGCTGAAAAACGCGGCTTTTGCTTTTGCTATAACCACAGCTCAAGCCAGAAAACACAAAGCCGGCATCAGGCCGGCTTTGGGATGATAAAAACACAGCTTAGTGGCTGTTATCTTCCTGCATCACTTCCAGCAGCGTTTCCTGCAACTCAGCTGGTGGCACAACGATACCTGGCTCATCGGCATGCGGGAAAATGGCGACCGACAGCTCGTCACCTTCTAAACCTGAAGTCCATTTGTCCAGCCAGGTGCTGATATCCACAGCCTGCGCCTGACAGTTGGCCCAATCACCTTCAATCCATAACTGGGCAATTTCAGCGTGTGGCCATACCGGAATACAACGTTCGTCTTCAGCTGTGACCAGCACAAAACCTTCATCGTCGGTCAGGATCCAGATTTTTTCCAGATCGGCCACTGCGTTAATAAAATATTCGTAGCGCTGCTCGGCATCAAGTTGCGTGACTTTTTTAATTTCGTCAGCTGTCAGGGTGTATTCCATAAAATTACCTTTTTATCGCAAATTAAACATCATGACCGATATGATGAACCAAAGTCGGCTTTTCGCCTAGCGCTTTTATTCAAGCGCCTTTCCTCACCCTAATTGCTAAGGCTTGAGCCTGACCGGCACCTGCTGATAACAAATATCCAGCGCGCCATTGCCTTTATAGTGGAAAAAGCCGGCAGCACGTGCCCTGCTTTGCTCCAGCCGTTGCTGGAACTGTGTGCTGCCGGTGTCCAGCCACTGCAACTGCAGTTGTGCTTCAGGTTTGAGATCAGAGCCCAGTGTCATACTGACAATACGGCTTCGGCCTTGCTGTTTGGCAATAATGCCACCTGCGCTTGCTTCACCTCTTTTGACCAGATTCAGCCATGGCCCGCCCCAAATCACTTTGGCCACTATCGACATATTCCGATCCAGATGCCGGGGTGCCTGGCCCTGCATTAGCGCAAAATCTGTAGTGGCGCTATTGGCATCTTCACTGCGCGCCATATTCACCACGTTCGGGCAATGGATCAGCCACTCTTGTCCATCGCCCCGGCCGAGGGCAAAACCATGTCTGAAACCAGTTTGACTGGCCAGTAAATCGCTCTGTTGCACCAGGGTAAAAGTATCATCCGGGCGCTGCGGCCAGCTAAATTCGGCCTGAAGTTTGGGCCAGTCGGTTTTCACCGCTGTTGGATGTTTTTCCCCCTCCATCAAGCCGGCTTGCAGCACAAACTGATCAATCACCCGGTAAAACTCCAGACCGTTATAAAAGCCGGACTGCACCAACTGTTTAAAAGCAGCGGTATTTTTTGGCGTAAATTCAGTTGCAAGCTTTAACACCACAGTGGCCTGTGCCGCAGAACTTTGCCCTGGAGTCGTCTGCGCCAGAGTGCCCTGCTCCAGCTGCAAATACACCAGCTCCTGCTGCGGAATATCCAGCCAGCCATCTTTTGACGGCTCAGCCGCTAAAACCGGCGCCGAGATCCCCCCCGATAAAACCGCTGCTGATATCAGCTTAAAACCCAACCTGTTGTTTAACATCACTTGTATTTCCCTGTTGTGGCAGTTTTTGTTGTCGCTGTTCTTGTGAAGCTGTGACGAGAGCGCTCCAGATTGAACTTTTGCGGCTTGTTTTTCAGCCTGTTTAACCTTTTGGCAGCAGCTGATCCGCCAGCAGCAATAACAGAGCGTAACGGCTGCCTTTGGCCAGCAGCACCAGCGGCACAAATAACCATAATTTCATCCGCATCACACCGGCCACTATAGTCAGCGGGTCGCCAACCACAGGCACCCAGCTTAACAATAATGACGCTGACCCCCAACGCTGGTACCAACGCTCAGCCTTTGCCAGTTGCTCAGCATCCACCGGAAACCAGCGTTTATGCGAAAATCGCAGCAGCTGTGAGCCCAGCCACCAGTTCAGACAAGAACCGGTGACATTGCCAAAAGTCGCAATAGCCCAAAGCATCAAAGGGTTATACCCCTGCCACCATAAGGCTCCCAGCACTATTTCCGAGCTGCCCGGCAACACAGTGGCCGAGCTAAAGGCACTGAATAACAGCCCTAACCAAGGCCAGATTGCAGTATTCATCGGGAAAAAGCTGCCTGATAATCAGTTATCGGAGAATCAATCTTCATACAATCAGTTACCACAGTTTCAGTACCAAACGCAGCCAGAAACACCAAAGCACCACACAACTGAGTAAAAACAGATTAAACCGCATCCGCACATGATTGGAGGTGATATGCACTACAGTGTGCAATAACCGCAGCGCCACAAAAAGCGCGGCCAATAACACAAACACCAAATCTGCCAGGCCAAAATGCAGCGTAAATAACACGGCAAAAATAAATAACATCGGCATCTGGAACTGATTATCAAAGTTGCGGCTGGCGGTGATCACACTTTCATTGGCGCCAGCTAAGTCCATAGTGCGAAAGGCAGAATGATGAATTTCTTTATTGCGTGCTGCGGCAAAACGACGCCGCCCCATAATCACCATCACTACGCTGATCAGCAGCACTTGCGCTGCCACTGTTAACACCAAATATTTGTCCATATTCAGCTCCTTGCTGCAATCAAACCGAAACTGCAGAGTAAAACATTCACAGGCCTTACTCCATCGCCATTTCACGCAAGCGGCAAAATTTATCGGCAATCGTCACGTATTTGTCACGTCGCTCACATGCTTTTGCCATCTTTGCCTGGCAGCATTTGGTTATCCGCTGCAGCTTGTTATACTGCGCCGTCATTTTGCGCAGGAATTACTGATGGCTCAGCTTTATTTTTATTATTCGGCAATGAACGCCGGCAAATCCACCTCTTTGTTACAAAGTGCCTACAACTACCAGGAAAGAGGCATGACAGCGGCCATTTACACAGCCGCGCTCGACGACAGGTATGGTGTTGGCAAAGTCAGCTCACGGATTGGCTTGTCGATGGATGCATTGGTATTTGACAGTCAATTGGATTTTTTTGACAGTTGCAGCGCGTTGAAACAGCAAGGACCGCTGGATTGTGTATTGATTGACGAAGCGCAGTTTTTAACCAAAAACCAAGTGAAGCAGCTAACCGAGGTGGTGGATAAGCTGGATGTGCCGGTGTTGGCTTTTGGCCTTCGCACTGATTTTCTCGGTGAAACCTTTGCCGGTAGTCAGGCGCTGCTGGCCTGGGCCGACAAGTTGATCGAACTAAAAACAATCTGCCACTGTGGCCGCAAAGCCAACTTTGTGGTGCGCCTTGACGAACAGGGCCGCGCCGCCACAGCGGGCTCGCAGGTACAAATCGGCGGCAATGATCGTTATGTCTCAATGTGCCGGGCTCATTTTAAGGAGCTGGTCTGGAAATAAAACCATAAGGAGAAAGGATGAGACTGTTATACGGCGTGCAGGCAACGGGTAACGGTCACATCAGCAGAGCCAGAGCTATGGCCGCGCAGCTCCGGCACCATGGTGTCAAAGTCGATTTTTTATTCAGTGGCCGTTGTCGTCAGGCGCTGTTTGATATGGACTGTTTTGGCAACTTTGCCTGGCGCCGCGGTTTAACTTTTGTCTCCGATGCCGGAAAAATCAATTATTGGCAAAGTGCCCGCAGCAACAGTTTGCGCCAGCTCTGGCAAGACCAACAACAGCTCAATACCACGCCCTATGATCTGGTACTCACCGACTTTGAACCTGTCACTGCCTGGGCCGCTCGCCGCCAGAGTACCCCTTGTATTGCGCTTGGCCATCAATATGCTTTTTTGCGCCAAATTCCAAAACAGCATGACAGTCTGCTCAGCCGGCAAATCTTCCGTTTATTTGCACCGGCAAAGCTGCAACTGGGTCTGCACTGGCATCATTTTGGCGCGCAAAACACAATAGCACCGCCTATTCTGGATTTGCCAGCTACAGCTCATGATACTGAAGTGACACCAAATAAAGTGCTGGTTTATCTGCCGTTTGAAGATCAAAAACTGGTGTATCAACTGCTTAAACCGCTGAAATGGTATCAGTTTGTGATTTTTGCGCCGGGTTTAAGCCGCGAGGATGATGGACATTTACACTTTTACCCACCTTGTCATCAGGGGTTTAAACAAGCACTGGCCAGCGCCGATGCAGTGCTGAGCAATGCCGGTTTTGAACTTATCAGTGAAGCGCTGCAACTGAAGAAAAAAATTCTGGTAAAACCACTACAAGGCCAAATGGAACAGGCATCCAACGCCTTAGCGCTGGAGCAATTACAGCTGGCGCATCATTGCAAGACGTTAAGCACTGAGCTGATTGCCAACTGGCTGGCAGGCTCCAGGGCATTGCAGCAGGTGCGGTATCCTGATGTGGCGGCGGCTTTATGCGCACAGCTGGTCAGTGAAGTGGGATTGAGTGTGATCAATCACAGTACAGGGTTCAATAAAACCCGGATACCAGGTTTTGAGGTCACAGCCCTTTGGCAACAAAGCCGGTTTTTACGACCAGACTTGTTGCCAAAAGGCCTTGCAGAGCAGACAGACGCTTAGCTGGCGCGCACTGCAGCGCTGATATCGCTGACAGGCTGCAGCAGAGGTTTGGCCGTTTTATCAGCCGGCACTTTGGCAGCGGGCGAAACTTCTGTTTGACCAGGGTTTTGGAGCTGGGGTTGAGCGCGCTCTGCCAGTTCCACCAAATCGCTGACCGGGCTGCTGTGGTTAAAACCTGTCGGTGCCGCTGTGACTAAATCCACAATCTGATGCACCGCAAAGTTGTCGCAGTGCTGCTCTAACCGGCGTAGCAACTCTGCCATGTCATGCCAGCTTAACGACACTTCATCAGCCGCCATAATCCGCGGATGGGCAGTTTGCCGCACATTTTCACCAATCAGCAGTTCTTCATAGAGTTTTTCACCCGGACGCAGGCCGGAGAAACAAATTTCAATATCCCCATCCGGATGCGCCTGATCTTTCACTTCCAGCCCCATCAGATGCACCATACGACGGGCCAAATCGGCAATACGCACCGGCTCGCCCATATCCAGCACAAAAACGTCGCCACCCTTGCCCATAGCACCAGCCTGGATCACCAGCTGCGCCGCTTCCGGTATCGTCATAAAATAACGGATAATTTCCGGGTGAGTCACAGTTAAGGGGCCACCATTACGGATTTGTTCCCGAAACAAAGGCACCACGGAGCCAGATGAACCCAGCACGTTGCCAAAACGCACCATACAAAAGCGGGTTTTTTGCTGACGGGTTGACAGTGCCTGCAGTACAAGTTCAGCCAAACGTTTGGACGCGCCCATCACGTTGGTCGGCCGCACTGCTTTGTCGGTAGAAATCAGTACAAAAGTTTCTACACCAGAAGCAATAGCCGCTTCAGCTGCATGCCAGGTGCCAAACACATTGTTGCTCACCCCTTCCACCACATTAAACTCAACCAGCGGCACATGTTTGTAGGCGGCAGCGTGGTAAACCGTCTGTACTTTAAAACTTTGCATCACCGACTGAATGCGGCTTTGCTTTTGCACGTTGCCCAAAATAGGTTTGATTTGTACATCAACGCCAAGCTCCTGCACATAAGCGCTAAGCTCCTGCTCAATGGCATACAACGCATATTCGGAAGCTTCAAACAGCACCAGCACTGTGGGTTCATACTGCACAATTTGCCGGCACAGCTCAGAGCCGATAGAACCGCCGGCCCCTGTCACCATCACCACTTTATCTTTGATATTGGCGTGCATCAGTTTGAGCTTAGGCGCTACAGGATCACGGCCTAATAAATCTTCAATTTTGACATCCTGCAGCTCGTCAATGCGCATCGAGCCGTCGACAATGTCGCTCATGCCAGGCACTGTTTGCACGGGAATAGGCAGATTATCCAACGACTCCAGCACTTCCCTTCTGCGGGCGCGGCTGGCCGATGGCATGGCCAGCAAAATACGGCTGACATTTTTTGATTTTACAATAGCGGCAATTTGCGCCGGGCTGCCCACATGAATGCCAAGAATGGTAGAGCGCTGCAAAGTGGCATCGTCGTCGACAAAAGCTACCGGATGAAACTGTTCGCCATTAAACAAAGCCTGCGCCAACTGACGGCCGGAGGAGCCGGCACCATAAATCAGCACCCGCTGTTTGTGACCGTTATGACGCTGGAATAAAAACATCCGCGCCACCAGGCGTAAACCACCACTGGTCACCAGCGCTAAAATGGCATACACAAAAACCAGATTGCCTTTATCGCTAATACCCACCAGCTGAAATAACATCACCAGAATCATGGCATTACTTAAAATGCCGGCCAGCACGGCACCCAGTGCATGTTGGCCGATATAACGCACTACAGCCCGGTATAAACCAAGCTTAGTGAAAGCCAGAATAGTAATAGGCACTGACAATAAAAAGATTGGGAAAGTTTGTAATAACGCAGTGTAGGCATTTTCCTGAGTAACAAAAATCGCCACCAGCATTGAACAGGTTAAAAACACAATATCTGCCAACACTGAAATTGCCCGTTTTGCATAGCGGGGCAGCGATAAAAGCCATTCAAGCATCCAATTTACTCCAACAATCGACACTAAATCCATCAAAGGCGCCATAGTATAATCCATTACCATGACCTGTAGAACGAAAAAAGCCATGGCTTGCTGATTAACGAAGTTTTTCAGCTTGCCATGGCCCGATTAACGGCCAATGAACCGGACTAATGCTGTGTTATTGTTTTGCCAGTAACGCATCCAATACTGCAGCAAACTCAGCATAAGACTTGGCACCAACTAATTCCTGATAATCTGTTACACCATTACCAGCGTTAAGGCCGATAAAAAATGTGGGTGTAGAGCTTAAACCCAGTTTACCGGCATAGAGTGTAGAGTCACGAACACCTTCCTGTAACTCTTTATTCTTCATACATTCGGTATGTTTAGCCACGTCAGCTTTCAGTCTGGTTAATTCCGCATCAATTTCTGTTTGTTTCAGCGTGCCCTGATTGGCAAACAGGTATTCTTTCATTGGTGCATAAAGATCCTGTGTTGCAGCGCAGCGTAAGGTTAAAGCAGCAAAAGGCGCTTGTGGATGCGACTGAAACAGCGGGAATTCGCGGCCAACAAACAACACTTTACCTGTGTCTACGTAATTTTTTTTCAGCTCTGGCCAAATTTCCTGGTTAAATTTAGCGCAGAACGGGCACTGTAAATCTGTGAATTCAAGAATAGCGACTTTGGCCGTTTTTTCACCAACCTGATGACCATCGGCAAACGCCAGCTGCTCTGGCCTCACCAGCGCGCCCATGCCAGCACGTTGGGCCATTTCTGTTTGCAGTGTGCTGAGTTTTTCTACTTTTTCTTCCAGTGAAGCTACTTTGGCAGCTAAATCACTATTATTGCCGTTTTGGCAAGCGGTTAAAAACAAAGCTGCCAATGCAACCAAGGTTATTCTTTTCATCAAAAAATTCCTGTTATCACGCTACAGACCAAACTTAAGTAGCTTTCATCCAATAAAAAACCCCGCCGAAGCGGGGTTTTCTTAATTAACCTGAAAAATCAGATTATTGTGCCCAGTCGTTCTGATCCAGAACTGGCATTACGCGGTCTTGACCGGTAGACAGTTTCTGTACAGATACACCGTGTACTGTGTTCTTCGGAGAAGTAACAGTGAAAGTCATAGTGTGACGTACGTTAGCACCGTTTACAGTGTTGCCATCTGAACCAGCATAGCTCTTCTGGTCAACAGCAGCTTGTACTACGTCTGGAACATAGTAAACAACTGAAGATTTAGCTGGAACGTTGTCCAGTTTAACAGCTGTTACAGCGCGGTTGCCAGTAGTACCGTCAGCAGTTTCGCTGAACAGGTCAACAGTTACTTCAGCAGCTACAGTGTGCTCGTTCGTGATACGTACGAAGTTACCAGTACCAGCTACAGTGTAAGGAACTTTCAGAACTGCACCGTTAACGCCAACTTTGTGAGTCACTTTAGAAACGTCACAGTGATCCAGCTCAGAAGCTGCATCCAGGTTCAGTTTAGCGTGAGCAGTCACTTCATAGTTGAAGTTCATGATCTTAGTCAGGTCAGTTTGTGACACTGTGAAGAACACTTCGTTGTAATCAACGCCAGCGTAAGCAGCAGGAGCTGTTTCAGCGCCAGTTGCAACTGGAGTGAAGATGTCGTTAGCAGTCAGAACTACTTGAGCAGATGCAGGTTTAGCAGACACGAAGTCAATAGCTGTACCAGCAGTAGCACCGTTCAGGTCGAATGCAGCTGACAGAGTACCACCGTTCGCAACGATTTCACGAGAGTTGTACACGTCTGCTTTCACTGAAGCACCAGCGTCAGCTGATTCAACAAATGACAGTTCTAATTCGTCATCAGCGTCACGAGTGATTGCATAATCTAACTCAGAGAAACGGTCAGCAAAACCAGCTTTGTGAACCAGAGATGCTTTCTTCAGAGTTAAACCAGCGTCAGAAGCTGTGTCGTATACGAACTCAGTACGAGCTACGATTGAAGCGTCGTCAAAGTTTTTGCTTTCAGCGTTTACTTGACCGTTTACAGTTGCAGAACCGATGAAAGTTACGAACTGAGCTGAAGAATCGATAACTTCTTGAGCAGCTGATTGACCACCAGCGATTACATAACCAGTACCGCCGTCAGTTTTTGCTTCAGTAGCTTGGATAGTTACTTTAGAAGTAGAAGAACCATCAGTACAAGTTGCGTTTTCTAATTTAACGCCTACTGGATCAACGTCAGCAAGAACACCTGTAGAGATGCGAGAGAACGCTAAACGAGTACCAGCACCGATAGTGATACCAGCTTTAGTGATGAAAGTGATAGTGCTTTGACCATCAACAGCGCCGTCAGATGAAGCAACAGCTGCGATGTTCGCGCCGTCTTCTTTCACTAAGTGGATTTGGTTAGAGTTACCAGCGAAAGTGGCACCAGCCAGTTTCATGGTGATTTTTGTACCGCCTGGGATATCGGTAGTTGGGATA
>FWWM01007098.1_pt1 | contig 22758 bp, 18 predicted proteins | sample 2228351 | NCBI WGS metagenome assembly FWWM01 (sample SAMEA103939774, study PRJEB20133) | metagenome
CCAGCCCGATCTTGGCTCTTCCTCGCGGGTCTCGATACGGGCTGCGCCGAGACACTCAAGCTTCCGCGGCCCCTCCTGCGGCGCACCCCTACTCGACCAGCGATGCGCCGCAGCAGGGCGACGGTGGCTTCTTGCCGGTGAGGCCCACAAGTATAATATGTCTATGACGACCCTTGCTCAACCTCCCTTGCTTGCCGCTAAGCTTCGGCGGCCTACGACGCCGCGTCACTGGGTGCCGAGGCCGATGCTGGTCGCGCGGCTGAATGCGGGGATGGCGGCTGGCCATCCGCTTGCTTTGATCGTCGCCCCCGCGGGGTACGGCAAGACGACGTTGGCTGCTGCGTGGGTTGAGCAGCTCGGCCGGCCAGCCGCCTGGCTGACGCTGGATGAGGCGGACGACGATCCGCTGCGCTTCTTCACGTATTTCCTGGCCGCGCTGCAGGAGGTGGATCCGGCCGTCGGCGCCGAGTTGCTTCCCCTGTTGCGCGCAGGACAGGTCCCGCCTCCCAGCATCCTGGCGACCGCGCTTCTCAACGATCTGGCCATCGCGGACCAGGCCGGCCATGGGCCTCTCGTGTGCGTGCTCGACGATTTCCATGTCATCCAGGACGCGGCGATCCTGGGCGTCCTGCAGCAGATCTGCGCCCATCCAACGAGCGGCCTGCGCCTGACGCTGGTCACGCGTGAGGATCCTGCTCTGCCGCTGCCGCGCCTGCGCGCGCGCGACCAGTTGACCGAGGTGCGCGCGGCCGATCTGCGCTTTGCCGAGGCAGAGGCTGCGGCGTTTCTCCGTCAGGGCATAGGGCTGGCCCTTGCGGATCGCGATCTGGCGCGGCTGACTGAGCGTACGGAGGGATGGGCCGCCGGCCTGCAATTGGCTGCGATCGCCATGCGATCATTGCTGACGGAAGGCGGCGACCTTGCGACTTTTGTCGCGACCTTCAGCGGCTCGCATCGCTTCATCCTGAGCTATCTGACCGAGGAAGTGCTGGCCGGCCAACCCCCTGTCGTGCAGGCCTTTTTGCTGCGCACCTCGATCCTGGATCGGCTGTGTGGCCCGTTGTGCGACGCGGTATTGGCGGTCGGTGGGTCGGCGAATCAGCGAGGGAGCGAGTCAGCGAATCGGCGCGAGTTCGTTGATTCTCGGGATATCCTCGCCTACCTCGAGCGCGTCAATGTCTTCCTGGTCCCCCTGGACGACGAAGGGGTCTGGTACCGCTATCATCACCTCTTCGCCGAGCTGCTGCGGGGCCAGTTGCGACGTCGCAGCCCGGACCTGGTCGCTGAGTTGCACCGTTGCGCCAGCCGCTGGTATGAAGTCCAGGGCATGTCGGCGGAGGCCATCCACCACGCCCTGGCGGCAGGCGACCACGATCGCGTGGTCGTGTTGCTGGAGGAGCATGGTTGGACCCTGTTGAACGCCGGCTATGCCCGCACGATCGAAGGCTGGGTGAGCGCGTTGCCGCCAGCGCAGCGCGAGCGCAGCCCGCGCATCAATCTGGACTTTGCCTGGATGTACCTCCTGCGCGGCAATTTTGAGCGAGTGGGAACGCACCTGACGCAGGCGGAGGCAGCGCTGGCGCAGCAGGCGCGCCCCGCGGCGACGTTGCAGGCCGAGCGTCTGGCGTTGCGGGCCAACCTGTTGCAGGTTCAGGGCCGAGCTGCCGAGGCCGTCGCCGCGGCCGAACGCGCCTTGAGCCTGGTCGATCCGCAGGATCAGCGGGTGGTCGGCCTGGCTTGTCTGGCCCTGGGTGGCGCGCGTCGACAGATCCCCGCCTTCGACGGCGCGGTGGCTGCGCTGCGCGACGCCATCCGCGCCAGCCGGGCGTCGGGCGAGCTGGTGACCGAGATGCTGGCCGTGTCGCACCTGACCCTGCTGGCGGTCCAGCATGGTCGCCTGCGCCTTGCCGCCGAGACCGCGACCGAGGCATTGGCGCGACTCGAGCGCGAGGGGGCGGCGCTCCCGCCCATCGTGGGCGCGGTGCACGGCGCGTTGGGGCTGGTCTACTATGAGCAGAACCAGCCAGGCAAGGCTCGCGACCATCTCGGGCGCGGCGTTCGGCTCGGCGTGCTCTCTGGCCACAACGCCTCGGCCATCTACAGCCAATGTAATCTGGCGCGGCTCCTGCAGGCGGAGGGAGATCTGGAGGGGGCCGCGCGCGCGTTGGAGGCGGCCGCTGCCTTGTGGGCGCAGGGAGCGCCCGATTGGGTTCGCCCCGAGCTGATCGCTCGACAAAGCAGCCTGGCCCTGGCGCGGGGCGACCTGGAGGCCGCGGAGGAGTTTCTGCGTCAGAGCAGCGTCGCTGTGGACGATCCGGTCACACTCCAGACCGATGCGATCCACCTGGCCTGGCTGCGCTTGCTGGCGGCGCGCGCGGACGAACGCGCGCCGGGGCTGGCGCAGCGCATCATCCGTTCGGCTGAGGCAGGTGGTCGGGACGGCGCGCTCCTGCAGGCCCTGATCCTGGCCGCGCGGCTTCACGCCGACCAACCGTCCGTCTCCCGGCGTTACCTCGAGCGCGCGCTGGCCCTCGCCGAGGCTGAGGGCGCCGTTCGGGCCTTTCTGGATGAGGGGGACATGATCGTGACGCTGCTGCGACGGATCGGATGCCCGCCGTGGCTGGCGCAGCATCTTCCCGCCTCGCAGCCCGTCGGGAGGGGCGAGCCAGAAGGAGAAGTCCTCGTCGAGCCGCTCAGCGAGCGCGAGCGCGAGGTGTTGCATCTGCTGGCTGCGGGATTAACGTATGCGGAGATCGCCGGGCGGCTGTTGATCAGCGTCAACACCGTGCGGTTTCACGTCAAGAGCCTCTACGGCAAGTTGGGGGTGAATCGGCAGGCCCAGGCGGTGGAACGGGCGCGCGAAGCAGGACTGATATGAACCAGTTGAATCGCAATCAACGAATTGTGACCGTTTCCTTGTGCTCCGGCGGGCGGGCAGGCGTTCACTCTGTCCTTGCAAAACGAACCTGTCTTTCCGTTACCACCACAAATTGGTTTGCTAACTGCCCCGCATAGCCTTCGAGCAATCGTCGCAGAGCAGCGATTTTATTCGCCGCCCGTTCATCCTCGAGGCGTAAGAGTACCACGCCTTTATGGGAGCGTCGTTCTCGGTAGATCTTCTCGCCGAAGTCCTTGTCATTCGTAATCAAAATCCAATTCTCAGCAAACGCCTTTGCGATAACAGCATCATCCTACATTCCGCGTGCTTCTTCGTACACTGAGAGGACTTCGTGCTTCTCCTCACGCAACCAGCGCGCCACTGCTGGCCCCGTGCATTCGTCCACGAGAAAGCGCATTTACGCTGGCTCCGCTAATGGCATAAACGATATGCTTGCAAGAGACTTTGTGGCAAACAGCAAGCACGCTCGAATATCTTCGGGCGTTAGCCCTTTGTATTCTTCCAGAATCTCTGTAACTGTTGCGCCATGAGCCAGCAGGTTGAGGATATACTCCACAGTCAGGCGCGTACCTCTGATGATCGGCTTTCCAACCATCACTTTGGCGTCGAGGGTGATACGCTCAAGAAGTTGCTGTTCTGTCATCACTCCATCTCCTATGCCTAGCGTGTAAGGCGCCCTGTCCTGTCAGGAGCGCGTTGCCCGCCCGACGATCGAAGGACTTATGTAGCGCGCAGCCACCCCACAAGCCCGCGTTGAACCAAACCGACGGTCGTGAGGCAAGCGCCACACGTGAGGCTTGAAGCAAGCCAGATATGAGACGAGAGACCGCCTCAGGTGGTCGCTCTCAGGCGATTATACCTCGCTGGGAAGGCTGAGGCAATCATCAAGCCGCCTCATCCGCTCATCATGCGGTTGCTGGCGCGGTCGGTGCAGCGCTCAGTTTTATCAGTGGAATCCACGACCAGGTTCAATCCGGCTACGCGACTCCCGTCTACTACTACATCTTTATCGCTCGACGAACTACATCATCATGTAGTCCGTCTTTGCCAGCACGGGCGTACACTGGGCGTGAAACATAAGGAGGTCGCCGATGGCTGCCAGCGCCACGTCGCAAGATCAGCGAGTTTACCGCATCACCCTGCAAGGCCGTATGGACGAGGAGTTCGTGAGCGCCTATTGCCCGGCCGGGACTGTGCTGGTGCAGGAGGGCGACATCGCACGCCTGACGAACGTCCGGGCCGATCAGGCCGCAATCATCGGGCTGGTGCGCCACCTGTATCATCTGGGCTTCACCATTTTGGCCCTGGAGACCGTATTTTGAAGATCGCGCCTCGCTTCCCAACCCCGTCTTCTTGCAGGAGAGGAGAGTCAGGGGTGAGGCGAACAACGGAGGCACCATGTCCGCACAAACGCTCTCACGTCGTCGTTTTCTCAAAGCCGCTGGCCTGACGATCGCCAGCGCAACGCTGGCCTGCGCGGGCGTAAGTTACGCGGCCACGCGCGCCCCCGCGATCGCGACGCCTGAATTGACTCTTGGAAAGGAAACCGCTATGAACAACCGTGTCCTCGTCGCCTATGCCACGCGCGCTGGCTCGACGGCCGAGGTGGCCGTGGCCATCGCCGAAACCCTGGGCGCCCACGGCTACGCTGTGGACGTCAGGCCGATCAAGGATCGGCCGCGCCTGGACGGCTACTCCGCCGTCGTCCTGGGCAGCGCCATCCGCATGGGCAACTGGCTGCCCGAAGCCGTGAATTATGTCAAAGCTAACCAGGCTGCGCTGGCCGCCATGCCCGTCGCGCTCTTCACCGTGCACATGCTCAACACCGGCGACGACGAGGCCAGCCGCGCTGCCCGCCACGCTTACCTGAACGCCGTCCGGCCGCTGTTGAACGGCGCGGAGGAGATCTACTTCGAGGGCAAGATGGACTTCAGCCGCCTCTCCTTCCTCGACCGCTTGATCTCTAAAATGGTGAAGGCCGTCGAGGCGGACCGCCGGGACTGGGCGCAGATCCGGGGCTGGACGCCGGCCGCGCTGGCGGCAAGGAGCGCATCGTGAATCCCACACCGCCGCACCGCCGCCTGAGTCGCCGCGCCTTCCTGCGGCTGACAGCGGTCGCTGGCGTCGCTGCGGTAGGCGGCTACGCGCTGGTCGAATACGCTCCCTGGCTCGACTACGGTGGCCAAGCCGATCAGACCTGGCAGCCCACTGGGAGGGAAAGACTCATGTCAACCGATCTGAAAGACCTTGTCCGCCACGCTACCCTGGCCGCCAACGGGCACAACACGCAGCCCTGGAAGTTCGCCGTCCGCCAGGATGTGATCGAAATCCGCCCCGACTACAGCCGCCGCCTGCCAGTGGTGGACCCGCACGACCGCGAGCTGTGGATCAGCCTGGGCTGCGCGCTGGAGAACCTGCTGGCGGCTGCTCGTGCGACCGGGTACAACGCCCAAGTGACCTACCCCGACGCGGCGGACGTCATCCGCGTGCAGCTTGCGGCCGACGCGCCCCAGGCCGATCCCCTGTTCGACGCCATCCCTCGGCGCCAGACGACGCGCTCGGCCTACGATGGCCGCGCCGTGCCCGCTGCCGACCTCGACACGGCGCAAGCCCTGCCGCTGGAGCCAGGGGTTTCGCTGCGCTTCCTCACCGCCCCGACGGAGATAGAGACCGCGCTGGCGTACGTCAATGAGGGCAATCTCCGGCAGTATGCCGACCGCGCCTTCGTGGAGGAGCTCATCACCTGGCTGCGCTTCAACAAGCGGGAAGCGATGGCAACCCTGGACGGGCTGTACGCGCGCTGTTCGGGCAACCCGGAGGCGCCGCGCTGGCTGGGACGGATGTTTGTCGGGGGGACCAGGCCGCAACAGCAAGCCGACGCCGACGCGAAGAAGCTGCGCAGCTCGTCCGGCGCGGTGGTGGTCGCCTCGGCGTCCGATGACAGGGCCGCCTGGGTGCGCACGGGCCAGGTCTACGAGCGGCTGGCGCTCACGATGACCGCGCTGGACATCAAGTCAGCGCTGCTGAACCAGCCGATCGAGGTCGCCGCGCTGCGGTCGCAGTTCCAAAGCGCATTGGGGCTGGGCGACTCTCTGCCGCAACTGCTGGTGCGCTTCGGCTATGCCGATCCTTTGCCTCAATCTTTGAGGCGGCCTGTCGAACAGGTCTTGATATAGGAGCGCCGTAACGATGCGTAGAACCACTCTAACCTGGCTTGTACCCTTGATTGCGCTGTTGACCCTCATCGCCGCAGGCGCAGGTCTGTTCGCGCCCGGCGGCGATGGCCCGTTTACGTTCACCACCCTGCGCGGGCAGACCGTCGAGATGTATGGCCTGGGCCTCTATGAAAACGACACGCGTTTTGCGGGGGCTGGATTCAGGGGCGCGGACGCTGCATTGCTGATCATCGGCTTGCCGTTGTTGATAACTTGCTACTGGCGTTGCCGGCGTGGCTCAGCAAATGCGGCCCTCATCATGATCGGTTTGTTGTTCTACTTTCTTTACTATGGCATTTCGATGCTGGCCGGCGCCGCATTCAATTCCCTGTTTCTGGTTTACACGGCTCTGTTCTCCGCCAGTCTCTTTGCCGTGATCGTGGCATTGACCTCGTTCGACGCGCAAGCGTTGGCCCAGCGCATACTGCCGGGGTTTCCCCATCGCGGCATGGCTCTCTTCATCTGTGTGACCGGCGTCGCCACGTTTTTGCTCTGGATGAGTGAACTGGTCGGCCCTTTGCTTCACGGCGAGGCGCCCGAACTCTTGGGGCCTTACACGACGCTGTTCACGCATGGTTTTGATTCGGCAGTCATCATGCCTGCGGCCATCATCACCGGCGTCTCCTTGCTGCGACGCCAGCCGTTGGGCTACCTGCTCGCTGCGCCGATGCTGGTTCTCTGCACCATGAACGGCGTCGTTGTGCTTGCGCAGACCGCCAGTCAGACGCTTGCCGGCATCGTCTTCCCCTTGGGGGTTTACATTGGTATGATCGGCTCATGGATCGTGATGGGCGCGTTTGCCATCGGCCTGACTGTCTCGTTTTTCCGCCATCTTTCCAGCGAAAAGTAGGACCGTCATGAGATACCAGAATGCTCTCAAATGGCTCATTCCCCCGATCTTCGCCCTGGCGCTGGTCGCTGCGCTGGCCGGGCTGTGGCCGGGGGAAGGCGCGCCTTACCTGATCACCAACTTCCGCGGCGAGCAGGTGACCATCAACGCCCGCGGCCTGTACCGCTGGGACACGGTCAGCTCCGCCGCGCAGATGCAGGCCAACGACCTGGTCACGCTGATCCTCGGCCTGCCGCTGCTGGCGATTTCCACCTGGCTGAGCCTGCGCGGCTCCCTGCGCGGCCGGCTGCTGCTGGCCGGCACACTGAGCTTCATCCTGTACACCTACATCACGATGTGCTTCGGCGCAGCCTACAATCAGCTATTCCTGGTTTACGTGGCGCTCTTCAGCTTAAGCCTGTTCGCCTTCGTGCTGGTGATGATGTCGTTCGATATCCCGTCCCTGCCCGCCCGCTTCTCTGATAAGCTGCCGCGCGGCTGGATCGCTGGCTTGCTCTTCTTTGCCGCCGCCTTCCTGACGTTGGCCTGGCTGGGACGCATCGCCGCGACATTCGCGCCAGGGGCGATCCCGGCGCTGGACAACACGACCAGCATGTTCATCCAGGCCATGGATCTGGGCGTCATCGTGCCGGTCTGCGTGCTTGCTGGCGTTCTGCTGTTGCGCTGCCAGCCCTGGGGCTACTTGCTGGCCTCAGTGGGGGTGATGAAGTTCATCACCATGGGCATCGCCGTCAGCCTGATGGGGCTGAATATGGCGCGCGTCGGCGCGCCGGTCAGCGCGGTGGAGCTGGTGGTCTTCCCGCTCATCACGCTGCTGAATTTAGCCATGGCGATCGCGCTGCTCAGGAGCATTAGAGCCTGAGCCTGGCCGTCTGACCAGGGCGATACTCCCCCTGCCGATGGGGGAATTTCTTCCCTTGATCGGTTATGATGAGACGCGAAGTCATCGTTGTCATCGTTTTTAGCACATAAGGACTTCCGATGCTAGACAAACACATCCTCATTATCGGCGCTGGCATCGCTGGCCTGGCCGCGGGCTGCTATGCCCGTATGAACGGCTACCGTGCGACGATCTTCGAGCTGCACGATCTGCCCGGCGGCCTGTGCACAGCCTGGGAGCGCAAAGGCTATGTATTCGATGGCTGCATCCATTACCTGTTCGGCTCCGGCGAAGGCCAGCCGTTCCACCGGATGTGGCAGGAACTCGGCGCAGTCCAGAACCGGCCGATGATCAATCACGATGAGTACCAGCGCATCACCGATGGCGAGCACACCCTGATCGTCTATACCGACCCGGATCGGCTCCAGGCGCATATGACCGAGCTTTCGCCTGCTGACGCGCCTCTCATCCGCCAGTTCTGCGACGGCATCCGCCAGTTCACCCGTTTCGACATGGCAGCCATGTACCGCCAGCCGCGCGCGCTGATGGGGCCGACCGACTGGCGCGCCTTCGGCATGGCGATGCTCCCGTTCCTGCTGCCCATGCTGAAGTGGGCGCGGCTGTCCGCGGGCGAGTTCGCGGCGTGCTTCCGGCATCCCTTCCTGCGCCGCGCCGTGGCTCAGATGTTCTCGTGGGAAGAGGCGCCGATGATGATGGGCCTGTCGCTGCTGGCCTACATGCATACAGGCAACGCCGGCTTCCCGACGGGCGGATCGCTGGCCTTCGCGCGCGCCATCGAGAAGCGGTTCCTCGACCTGGGCGGAGAGATCCGCTACAAGGCGCAGGTCGAGAAGATCCTGATCAAGGATCGTAAGGCCGTCGGCGTGCGCCTGTACAACGACGAGGTTCACACGGGCGACGTGGTCATCGCCGCCTGCGATGGCCGCGGCGCGATCTTCGACCTGTTGGGCGGCGAGTTCGTGGACCGACGCATCCGACGCATGTATGACGGCCATCTCCCCATCCACAGCATGATGCAGGTCTCGCTGGGGGTCAACCGCGATCTATCGGCTGAGCCGCACTGGGTCACGCATCTGCTGGATGAGCCAGTGCTGGTGGCGGGCGAGCCGCGCGGCGAGATCGGCGTAAAGCACTACTGCTTCGATCCCTCGTTGGCTCCTGCGGGCAAATCGGTGGTCGAGCTGATCATCCGCACCCATTACGCGTACTGGCAGCGCATCTACGGCCGACGCCCCTATGATGAGGAGCAGCGCCAGGTGTCTGACATCATTCGCGAGCATCTGGAGCGGTGGCATCCAGGCATCAACGCCGATGTGGAGATCGTAGACGAGGCCACGCCGCTCAGCTACGAACGCTATACCGGTAACTGGATGGGGTCCACCTGCGGCTGGCTGATGACCAAAGAGACCATGCCGATGCTCATCCAGGGGGTGTCGAAGACCCTGCCGGGCCTGCGGAACTTCTACATGGCCGGGCAGTGGGTTGAGCCGGGCGGCAGCGTCCCCCTGGCGGCCGCGTCGGGGAAGAACGTTATCCGGTTGCTCTGCGCGGCGGACGGCAAGGCGTTCGCAGCTTCGACGCCGTGAGGAGCAAGCGAGAACGCGCAGGCAGACGTTGCTCAACTGTGGTCAGCAAAGGAAGGCCAATGTCCCCCATCTTACGTCACTACCACCGCGCCAGCGCCTACCGGCGTGTGAGCGAATTGCTGATCAGGAAGGTCTACACCAGCGAGTGCTGGCTGACATATCAGGAAGGAGCCCTCAGATGACCGTCTCTCACGATTTCTTCGCGCAACATGGCCGCATGTCCGATCCCGGGCGGTACGAATATGCCTTTGCGGACTTGCCCACCTCGATCCCAGATTTGGTGCGTGTGGTCCAGGGAGTCACCGTCCATGTTTTCTGGGCCGAGCGTTACGGGTTACGACTGACAGACGAGCGTCGGGCCGAGGTGCAGTTACGAACGGTGGAAGCGCGGCTGGCCCGTACGCTGGAGCTTGACCCGCGGCCGCTCACTGAGCCGCGGCCGCTCGACAAGAGACTGGTGGGCAATTGCCGTGACTTCTCGCTGTTGTTGGCCTCGATGCTGCGCCATCAGGGCGTCCCGGCGCGCGCGCGCTGCGGGTTCGGCGTCTACTTCCTGCCTGACCATTTCGAGGACCACTGGGTGGCCGAGTACTGGGACGGCGAGCAGGGTCGCTGGGTGCTCGTAGACGCCCAACTCGACCCCTTTCAGCGTGAGGTCTTGAAGCCGCCCTTCGATCCGCTGGATGTGCCTCGCGATCAGTTCATTGTCGGCGGGCTGGCCTGGCAACTGTGCCGCGATGGACGGGCCGATCCCGATCATTTCGGCATCTTCGACATGCACGGGCTATGGTTTGTGCGCGGCAACCTGGTTCGCGATGTGGCCGCGCTCAACAGGGTGGAGTTGTTGCCCTGGGACTGTTGGGGCCTGATCAACGGCGAAGACGCCGCCCTGACTGCCGACGACTGGGCGCTGCTCGACCGGCTGGCTGCGCTCACCCGCGGCGACGTCGCGGAGTTCGAGGCGGTGCGCGACCTCTACGAGCGGGAGCCGCGCCTGCGGGTGGGCAGCGAAATCCGCAGCTATGTGGATGGCCAGCCGCTCACAGTACACCTGGCGCCATAGGCGGCCTGCAATGACTGCCACCGTTCCTTTCATGTTCGATTTCTACACCCGTTTCTATGAGGCTGTGGCCACCAGCGCCGCCAACGCCGAATATTGCGCTCGCGTCTATGGCCGCAACCTGTGCCAGCACGGCTTCGCAGAGATGGCTCACCTGGACCACCTGATCGCTGTTTGCTCGCTGAAGGAGGGCGACCGCGCGCTCGACCTGGGCTGCGGCAACGGCATGATCGCAGAGTATCTCTCTGACCAGACCAACGCGCACATTATCGGCATTGACTTCATCCCGAAGGCCATTCAAGACGCATTGGAGCGCACGCGCTCCAAACGCGACCGGCTCGATTTCCGGGTGATGGATATGTCCCGTCTGGAGTTTCCGCCTGCCGACTTCGATGTGATCATCTCGGTGGACACCCTTTACTTCACCGACCTCGTCGCGACCCTGCGCGGCTGCTCGCCGTTATTACGCCCCGGCGGTCGGCTGGTCGCGTTCTTCGACCAGAGCTGCGGACCGGATACGCCGGTGGAGCAATATCCGAGCGAATGCACCCTGCCCGACAACACCGATCTGGCGCGAGCGCTCCAGGAGCTGGGCTGGACCTACCGCGCCTGGGACTATAGCGATGCCATGCTGTCCCACGTGCGTCGTCGTCAACCTGTGCTTGACGAGCTGAAGGCTCGTTTCGAGGCCGAAGGCAATCTCTTCCTGTACGAGAGCCACCTGGGCGAGGCGCGCGGCATCGAGCGCGCCTATACCCATCACGTCGGAAGGCGCTACCTGTACCTGGCCTCGCCTGCGGCGGTTTGATGTTTTCGTGGATGTCCTGCCTCTCTTCTGGGGTTTGTTGATCGCCCTGTTCTGTTTCCAGATAGCGCCGCGCGGCAGTAGAATAGCGTCATGCCGACTCAACTTCTGCCTGCGACGCCTGAAAACATCGCCCGGGCTGCTGAGATCCTCAGGGGCGGCGGCCTCGTAGCGTTTCCCACTGAGACCGTCTACGGTCTGGGCGCCAATGCTCTGGACGCTGAGGCGGTCGCGCGCATCTTCGTCGCCAAGGAGCGGCCCTTTGCCGATCCTCTGATCGTCCATCTGAGCGGCCCGGACCAGCTTCCCCGCGTCGTGCGCGCGGTGTCTCCTCTCAGCCGGATCCTGGCTGAGACCTTCTGGCCCGGCCCTCTGACGCTGGTGTTGCCCAAGCAACCTCAAGTCCCGCCTCTGGTCACGGCTGGCCTGGACACCGTGGCGGTGCGTGTGCCCGATCATCCGGTCGCGCTGGCGTTGCTGCGCGCGGCTGACGTTCCGATCGCCGCGCCCTCTGCCAACCGCTTCGGCCATACCAGCCCTACCACAGCACAACACGTCTGGCACGATCTGCACGGCCGTATCGATCTCATTCTTGATGGCGGCGCTACGCCAGTGGGCGTCGAATCGACCGTTCTGGATGCTTCCGCTTCCCCAGCGCGCATCCTGCGGCCTGGCGGCGTCACAGCCGAGATGTTGGAGGCCGTCATCGGCCCGGTGACGGTGCTGCAGCGCGATCCCGGAAGCGATCGGGGCCTGCCGTCGCCTGGCCTGCTCGAAACCCATTACGCCCCTCATGCTGAGCTGATCTTCTGTCAGGGTCGCAACGCGCGCCAGGCTCTGGTCGCCGAAGTGCAGGCGGCTCTGGCGGCGGGCCGACGCCCTGGGGTGCTGGCGTTAGATGAGGAAACAGATGTCCTGGCGCGCGCGGGCGCGATCGTGTACCCCCTGGGCGCGGACCTGGGCAGCGTGGCCCGTCGCCTGTACGCTGGCATGCGCTGGCTCGACGCGCAGGGGGTGGACGTGATCCTGGCTCGCGATTTTGGCGTGGGCGGGCTGGGGCTGGCCATCCGCGACCGGCTGACGCGAGCGGCGACCCGTGTGGTGACGGCGGACTGAGTGACCAACGTACTAGCGAAGCGAGCACCCTTTTCCGGTATACTCGAATCAGCCGCGCGCTCAGAGCGCTGGCCAGCGAGCGCGCGGCTGACTTGCGCACTTGCCGCTTACGCTTTACTCGCCTGCTTCCCGCTGGGATCAACCAGGAGAGGTCACGATGGTTCGCTGGAGAGAACGGATCGGTCTGGTGCTCGTGTTGATGATCGTCCTGGCGTCGCTGAGCGGCCAGTCGACTGTCGCCGCACAGGGCGGCTTTCCGCCGCCAACGCTGCTCGGCCCGACCAATGGCGCCGTGTGCACCGGACTCACGGACCCGCCGTTCGGATTGCCCACCCTGCGCTGGCAGGCGGTCCCAGGCGCTGTCCGCTACGAGGTGCAGATCAGCGCTTCCATTGGGTTCGCCAACCCGATCGTCAGCAAAACGACCTATGCCCTCGCCTTCGACCCTGACCGCGCCCTCGCCGACGGCGTCTATTACTGGCGCGTGCGTGCGGGCGATAACTCGTCGACGGGCTGGGGGCCTTACTCGGAGATCTGGTCATTCACGAAGGACTGGAGCGCCAGCGGCGCCCTGGCGCCCTCTCTGGTCTCACCGCCCGAGGGAGCGACGCGCGCGGCCTACCTGCCCGACGACTTCACGTGGACGCCCATGCCTGGCGCAGCCACCTATCTGTTCCAGATCGCTACCGACTCCGCCTTCAGCAACGTCGTCTATAGCGCCACGACGCTCGGCGTCCGTCACACCCCCACCAAACGACTGGCCAACAATGTCTACTACTGGCGCGTCATCCCCGTGGACTATCGCGGCCAACAGGGGCCTGCCAGCCCAACGGGGTCGTTCGAATTCCGCTGGGACCTGGCGCCGCAGCTCATCCAACCCGCCAACCTGGCTGAATTGCCGTTCACCCCCCAGTTTCAGTGGACGGCGGTGGAGGCTGCGCGCCAGTATGAGCTGCAGATCAGCACCCAACAGGATTTCAGCTCTCCCACCATCTATAACACGCGCAACACCAGCTTCACGCCGACGCAGGAACTGAGCAACGACGCCGACTACTACTGGCGGGTGCGGGCGACCGACGCCCAGGGACAACAGGGGCCCTGGAGCGAGGTGCGACGCTTCCGCCGCGCCTGGCATTTTGCGCCTAGCCTCTTGACGCCAGCCAACAACGCCACGCGCACGACGTACCCCTTCTTCAGTTGGACCCCCGTCCCCGGCGCTGAACGTTATCGCGTCGAGATCGACGAGAGCAACTCCTTTAACTCGCCTCTCATTGGCGATGAGGAAGTGTTCAACGCGCCCACCTACGCGCATCCTACCTGGCAGACATTGCAGATCGATGCCGACTATTACTGGCGCGTGGTGGCGATCGACGCGCAAAGCAACGAAACACCCCTCAGCGGCGTGCGCACCTTCCGTACCTCGACAGAGGTTGCTCCCAATCTGATCTACCCGTTGCCCTACTACGCGCCCGACCCCTACTTACCTGTCCACGGCGACCGCACGCTGGCCTGGCCGGCGTTCGTCTGGGACACCGCCCACAAGGCTTATTCCTTCAATTTCGGCACAGGCAATTTCTGGGTGACCCTGCCTCCCGACTACTACGAGTTGACGGTCGATGACCAGCCCGACTTCTCGGCGCCCGAATTCCAGATCGAGAGCGCGGGCCTGGCCGCGGCGCCGACGCTCCAACATCCTTTCACAGGCCTGCGCGACGGCCGCCTCTACTACTGGCGCGTGCGCGCGTTCCGGGAGGGCGCGATGCTGGGCGTCGACACGGTGTGGACGGCGCGCTTCGACAGCGCCTTCCTTCAGTACGAGCCGCGCGCGGAGGCGGTGCCCATCTTCCAGAGTGCTGGCTTCGAGGCAGTGGAAACTGCGCCACTGTTGGGATGGCTGCCAGTGACCGACGCTGCCGCCTACCGCGTGCAGATCAGCCGTGATCGCGAGTTCAACGAGATCGTTGATGAAGCGCAGCCGCAGTTCGTGAACTACGCGCCCTGGCAGGGGCGGCGGGAGCCGATCCCCTTCGGGACGTACTGGTGGCGCGTGCGCGCTGAGGACGCCAGCGGCGCCCCCCTCACCGCCTGGAGCGAGACGCGCCACTTCAACGTCTCGCGCGATATGGTCGCCGGCAACCCGATCGACTTCGTCCCGCCGCTGCGCCCAGCCAGTATCGTCTCCGACACGACGCCCCTCTTTGAGTTGACCCACATCGCCGACAGCGCCGAGGAAGGGCTGGGCGTCTACGAGCTGGGCGCGCTGCATGCCATGCTCGATCGCACGTATACCGGCAATTACAACTGGGTGTTCGCCTTCACGACTGGCGCCACCGCCTACGATGAGTTGTGGTATGGCCTGTACTTCGACTTCGATCACCGCGAGGCAAGCGGCGCCTCCTTCGACCCGCAGGGCAAGCCGATCGCCTGCGACCCGCTTTATCTCCCCGACTTCGCGCTCTACACTGAGCAAACTGCTGGCTATACCCTCAGCCCGGCGACCACCCTCTTCTACGAATGGAATGGCGTCTCCTGGAACCCGCCGCAGACGCTGTCAGCCCTGGGCGGCGATATCTGGTTCGACGCCAGCAGCCACGCTGTGCAGGTGCTCGTCCCCTACTCGGCGTTGCGCTCCGCCGATCCGGCGTCGGTGGGCAGCCTGGCCTTCACCGTCTTCAGCACCAGCGGCCAGCCGTCCGATGGCATGTTCGATTCCATCCCCGACCAGGACGCGACGATCCGCCGCCCGGCCTTCGCCACCGACATGGTGATGCCGCTCTATCCGTTCGATACCCCAGATTTCAACCCGATCGTCCACTACGACGTCCCGCCCATGCGCTGGCGCCTGCCCTCCTTCGACTCCGTCGACGGCTATCAGGTGGAGGTCGCGCGCGACGCGCTCTTCACCGATCGCGTGGACCTGTGGGAGACCTACGAGGATCGCACGGCCTGGTTCTTCGCGCTGCTTCCCGCCACTTTCCAGCCGACCAAAGCTTATGACGACAACGAGTCATACTATTGGCGCGCGCGCGTGCGCCACGAACGCTACGTTCCCAGCTACTCGCAATACTACGATTACGGTCCCTGGTCGCCGCCGATCCGCTTCAAGCTCGACAGCCGCCAGGTGACCAACGCGGCCCTCTCCACCGGCAGCCTGGCGCAGATGACCCCCACCTTCACCTGGGATCGCGTGGAAGGGGCGTCGGGGTACACCTTGCAGGTCGATAACGACGCCAACTTCAGCAGCCCGCTCATCAATCAGGCCACCGACGCCACCAGCTACACCCCGGAAGAGATGTCGTCGACCAAGGCGATGGTGGATGGCCAGTACTACTGGCGCGTGGCGATGCGACGGTCCAAAGATGTGATCGGGCATTGGACGGAGCCGATGACGTTCACGAAAAGCTCGCTCTGGCCGCAGCCCCTCGGCCCTTCGCTCTCTGACGTGGTCGCCGATCAACCGACTTTCACGTGGGCCGCGGTGTTGACGCCGACCGCGCAGCCGCAGATCGCGGCGCCCAGCTATCGGGTGCAGTGGAGCTCAGATCCTAACTTTAGCGTCTCCCCGCGCACCTTCGACACCGACGCCACGTCGTTCACGCCGCCCAAGACGCAGGGCCTGGCCGATGGGACGTGGTACTGGCGCGTCGCCATCAAAGATGGCAACGGGTGGGTCGGTCCCTACAGCCCGCCGCTCCAGTTCTACAAAGAGTACCGGCCGCCGCGCCTCCTCTCGCCAGCCCAGGGCAGCCAGAGCGTGGGCATCCCGACCTTCGCGTGGGAGCCGTTAGCGGGCGCAGCCTACTATGAGATCGAGGTCGCCAACAATCCGCTGTTCAACTCGCCGCTGGTCAGCGTGCGCACGGACAACGCGCGTTATACTCCTGTCCAGAATTTGCAGGAGGGAGTGTACTATTGGCGGGTGCGCATGCTCGACGCGGACAGCAAGCCTGGTCCCTTTGGGTTGGGGCTGGTCAACATCGGCCAGCACAAGGCCTATCTGCCGTCCATCATGCGTTGAAGGAGATCACGTCTATAATGAGAGGGGAAGCAGGGTAGCCAACCGTACACCTGTGAGGAGACGAACATGCGATGGCATCACGAGCCGCCCGCCTGGCGGGTGGACGGCGACATGATCACGGCCACGGCTGGACCGCGCACCGACTTCTGGCGCAAAACTCATGACGGAGGGGTGCGCGATCACGGCCACTTCTACTACCAGGTCGTCAGCGGCGACTTCACCGCCGCCGTCAAGGTGATCGGCCATTACACGAGTTTGTACGATCAGGCGGGGCTGATGGTGCGCCGCGACGCCGCGCGCTGGATGAAGTGCGGCATCGAGTACCTGAACGGCATCCAGCACGCCAGCGTCGTCGTCACCCGCGACTGGTCCGACTGGTCGATCGTGCCGCTCGCCAACCCGCCCGCCATCTGGCTGCGCGTCGAGCGTCGCGGGGGCACGCTGGAGGTCTCCTACGCCCTCGACGGCGCCACGTTCACGTTGATCCGTCAGGCCTTCCTCAGCACGCAGCCGTCGCTCCAGGTGGGCGTGATGCTCGCGTCGCCGACCGGAGAGGGGTTGACGGCGACCTTCGAGGGGTTGCGCATCGTCTCCCTCTGAGGCGGCTCACGCCTCCATGAACTGGCGATCGTATAGTTGCCGGTACAGCCCGCCGCGCGCCAGCAATTCAGAGTGCGTCCCCTGCTCGACGATGCGTCCACCCTCGATCGCGCAGATGAGGTCGGCCTCGCGGACCGTGCTCAGGCGGTGGGCGATGACGAGGGCGGTGCGGCCGACGAGGAGTCGCTGCAAGGCCTGCTGGATGAGCGCCTCGGTCACGGTGTCGACGCTGGCCGTCGCCTCATCCAGGATCAGGATGCGAGGATCGGCCAGCACCGCCCGCGCGATGCACAGGAGCTGGCGCTGGCCGACCGAGAGATTGCTCCCCCCTTCCAGGATCTCCGTGTGGTAGCCCTCGGGCAACGCCGTGATGAAGTCGTGGGCGTTGGCCAGGCGCGCGGCTTCTTCGATCTGCGCGTCGGACGCCTCCGGCCTTCCGAAGCGGATGTTCTCGGCGATCGTCCCCGTGAACAGGAAGGGATCCTGCGGCACCAGCCCCATCTGCCGGCGCAGCGACTGTTGAGTCACCGTGCGCACATCGATGCCGTCGATGAGCACCGCGCCGGCGTTCACGTCGTAGAAGCGCGCCACCAGGTTCGCGATCGACGTCTTCCCCGCCCCCGTCGGCCCGACCAACGCCGCCGTCTGGCCTGGCTCGATCACAAGATTGACGTTGTGGAGCACTTCCGTCTCGCCGCGATAGGCGAAGGAGACGTCGCGCAGCTCGATATGCCCCTTGATCGGCGGCATCTCGCGCGCGTCCGGCGCGTCGCGCACCTCGGGCTGGGCGTCGAGCAGATCGAGCACCCGTTCCCCTCCCGCCATCGCCGCCTGCATCGTCGTGTAGAGCTGGCTTAGCTCCTGAATCGGCTGGAAGAAGCGCGTCACGTAGGCGAGGAAGGCCACGACGACCCCCAGGGTGAGAGCGCCGCTGGCCACGCTGCGCCCACCCATCCACAGCACGATCGCCATCGCCAGGGTGCCCAGGAACTCGACTGAGGGCAGAAACACGAACGAGAGGGACATGGCGTCGATGTAGGCGTCGCGGTTAGCGCGATTGACGCGATCGAAGCGCTCGAAGGAGGCGCCCTCCTGCGCGAAGGCCTGGATGACGCGCATGCCCGAGATATCTTCCGCCAGGTCGCCCACCACGGCGGCGATGCGCGCGCGCGTCTGGCGAAAGGCCACCTGGGCGCGCCGCGCGAAGAGCGACGTGGCCAGCACCATCAACGGCAACACGCTGAACGTCAGCAGCGCCAGCGGCGGGCTCATCGAGACCATGATGACGACGATGCCTCCCAGGACGAGCGCGTCGCCCACCAGGGTGATCAGCCCCTGCGACAGGAGTTCGTTGATCACGGCCACGTCGTTGATCACGCGGGAGATCGTGACCCCGACGATGTGGGTATCGTGGTAGCCGAGCGAGAGCCTCTGCAGGTGGCGGAAAAGCTGGGCGCGCAGCGTGGCCAGGACGCGCTGGCCGACCCAGGAGAGAAGATACTGCTGGCTGGCCGTCGCCGCGTAGGTTCCGAGCACGGCGACGGTGATCAGCAACGCCACCCGCCCCAGCCCGTTCGCGTCGCCGCGGGCGATGTGTTGATCGATCGCGATCTTGACCAGATAGGGGACTGCCAGCGTCAATGCCGAGCTGAGCACGGTCAGCGCGAACGCCGCGGCCATGCGTTGCCAGTGCGGCCGCAGATAGGCGAGCAACCGCACGACCACGCGCCGGTCAAAGGCGCGTCCCTCCGCTTCCTGGCCGAAACTCTCGATGGCGCCGCGCGGCCCCATGCCAGCGCCGACTCCCCCGATCGAAAACCCCATGCGTTCCTTCCTGAGTTCCTATACCTGATCGGAACGATCATCGCGAAGCTGTCGATGATAGATCTCCGCGTACAGTCCAGATGTGCGCAGCAGCTCCTCGTGTGTGCCGCGCGCCGCGATGCGCCCCTTCTCGAGCACGAGCACGAGATCGGCCTTGCGCACCGTGCTCAGGCGCTGGGCGATGATGAACGACGTGCGCCCGCGCATCAGCCGTTCCAGAGCGATCTGGATCAATCGCTCCGTCTCGGCGTCGACGCTGGCCGTGGCGTCGTCGAGGATCAGGATGCGCGGGTCTTTGAGCAGGGCGCGCGCGATGGCCACACGCTGCTTCTGGCCGCCTGACAGCGTGACGCCACGCTCGCCCACCAGGGTATCGTAGCCGTGGGGCATCTGCTCGATGAACTCGTGCGCCTGCGCAGCCTGCGCCGCCGCCACGATCTCCTCGAAGCTGGCGTCGGGCCGGCCGAAAGCGATGTTCTCGCGGATCGAGGCGGCGAACAGGGTCGTCTCTTGCAGCACGATGCTGATCTGCGCGCGCAGCGAGGCCAGGGTCACGTCGCGCAGGTCGTAGCCGTCGATCGTGATGCGCCCCTCCGTCGGATCGTAGAAGCGGGGGATCAGGTTGATGATCGTCGATTTGCCCGAGCCGGTGGCCCCCAACAGCGCGACGATCTGGCCGGGCAGCGCCTCGAAGCTGATGTCGTTGAGCACGCGGTGGCGGCCGAAGTAGGCGAAGGAGACGTGCTCGAAGCGCACGTGGCCGCGGCAGGGGGGAAGCTCGATGGCGCCTGGCCGATCGGTGACCTCGGAGACGGCGTCGAGGATCTCGAAGATGCGTTCGCCCGCAGCCGCCGCCTGCGCCAGCGCTGAGATGATCATCCCCAGGCGCCGCACCGGCTGAAAGAGTTGGGCCAGGTAGGTGGAGAAGGCTACCAACTCGCCCAGGGTCAGTTGGTTGCGGATCACCAGTTGGCCGCCGTACCAGATGATGAAGACGGTGCCGATGCTGGCGATGAGGTCCATCAGCGGCAGATTGAAGGCCTGCAGACGCGCCGCCTGGGCCGACAGCGCGAACCAGCGATCGTTCTCGCGGTCGAAGCGAGCGATCTCCGCTTCCTCCTGGGCGAAGGCCTTCACGATGCGCGCCCCGCGCAGGTTCTGCTCCAGGCGCGTCGTCAGCACGGCGAGCTGGTTCTGGATCTCGAGCGAGAGGGGGCGGAACTGCCGTCCGAAGACCAGGGCGCGGTGCGCCAGCAGCGGCATCGTGGCCAGCGCCAGCAGGGCCAGGGACGGGTTCATCCATAGCAGGACTGCCGCCGTGCCGATCAGCAGGACGGCGCCGTCGGTCAGGCGCAGGAAGGCGCGCCCGGTCAGGAAGCGAACGCGTTCGACGTCCTGCACAGCCCGCGAGAGCAACTGGCCGGTCTCGGCGCGGTCGTGATAGGAGAAGCTGAGGCCGGCCAGCTTGCGATGGATGGCGTTGCGCAGGTCGTAGGCCACCCCCTGCGACGCGACCTCGGTCCAGCGACCCTGCGCGTACGTGAACACCCCTTTGATCGCGGTGAGGCCCAACAGGGCCAGCACCGACCAGGTGAGCAGGCGAGCGTCCTGGCTGCGGATGCCGCGATCGATGATCCAGCGAATGAATTGCGGCGTGGCCAGGGCCAGGGCATTGATGCCCATCAAGGCCAGGTAGGCGCCGACCGTGAGCTGCCAATAGGGGCGCAGATAGCTGAAGCAGCGCCAGAGGATGCGTCCAGCGTTGGAAGGCAGCGAAGAAGGTCGCATCGGTTGAGAGTTTGTAGACACTGGCTACCCTTGACAGAAGGAACTAAAACTTCGTCTCCGCGAGAGGTGGGGCGCTGGCGGCAAGGGTGGAGGGCAGGCCGCGCGCCTGGCGTGAGAGGGGCAGGTAGATCGTGCGATGGCGTTGCGTGTAGCCAGGATGGGTCGCAGGATCGGGAACCCAGCGCGCGGGAGGCGTGGCCACGCAGGCGTACGCCGCTTCTGCGTCGGGGAAGATCCCCGCGCCCATGCCAGCGAGCAGCGCCGCCCCCAGGGCGCCGCCCTCGCGCGCGACGGGCCGTTCGACCGGACAGCCCGTCACATCGGCTTTGAGCTGCAGCCAGAACTCGTTGGCTGCGCCGCCGCCCACGGCGCGCAGCGTGGGCGAGGAGATCCCGGCGCCGGCGATCATCTCTTCCAGCAGGATGCGCAACTCATGGCATAGCCCTTCGAATGTCGCGCGCGCCACGTCCTCGATCGTATGATGTTCGCGCAGCCCCAGAAAGCTGGCGGACGCCTCGGGGCAGCGCGCGGGCGCCCCAGCGCCGGCCAGGAAGGGCAGCACCCGCACCCCGCGCGCGCCCGGCTCGCTGGCGCGGGCCAGCTCGGTCAGGCGTTCGCGGGCGGTTGCCAGGGGCGTCCCCGGGGCGACGACCTGCGCCAGGCGGTCGATCAGCGGCCCCACGCCGAGCACGCCCGCCAGCAGGTAATAGCGGCCAGGCGCCACGTGGCAGCCGCAGCATAGCTCGCGCTGGCGTGTGGCTGCGTCGAGATGGGGGCGCGTGACCGTCGCCAGGAGCGCTTCGGTGGTCCCCGTCGAATCGAGCACGATCTCCGGACGGAAGGCGCCCGCCGCCAGCGCCGCGCACACATGGTCATGGCCGCCTGCCGCCACCTGGGTCTGGCGCGGAAGCCCGGTCTGGGCCGCCGCTTCGGCGGTGACTGGCCCCAGCGCCTGGGCGGCGGGGGCCGGATCGGCGAACAGCGCGGGCGAGACCCCTGCTGCCGCGCACAGCTCGTCCGACCACCGCAGCCGGCCGACGTCGAAGGCGAGCGTGCGACAGGCCTGGGATGTGCTCGTCGCGGGCACGCCGCACAGCCGCCAGGCGATGTAATCGGCGATGCTGAGCCAGCGTCGCGCGCGCGCCCAGGCTTCTGGCATGTACTTCTGTAGCCACATGAGCTTCAGCAGAGAGAAAATGTGCCCTGGCGGCAGCCCACTGATCGCGAACTGCTCATCCGCCGTCACGCGCTGTCGCCACTCCTGTTCTTGCTCGATGGTGCGGGGATCGTTCCAGGCGATGACGGGAGCGACGGGCGTCCCCTGCGCGTCGAGGCATACGCCAGCTTCGCCGACGCTGCTCACCGCCGCGCCGCGGATCGCGTCGGGCTGGGGGACCTGCGCGACGACCTCGCGCAGCAGGCTGACGACGGTGGACCATAGCGCTTCGGGATCATGTTCGATTCGATTCTCAGCGCGCGGCAACTTCGGCGTAAGGGCCTGAGCGCTGGCCAGGGTGCGTCCGCTGGCCGCGTCGAGGGCGATGGCTTTGCTGTTGGTGGTGCCGACGTCGATGCCGATGAGGATGGCCATGCATGGGACTCCTGAGAGATGGTCGTTGCCTGTTCGCCGTGGGGTTCGTGACTCGCGGCAGGTGATGCAGTAGTTGCCGGTCCAGAGGCCGGCCATGAACCGCGCCGGATGCCGCTTTATGATCGATTTCCCTGTTCGCTGCGGGGAGAAGTATACCATCGAAGCGGAAATTGGCGAGTGGACTTGCAAGACTGGATGCCACAGGTTGAGCAGGAAGACGATCGCGATGGCGGGGAAGCGGAGGGCAGATCTCGATCACAGGCAATTGACAAATGTGGTATACTATAGGCGACTTCTCCGGGCTGGCAGATTTGCCCCTCTCTTCAGCGATGGTCCTCGCTTGATCGTTTATCGATTCCTCGTTCGGTTTGTTCGGAATTCGGTCGTTGGCCGTTCTTCGTAGATACGGTTCAAAGATTGAGCTTGGAGGAGGATCCATGTCACACGCGCAAATCACCCGTCGCTCGTTCCTGAAGTGGAGCGTTGGGACGTCGGCCGGGCTGCT
>FWWM01007100.1_pt1 | contig 22750 bp, 19 predicted proteins | sample 2228351 | NCBI WGS metagenome assembly FWWM01 (sample SAMEA103939774, study PRJEB20133) | metagenome
TACATCACCAGTAACTACAAATCCTCCATCACTTGTAGAACCCATACCCATAATCCTAATCCATCCTGCATTCCAACTTCCTGTTCCTACTATATCCCTTGCACTTAGAAAGCTACCATCAGACCCATTTAACTTTATAGCAAATGCCCTGTTACTTGATGTGACTGAGCACTCTGATGGACTACCACCATATGGTACACAACTTGCACCTCCTATTATAGGATTTCCTGCATTGTCATATATAATTTTATAACTCCATTCGTTCATATTTGACCTACCTACAATCCTCTCCCATATAGGTGCTCCGCTTGGACTTGATACAATTACTACAAAATCCGAGCCTTGACTAGCATCTATCTTATATGTCATTGAATAGAGATTTGAAACGATATTACTTGCAGGAGCATTGAAGTCAACACCCCATAATTGGTCCCAATTTGAACCACCATATGTCTTTAAACCTGCCCATATCTGAACACTAATGACCAACAACATAATCCCTCACCCCCTTCTCCTCTAAAACCTTCACTACACTCAAAGAATCATCTGTGCTATAACTCTTTAGCTTTATATAAATAGTCTTTTTTATATCTGCATAGCTTATGTTTAGGAGATTATTTGATAGGACTTGGCTTATGTCATTCATTAGCTCGTTTATACACTCTTGGCACTGAGTGAACTGCTCATCGTATATCTCTACACTTAGTCTATTTACATCCCTTTGCATTGTAAAGGGATTCATCTGAATCACTTGACTTATAATCAGCCAAATCATGTTCCACCTCCTCCAGTTTGAAAATTATAAAGCATGAAATTAAAAGTTGCAAATTGTGCTTTAAAATTATCGTCCTGCTAGAAAAGGAGGTGAGTCTATGAAGAGATTATCTGTTAGAAGATCATTTATTGATGATGTATTTGAGAGACCTTTCTCCCTTCTTAGAGAATTTGAGAGAACCCTCCAAAATGCTCTTGATAGATTAGAAGATGTCAAGACTAATGTATGGTCTCCCAATGTTGATATGGTTGAAAATGATAATAACTACGAGGTGATTGTAGAACTTCCTGGTGTTCATAAAGAAGATCTAAAGATAAATCTCAAAGATAATATCCTTACAATAAGTGGTGAAAAGAAAGAACAATACGAAAAATCTAATAATACTCAGATTCATTATAGATCAATTTGGTATGGAAAATTCTATACAGAGATAAATCTACCAAGGGATGCTGATATTGAAAAAATTAGAGCAGAATTCAAAAATGGCATTCTAAAAATCCATATTCCTAAAACTGAAAAGGAAAAGGGCAAAGAAATTCATATTGAAGTAAAGGACTAAAAGTTTAGATTATTTTATTGCTAAAAATTGAATACGTTCATTCTTTTCACTAGCTCTTCTAAATGATAGGTGTTCAAATGCTATACTACTATTGAAATTTGTATTTTTTAAAGCTTTAAGAACTGAATTTATTTCAAACGCACTCTCCAAAAGCTGAGCACTATACTTTCTATACAATCCATTTTCAACTTCCTCAAAGACAAGGATTTTAAGAAGGCACATATTTGGAACAACAAATTTACTTCTCCAAATAATGTATAGATTTTCAGCTTCATCTACTTTAATGTAATTATGCCAATATGTTCTAAAAATGTGAATAGTATTTAAGTCAAATGTAAAAAGACCACCCTTTTTGAGTACTCGATAAGCCTCCCTAAAAATTTGTTCTAAATCTTCTAAACTTTCAACATTATTTAAGCTATCAAATGCACAAAATATAACATCAAAACTTTCATTTTTAAATGGCAATTTATCAAATGATGCATTTACTAAATTAGTCAGTTTTTTCCCTTTTGCAACTTTTAACATTTCAATAGATAGATCAAGACCAAAAACTTCATAATCCTTCTTACTTAATTTAATGCTAATGTTTCCTGTTCCGCAAGCCAAATCCAAAACTCTCTTTCCACTTGAAAACTTTTTTATAATCTCATCAATATAAAATGCCCACTCCTTATAATCCATATCCCGCATTATTATATCATAAAACTTAGCTATACTATTGAAGAAGTCTTTCGTTCCTAAGTATTTCATAGAATTCTTCTTCACTAATAATTCTAACATTATATTTTTGAGCCATTTGAAGCTTTGAACCAGGGTTTTTACCAACTATAAGATAATCCGTTCTCTTACTAACACTGCTTGTTACAATTGCCCCAATACTTTCAAGGAACCTTATAACTTCCTCTCTTCTAAATTTTGCAAGCTCACCCGTTACTACAACCTTTTTATTGTAGAAAAACTTTGATTGCTTAGTTTCCTTCTCTTCATCTTTTATTTTAAGACCACTATTTAACATTTTCTTTATAATCCTTTGATTATTTTCATCTTTCAAAAACTTCAAAACATTAATAGCAATCTCATTGCCTATACCGGGAATTGATATTAGATCAGAATATTTAGCATTTAGGAAATTATCAAGTTTTTTGAATTTATTGGCAAGAGCTTTTGCATTAGCTTTCCCAATTGATGGTATTCCAAGCAGCATTATAAACTTTTCAAGACTAATACCTTCCTTTACATTCTGAATTTCATTATATAGCTTTCTACTTGATATTGCTGCAAAGTTTGGAAGCTTCAATAAGTCCGAAATAGTTAAATAAAATAGATCAGAAGGGTCTTTTACAAGTCCTAATTTTACAAGGTTATTACTTGTTATTTCACCAAGACCTTCTATTTCAAGAACTTTACCCATATACTCCAATTGATTTGCTAATTTTGCAAGACAAGACAAGCTTATACATCTATAATATGCACCATCTTTAACAACATGGCCATTACAAGATGGACAAGCATTTGGAGGCTCTATAATCTTCTCATTTCCAGTTCTTCTTTCTTTTATAACAGTAGTTATTTCAGGTATTACTTCACCTGCCCTTTTGACATATACAAAATCACCAATCCTTATATCCATATCCTTAATAAAATCAAAATTGTGTAGTGTTGCTCTTGATACAATAACACCTGATATTTCAACAGGTTCTAACTCTGCAACTGGTGTAATAGTACCCATCCTACCAACTTGATACACAACATTTAGAATTCTTGTAGTTTTTTCTATTGCTTGAAATTTGCCTGCTATTGCCCACTTTGGAGCCCTTATTGTCCAACCTAATTCCCTTTGAACATTAAATTGATTAACCTTTATTACAATACCATCAAGCTCAAATGGAAAATTATCCCTTTCTTTTTGCACTCTCTTATAAAATCCAATTACTTCATTCTCATCTTTACAAACTTCAATAGGATTTGAAATTCTAAAGCCTAATTCTTTCAGAAATTCTAATACTTCATATTGTGTATTAAAGACTAGGCCTTCACAATATCCAATACCCCATGCAATAAATGTTAATTTCCTTCTTGCAGTTACATTTGGATCCAATTGTCTTAATGAACCTGCTGCTGCATTTCTTGGATTTGCAAATGTTTTCCCCTCCTTTTTTAATAACTCTTCATTTAACTTTCTAAAATCCTCCTTTGAGATCAAAACCTCACCTCTTACATCAATCCTTTTAATATCTTTTAATAATCTCAATGGAATTGACCTAATGGTTTTAGCATTATTTGTAACATCTTCACCTTTAAGTCCATCACCTCTTGTAATTGCATACCTTAATATAGAATTCTCATATACAATTTCAAGAGATGTTCCATCAAACTTCGGTTCTACAACAAATTCTACATTTGGATAATCTTTCTTAATTTTCTTAATCCATTCACTAATTTCATCTTCATTTTCTGCATTATCCAAAGATAGCATTTTCTCCTTATGTTCTAATTCTCTAAATTCCCTCGAAGGTGCAAATCCCACTCTTTGACTTGGTGAGTCAGGTCTAATGATATGTGGATATTTCTTTTCAATTTCAAAAAGTTCCTTTTTTAGTTTATCATATTCCGCATCAGAAATTATTGGATTATCTAGAACATAGTAATAATAATCACATTTGTTTAAAAAATCTACAAGTTCATTATATCTTCTAATTAGCTCCTCACTCATAATTCTACAATTTCAACCTTAGGCTTATTATTATCAATTCTTAAATATCCTATCTTTGCATCTCTATCATGCTCAAAAGCCATCAAATAGTTTGATTTTAGAATCATGTTATAAATTTTATATCTTGCATAAAGCGTATCTACAGGATATAAGTCATAACCCATGATATATGGATAGTGTATGTGATGAACAGTTGGCACTAAATCCGCCATAAATACAATCCCCTTATTATAACTTTCAATTAAAACAATTTGATGTCCTCTTGTATGACCTCCCGTTAAAATTAAATAAATTCCATCATCCAACTTATAATCTCCTTCAATTAAGATAATTTTATCTTTTAATGGTTCAATCCTTTCCTTTATGTAGCTTGCTTTACTTCTTAAATGTGGGAAATTTGCATCTTGCCATTCCATTGCCTGAACAATAACTTTTGCTTTCTTAAAGTTGTAATTAGTATAGCCTGCCATATGATCAAAATGAAGATGAGTTGCAATTATGTAATCAACATCCTCAGCTCCATAGTCTAAACCATTAAATAAATCCTCTTCCTTTATATCGTAAATATCTCTAAACTTATCATCCCAATCCTTTCCAATGCCAATATCAATTAGATAAATGTGTTTATTGGTTTTTACTAATAGGGGATGGACTGCCATTGGGATTCTATTGCGCTCATCAGGTTTTATAGCTCTTTCCCATATTACTCTTGGAACAATACCAAACATTGCACCACCATCTAATGCAAATTTACCTCCATCCAATTGATAAATTTCAAAATCACCTAACTTTATTCGTCTCATTTTAGTTCAATCTCATATAAGCACAAATTCTTATCTTTGACTAGCTTAACTATTAAATACCTTGAAAAGTATTCAAAATTTTGATTATTATAGAAAGACTTTGCTTTACTTGTATGATTAACAAATACATAATTATGCTTGACACCTAGAACATACGTCCAACCTTCAAGTGATAATTTATATTTTAAATCCTTCATCAAAAATGCTAGATTTTGAACTTTAAAATTCTTAACATCCAATAAATTTGGTTCTTCAATTTTACTTTGCGTTAAAACTAAATCCTTAACATTCTTAAATTCTTTAATACATATGAAATTATTTTTATCAAGCTTTGCACCATTTAGCTCTTTAACATTTATTTCAACTATCAAAAACAAAATCATTTCTTTTCCTTAGGTCTAATTGAATAGATACAAACATCATCTTTCATATACTTAACTACCAAATACCTCGTAAAGAAGTTAAGAGGTAAGCTATCAACCTCAAATTTCATTCTACTTTCAGGATCAATATAGATTTCTAAGTTATCAATTTTCAAAATCCTTATAAATCTACTGTCAGTTGCCTTGATAAATATACTTTCTTGAATTCTCTTTAAATTCTCAACCTTAAACCTACTTAAAACATCAAATTTAAATCCATTTGAAAAAACTTCCTCAGGGAATGCACCTGAAAACTCCTTGAATTTATCCTGACATAATTGATTGTCTTCTTCGAACTTCCCACCATCTAAAACCATGAACTGACTAAATAAAAAAAAGAACATTTTGAAAATTTTATAGCCTAAATTTAATTGGAAAAAGATTGTGCTTTATACTTTTGGCTATGCTTTATTTTGTTTTTGGATGGATAGTTAGGATTGATGGAAGTTTAGATACACTTGATAGGTGTTATAGTCTTGAGGTTTTTAGGAATGATGTTATAATCGGAGGTAACTATGGAAATAACATTTATCTTGCACGATTGAGTGGTGTTGATGGTAGTATAATCTGGCAAAAAATTTTGTCATTTAGCGGTTTTGGAAGAAATAATATAAAAGTAGTAAGAATAGATCCGTTAGATAGCAATATAGTGGTTGCAGGTACTGTTTATCCAATTTCAAATAGTACAACACCCTGTGGATATATTGGGAAGTTTAGGAGTGATAATGGAACTTTAATATGGCAGTATATAGATAATGATAACAATTGCTCAAATGGAGGTTTTATATCTTTTGAAAGATTTGGATTTTCAGATTTAATAATAGGACCTGATAATAACTATTATGCAGTTGGTAGTGATTATGAAATTTGGTTTGATGGTTCATTTAGTAATTCTGCACGCTATATAGTAAAGGTTAATAGAGGTACAGGTCAGAGGGTATTTAGGAATAGTCCTGGTGGTTTTATGTATAAGAGAGTGAAAATTGCTGATAATAATTCAGTTATAGCAGTTGGTCATGGTGATAGAGGTGAAGTCCAGAAGTTCTCTATAAATGATGGTTCTGAGGTATGGGGTATTACATATTCTGCCAGTTCAAGAATTTATAGTGTTGATAAATTATCAAATGGGAATATAGTAGTTGGTGGATGGAAAGATAACGATTTTTATGTTGCAATTATAAATAATAATGATGGTTCAATTCTATCTGAATGGACAAAAAACGGTGTAGGAAATAATTTAGATGTTTTAAATGATTTAATTGCAATTGGGAATGATATTTATGGAATTGGTTATTTAAATAATGGTTTTACGGGTAGTGATGCATATCTTGTGAAGTTAAATCAACTATTAAATCCTGTATGGCAAAAAACTTTTAATAAAATTCCAAATTCAAATGATTATTTTACAGCTATAAGAAAAACACCTGACAATAAGATATTGGTTGGAGGAACTATATCAAATCAAGTTACTGGAAATGACTTTGTAGTTTACAAGTTTGAACCTAGTGCAGGTGATACAATCTATACATTTACTTATGATTATAATGCTCTTTTTGATATTGCAATGGATTTTAAAGATATAAATGATACATTATATGCTTGTGGAATTTCTTATAGCACTACAAATAATGCAGATATTTTAGTAGTTAAGTGGAATAAGCCTCTTAGTATAACTGAAAATGGAGAGAATGAAGATTTTAGAGTAATGAACAATAAGCTCAAATTCTTAAGAGATGGATTAGTTGAAATATACTTTATTGATGGTAAACTTTATAAAAGGTTGTTTGTTAAGGAAGGTAGTGAATTTAAACTAAGGAGTGGTGTTTATATTGTTAAATTTAACAAAAGAACAAGCAAAATTTTAATAAGATGACAATATTTTTAAATTTTTTAATTTCATATAGTTGTGAATTGGTTATGGTTCCTATGAGAGATAGTGTTAAGCTTGCAACTGAGATATGCAAGCCTTTCTTTTTCAATCCCCCTTATCTTATAATCCTAGTAAGAACACCTTATGATAGAAACGCAGTAGGATTAAACTATTTCAAACCGTTTATAACGGACTATAAGAGATACATATTAGTTGTTCAGAGTTTAAGGGGTTTTCAAGGGAGTGAAGGGCAGCCTAGTGTATTTTTAACGGATGCTTGGGGTGATTTACAAGATGGATATGACGCTATAAATTGGATTATAAATCAAAGTTGGGCAAGGGATAGTGTTTGTGGTTCTTGGTTTTCAGCAATGGGTATTACTCAATATCTACTTGCAGGAACAGGTCATCCAAATTATATGTGTGCAGTCCCATTTGTAGGAGCACATAGTCTATATCATTATGCGGCATTTCAGGGTGGTGAATTTAGAAAGCAATTAGTTGAAAATTGGTTAAATGGTTTGAATGTTGGATATTTAATTGATTCAATTGCAAATCATCCAACATATGATACTATGTGGAAAATTTTAAATCTAGAAGAGCGATTAAATTATGTTAAAATTCCAATGCTTCACTTTGGAGGATGGTTTGATATATTCATTGAAAGTCAAGTTGATATTTTTAATAAACTACAATTTTATGGAATGCCTGGTGCAAAAGGCAAGCAAAAGTTAATAATTGGGCCTTGGACACATCTAGGGTTTGGACAAGCCAATCAAGGTGATTTATCGTTTCCAAATGCAGTAATTGATTTTTTAGACTTTGATAATGATTTGTATATGGCAATTGGTAGTTGGTATGATTGTCATTTAGCAGGAAATCAAAGTGCTTGTGATTATATAAATAGCTTTCCAAATGTGAAGTTCTATATTGTAGGATTAAACCAATGGGCTTATTCAGATACATTTCCACCTTATGGTATATTTTATAGGAACTTCTATTTAAGGAATAGTGGTATTATTTCTCCAAACTATCCAACTGAAAGTTCAGGCTATTCTCAATATGTATATAATCCATATGATCCGACACCTACAATAGGAGGAAATGAACTCTTAAATCCAACAGAAGCAGGCCCAAAGGACCAAAGCCCACTTGTAAATAGGAGTGATGTTGTTGTTTTTCAAACACCAATTTTAACTGATACATTACTTGTAATTGGAACTGTTTATGCAAAACTATACATATCATCTGACAGGCTTGATACAGATTTTTCAGTTAGACTTGTAGATGTATTTCCTGATGGAAGAAAAATTTTAGTAACAGATGGTATAATAAAGGCAAGATATAGATATGGCTTTGATAATGAAGTTTTATTAATACCTAATCAGATTGATTCTGTTATAGTAAGAGTTGGAACAACCGCTTGGGCATTCTTGCCAGGTCATAGGCTTATGGTTATCATATCATCTGCCAATTATCCAAGATTTGAAGCAAATCCAAATAATGGAGGACCATTTAAAAGGGATGATCCCAACAAACTTATAGCAACAAATAGAATTTACCATAATTCTCAATATGCTTCATATATAAGCCTTCCAATTTATCCTACTACTAATTTTGAAGAGGTTAAGTTAGATAAACCATATTATGTAATGGATAAGAAACTTTGCACAAAAATGCATTTAGATATTTATTCAATTGATGGTAGATTGATTAAAGGAAATCTAAATGGTTGTGAAAAGTTGAACAAAGGGATTTATGTTTTAAAGAATAAGGAGAGATATTATAAAGTGTTGATAGAATAAACTTTGCTCAAAAACTTCTCAAATTCTATTTTAGCCCTTTGAATTATAAAATCCTTTTTATCTTTACCTTTTAAGTGTTTTGGAATTTCTACAAATAATCCAAAGTTTGCATTCATAGGCTGGAAGTATTTAGGATTTTCATTCGCAATATAATGCAATAATGCTCCAATCATAGTATGCCTGCTTGGATAAATCGGTTTTAAGCCTTTTAATAATCTATAAGCATTTATACCTGCTATTAGACCTGTTGCACTAGATGGGACATATCCTTCAACACCTGTTATTTGTCCTGCAAAAAATATATTCTCATATTTTTTCATTTGCAAAGTTTCTTTTAAAACAATAGGAGATTTTATAAATGTATTTCTATGAACTACTCCATATCTTAAAAATTCTACATTTTCAAGTCCAGGTATTAGTCTAAATACACGCTTTTGCTCATTCCACTTCATCTGGGTTTGAAATCCTACAAGTGAAAATGCAGTTTTATCTTTATTTTCTGGTCTAAGTTGAACAACTGCATAAGGTTCTTTACCAATTCTTGGATCTATTAGGCCACTTGGACTCATCGGACCATATCTTAATGTTTCAAGCCCTCTTCTTGCCATTTCCTCAATAGGAAGACAACCTTCAAAAAACTTAATATCCTTTTCAAAGTCGTGAAGTTCTACTTTTTCTGCCTTAATTAGCTCATTTACAAAAATTTCATATTCTTCTCTACTAAGTGGAGCATTTAAGTAGTTGTTTTCATCTGAATGTCTATCTGCCCAAAATAGCTTATCGTAATTCAAGGTTTCACCATCTACTATTGGGGATACTGCATCATAAAATGATAAGTAATCCTCACCTGTAAGTTCTTTAATGTCTTCTGAAAGTTTATCCGATGTTAAAGGTCCTGTTGCAACAATAACAATTTCATCTCTTGGAATTTTTATAACCTCTTCTCTAATAATTTTTACATTATCAAAACTATTTAATGTTCTTGTAATGTAATCTGAAAAAAGTTCTCTATCTACAACAAATGCTAAAGATCTATCAATCCTACTAAACTCACCAGCCTTTAAAATCAAACTATCAAGTAATTTCATTTCAGACTTTAAAAGTCCATTAGCATTATAAATATCAGTTGATTTTAATGAATTTGAGCAAACAAGTTCTGCAAATTTATCAGTTTTATGGACGGGTGTATTTTTAATAGGGCGCATTTCATATAAAATTACTTCAATACCTCTTTTTGCAAGTTGATATACTGCCTCACTCCCTGCAAGCCCTCCACCAATTACAATAACACGATCTTTCATAATTTATTAAAATTTTAAAGCTTGAAATGGTATTTTTTATCCCTTAAAATTATCATACTATGTTACTCTTTCTAATGCTTCAAATAAGTAAGGAGGATTTTTATCAGTTTAAAGAGGAGATAAGAACGGAATTTGCAAGGATATATGGTAGGATGGATAAGATTGAAACTCAGATCCAGGCACTAAATGCAGAGATGAAAGCTCAAATACAAGCTCTTAATCAAAGGATAGATGCAGTTGAAAAAAGATTAGATGATACTAATAATAAGATAAATCTTTTTGCTACATTGTTTGGAGGTATTTTCGTTGGTATTCTTGGTTTTCTTGCAACATTTCTATATAGTTGGATAGGCTTTATTAGAGAGCATAAAGAAAAGAAAGCGGATAAAGAGGAAGTTATAAAACTTCAAGAGAAAATAAAAGAATTAGAAGCACAAAATTATTTACTTATGAAGGAAAATAAGGAATTGAAAGAAAAACAAAATTTACTATTAGAAGCAATTTGGGACTTGGCACAAAAGCAAGGTAATAAGGAATTAATGGAAAAATTAGAACCTGTGAAAAGATCTTAAAATAAACCTCTGAAACTTTTTGAGGTTTATTTTCGTTAATTTAATACTATGCAAAAAATGAAAAAGGAGGTTAAGCCATGACCATAATGTTGATAAGCTTTTACTTTGCAAGAAGTGTATCAGTAGTTGGTGGAAGTCAGAGCATATTCTCTAATCCTGCTGGATTGTCAAGTTACTACTCATCATTCCTATTTTCTTATGATCTAAGAGATAGTTCATACTTCTTTGGTATGAATTTTAAAGGATTTGGTATTTTTAAAGATAATGTAAGCACAACTTTTTCAATATCAAGTTCGTTTAGAGGATTTTCAATTGGTTTTGCCTATAATGATATCCAACAACAATTAAAATTTGGTATTCTTTATAGACCATTGAATTTGCTTTCATTTGGATATTATAATGACATTTATTCCATCACATTAAGACCACTATTGAATAGCATTTTGGAATTATCACTTGATGCATACTATAAAGATACATTTTATCTTAGAAATGCAAGTTTAGGACTGAATTTAAAAAATGCTTTAGCTTATCTAAATTATGACTTTAATAGAAAGGACTATGCATTTGGTATTAATTTAGCATTGGATAGATTGTTAGTTGGAGCTGAGAGTGATAGTAACTTATTAGTTGAATTAGCATTTGATAGATTGCCAAGTTATTTTAGAACAAAATACTATTCTAAGATTGATGTTTTGGAATATAAAGAAGACAAAATTTTTACTTATATAAGATCTGATGAAAAGAATTTCTATGAATTTCTATCTGATTTACAAAAGCAAATAGAAGACAATTTTATAAAAGGGATTATACTTAATTTATCAAAAGCAAAATTAAATCTTGCACAAGTCGAAGAATTAAGGAATTTAATGAAAAGCTCTAATAAAGAATTTATATGTTATGCAGATGAATACGATTATAAAAGTTATTACCTTGCAACTGCATGTAAGGAAATTGTTGTAAATCCAAATGGAGGTATTACATTTATAGGATTTTATATGAAAAATATGTATCTAAGGGAGTTTTTTGATTCGCTTGGTATTGTTCCACAATTTGAACATTTTGAAGAATATAAGAGTGCAGTTGAACCATTTATGAGAAATAATGCAAGTGAGTATGATAGGGAACAAAGGGAAAGGGTTTTAAAATTAACATATGAAAAAATTAAAAGTGATATTTTATCTTCAAGGAAATTGGATAATTTAGATAGCTTGTTCAATTATGGAATTTTTGTAAATCCAGAAGATGCCAAAAAATTGAATTTAATAGATAAAATTGCTTATGAAGATGAATTATTAAAAAATTATAAAATTTCAAAAGTTAGAAAATATGCTTCATATGAGTGGAAAAATCAAATAAATAGGAATAAAATTGCAGTTGTATTTGTTGAGGGTCCTATTGTTGATGAGGATGTTTATAATGTATTTGATAGAAGCACTACAATTGGGAGAAATTTTGTAAAATTACTTGAGAAGTTAAACAAGGATAAATCCATCAAAGCGGTAATAATTAGAGTAAATAGTCCTGGTGGTTCTGCTTTCACAAGTGATTTAATTGCAAAAGAAGTTAAAAAATTAAGTAAGGATAAGCTTGTTATTGTTTCAATGAGTAGAGTTGCGGCAAGTGGTGGATATTATATAAGTGCATATGCAGATAAAATTTTTGTAGATAATTTAACAATTACAGGTTCGATTGGAATACTTGGGGGGCATCTGGCACTTGATGGATTTTATAAAAAGAAATTCCATATAAACTTTGATACATTTAAGATATTTAAGCATTCAGATGCATTTAATTTTGGAAGACCACTTGATAGCTTTGAATTAAGTGTATTAAGAAAAGTGCTTGAATATGGATATAATAGATTTTTGAATGTTGTATCAGAAGGAAGGAAACTAGGTGTTGATTCAGTTAGGAAAATTGCAAAAGGAAGAGTATGGATTGGAAAGGATGCAAAGGAAGTTGGTATTGCAGATACAATTGGAGGAATTTTAGATGCTATAAATTATGCAAGGAGTATTTATAAGAATTCAGATATTGTAGTTTATACAAGGAAGTTTAAAATGGATTATAATTTCTTGCCATTTGGTATAATTTTAAGTATGTTTAAGGATAGGATTTTATATTACGATGAATGGGATATAAATGATTAGTAATTTATGAAGGGGCTTTATGCTATAACAGATGAACTTCTTATTAAGGATGAAGAGCTTGAAGAGAAGGTAGAACTTGCTATTAAAGGTGGTGCTAAATTTATTCAATTAAGAGATAAATTTCTTCCTTTTGATAAGAAATTGGAAAGAGCAAAGCGACTTATTAAAATTACGAAAAAATATGGAGTTTTATTTATAATAAATGATGACCCATTTTTAGCAAAAGAAGTAAATGCTGATGGAGTTCATCTTGGAAAATATGAAGAATTTCACTTTGTATTTGCAAGGCAGATGTTAAGAAATAAAATTATAGGTGTTTCATGCTATGGAGATATTGAAAGGGCTATTAAGTTTCAGAATTTGGGAGCTGATTATGTTGCATTTGGTTCTGCTTTTCCAACAAAAACGAAGGATGCAGAAGTTTTAAAAACATTGAAAATTTATGAATGGGCAAAAAGTTTATTAAGAATTCCCATAGTTGCAATAGGAGGTATTAAACATGATAACTATAAAATTTTGTTTGAGTTTGGAGTTAATGTAATTGCAGTTGTTTCAGCAGTTTTTGAAGGAGATCCATATTTGAATGCTCTAAAATTCAAGACCAATTAAAATCAAATGAAAACCAATGTTTAGGATATTTTTTTAGTGCAGTCTCTAAATTCCTTAAATAAAAATTTAACATTTCATCAAAGCTTGGATTTTCATTATAATAAAAATCTTGAACAATTCCAATATAATAATTTTTTTCCTTTATTACATATGCAAATAAAAGAGGAAGTTTAAATCTTTCATTTAGTTTAAAAATACCTATTGGAATTTTCCTTTTCTTGTCAAATAAAGTACACTCTAAATAAGAACCTCCTACATATCTATCATTTGCAACAATTAGAATACCTTCATTGTTTAAAAATTTTATAATCTCTCTTATTTGACCTGTCAAAACGAACTTTGCACCTTTACTACCTCTTAGTCTATTAAGTGTTTCAAGCCATCTTGGATCAATTCTTTCCTCAACTACCATTACTTTATATCCAAGACAAGATGGAAAGCTTATAGCATATTCTATATTTCCGATATGAGCACTAAGGAGTATAAGTTTTTTCTTAATTTCATATGCTTTTTGAAGAGTTTCAAAGTTTTCAATTTTGAGATTTTTTAGAATTTCATTACAAGACATGTACTTTACTTTCAAAAGATCTACAAAGTTTAGCATATAATTTTCAAATGTTTCATAAATATCTTTATTATTAGCATAACCTGTTATAATAATTAGATTGTTTTTGACAGCTAACTTCCTTTTATAATCCATAAAGAACCAAATTATAGCAACAGTTTTGAATATAAATGCTAAAAATTTCTTTGGAAGAAATTTTGAAATTTTAATTAAAAGGCGAAGAGAATAGAGTTTTAGATCATCTAAAAATTGGAAAATTTTTTTGATGTTAAAAGTTTAAAGTATTCCAAATTTTCCATTAGTCAGGAGCTTTAAAATTATCGTTAAATGCTAATTTTCCTATTTACACAGGTTGTGGGTAAAATTGATGTTGAAGGTTTGAAATATCGTAGCAAGAATGCATTTTTAAATAGTTTGAGGATTAAAGAAAAGAGCTTATTTCAAAAGGAATTTTTTAGGAATTATTTATATTATCTCTATTCCAATGGTTTTCTAGATACACTTGAGGTATATGGCACTTTAAGAGGTGATACAATTGATTTGCGATTTAAGGTTTCGGACTATCCCATTATAAATGGCTTTAAGTGGAATATTAAAAAGCCTTCAAAGGAATTTGAAGATTCAATGGCATTTTTTAGGGGACTTCCTGCAAGTGACTATAATAAGTTTAGAATTAAAAATATGCTTGAGAAATACTATATTAGCAAGGGTTATGTAAATCCGAAAATTGAAATCTCTCAAAAATTTATAGATAATACAAGAGTAGAGCTTGTAATAAGTGGTAATATAGGTAATAAGTATAAAATTTCAAAGATTGAATTCTATGGTAATCACAATTTCAACTCAAAACTTTTAAAAAATTTAATGAGTAATAAGGAAGTTAATTTTTGGAGAAAAATTTTAAGGGGAGGATATTTTTCAGAAGTAAAGTTTGAAAAAGACTTAAAAACACTAGAAGATTTTTATAAAAATAATGGTTTTGCAGATTTTAAAATTGATTCATTTAAAACTGAATACGATGGTAAATTTATAAAAATTAAAATTTTCCTTAATGAGGGTAGAAAATACTATTTTGGAAATGTTAGTTTTGGAGGTAATGAAAAGTTCAATAATAGCATGCTTGAAAAAGTGATAACAATCAAAAAACCACTTCCTCTTCTAAGTGCTATAAGATATAAATTGGGATATGGAGTTTCATATAATCCAAAATTGTATTCAAGGATAAAGGTTTTGGAAAGTCTTACAAATATAAGTGGTCTTTATGCAGACAGTGGTTATATTTATGCACAAATTGAGCCAATTGAAGAGAAAAGAGATAGTTTTGTAGATATTAAATTTAAAATTAGGGAAAATTGGAAAGTGAAAATTAGACTTGTTAATATCTATGGTAATACTAAAACTTGGGATGAAGTAATTAGAAGAGAAATTTATGTGTTTCCAGGTGATTATTTCAATAAGAGTCTTTTAATGCTCTCTTATAGAAATTTATATTATTTGAATTATTTTTCAAATATAAATGTTAATTTTAAGCCTGTTGCTGAAGATTCAAATTTTGTAGATTTAGAGATTAATGTTGAGGAAAAACCAACTGGTCAAGTTGGAGCAGGTGCAAGTTATAGTCAATTAGATGGATTATTTTTCAATGTAAATCTACAACAACCAAATTTTCTTGGAAGAGGATGGACAGTTGGATTTGTTGCAGAGTATGGTGCAAGAAGACAAAACTACCAAATATCCTTTACTGACCCTTGGTTTGGTGGAAGACCAACATTATTAGGAATAAATATTTATAGTTTAACAAGATTTTTATTCACATTTAATCAAAGAAATACTGGTATTTCTTTAAGTTATGGAATAAGATTGTGGAATGTTTTTTCAAGATTAAGGTTTGATTATACATTCGAATATATTTCAGTTTACGATATTAGTCCTTTATATGCAGGTTCAGATTTTTATGAATTTTGGACAACACGTGATAAGGTTCTATCAAGCTCATTAACCACAACCTTTAGTTATGATACAAGGGATAGGGTTTTCAATCCTTCTAAGGGTTATGCTTTTAGTTTTCCTTATACTTTAAATGGAGGACCAATTGGTGGTAATTTACATTATGTAAAAATTACACCAGAATTTATATTTATAACTCCAAATTATAAAGATAAGCTAATTTCATTCTTTAGAATAAGTTGGGGTTCTATATTTTCAATAATTGCAAAACAAGAATTGCCACCTTATGAATACTTTGCCCTTGGAGATGTTGGACCACTTGGACTTAGAGGTTATGATTTTAGATCTATTGGGACAAGGGTTGGTAGTTCTGTTCTTGGTGGTAGGCATTTCTTTAGATTTACTTTTGAAGAGCGAATAAGACCAACAGATCAATTTTATATTTCTTTATTTTACGAGGCAGGTAATAGTTGGTGGGCACTTAAAACTATAGATTTTAAACTATATGATGCAGTTGGTGTTGGATTTAGGGTTGAAGTGCCAATAGTTGGTATAATGGGGTTTGATTTTGCATATAGCTTGAAATATAAAGAATTTAAGACCCATTTCAACTTAGGACCTTATTATTAGATTATGCTTATAGCAATAGATGGACCTGCAGCAAGTGGAAAGAGTGTAATAGCTAGAAAATTAAGTAAAATCCTTAACATTAAATATGTTGAAACTGGTGCATTATATAGAGCAATTGCATATTATATTATAAAAAATGGTATTAAGGATTTTGGAAATTTTGAATTTTTGAGAAACATTAAAATTGAACAAAAATTTGAAAATGGTGAAGCAAGGACATTTTTAAACGATAAGGACATTAGTGAAATTATTAGAAATGAAGAAATTTCAAATATAGCTTCAATTATATCAGGTTATAAGGAAGTAAGAGCATTTCTACTAGGATTACAGAGAGAGCTTGCAAAAGGTTCTGCTATTGTAGAGGGAAGGGATATTGGAACTGTTGTTTTACCTTATGCGGATTTTAAATTTTTTATAACTGCAAGTGTTGAGGAGCGAGCAAGAAGAAGATATATTCAATTAAAAGAAAAAGGTATAAATTATGAAGATGTTTTGGAAAATTTAAAGCAAAGAGATAAAATGGATAGTGAGAGAGAAATTTCACCATTAAGACCTGCAAGAGATGCATTTATTATTGATACTACTGATATAGATGAAGATGAAGTAGTTAAATTGATATTGGATATTATAGAGAAAAATTTGAAAATTGGAACTATCGTTTCAAGGGAAGGTCAAAAACTATTAGTATTTGTAAATAATACTACTTTGAGGGCAATTCCAAGAGGTAAAGTTATAAAAAAGTATGAAAAAATTTATGTAGGGGATATAGTGATTGGTAGAATTGAAAATGAACAATTTGTGATTGAAGATATAAAAGATAGAAGAAATGTAATTTTAAGACCACCTGTTGCAAATGTATCAAAAGTAATTCTACTATTTACAATAGTTGAACCTAAATTTGTTTCAATCCAATTAGATAAACTACTTTGTGCATATGAGTATTTAAATGTAGATGTTTTAATTGTTTTTAATAAGATAGATATTGCACCAAAAGATGAACTTGAAAAGATTATTGACATTTATAAAAATGCAGGTTATGATGTTATTGGAATTAGTGTAAAGGAAAATATAAATTTGGAAATGTTAAAAAATAAAATTAGAGGTGATTTGGTTGTTCTTTCAGGTCCAAGCGGTGTTGGTAAAAGCTCTTTAATTAGAGCACTAACAGGTCTTGATATAAGAGTTGGTGAGCTTAGTATTAAGACCAAACGAGGCATGCAAACAACCACAACAGTGAATTTGTATCATATTGATAATGAAACATTTATAGCAGATACTCCTGGATTTTCAAAAATTGACTTAAATTTAATCATCAATAAGCAAGATATTAGAAATTATTTTAGAGAATTTAGAAAGTATAAGTGCGCTTTTAGAGATTGCTTGCATATTGATGAGGAGAACTGTGCTATCAAAGAGGCTGTTTTAAATAATGAAATTAGTAGTTTAAGATATGAAAATTATATCAAAATTGTAAATTCTTTCTAAACTATGAAAGAAGTTCTTTTCTAACTTTTTCTATAATTGGTTTAATTTTTGCTTTCAATGGTTCTGGGAAGGTTTCAAATGCTTTTTCAATATCTTCTATTGCTTTTTGTTTAATTTGAAATGCTGTTTTCCTTGCTATTTCAATTATTTCAGAAGGTGTTTGAGTGTCACTTTTTTGTGAAGCTTCTTCTAATTCTCTTTTTAATTCTTCTATTAAAGCAGATTTTTCAGCATTTTCTAATTTCAAAGCTTCTATTATGTCTTCATATTCTGCAATTTTATTCCTCATTTCCTGATTTTCTCTTTTTAGAGCTTCAATTTCACCTTCCAATATAAGATTCTTATCTTTTAGTTTTTCATAGTCTGCCTTTATTTCATCTGCTTCAAGTACTTTAATACGCATTTGAGTAAGTATATTTTCTAAATCTTTATTTTCTTTTAGAAGCTCGTTATAATCCTGAGCTACCTTCTCAAGAAAAATTTCTACATCAGATTTCTTTAGACCCCCAATAAGTGCAGTTTTGAATTTTGCATTCTTTATATCAACAGGTGTAAGTCTTACTTTTTTCTTTTCTGGCATAATGAAAATGTTAAAGCATAAGCCCCAAAGGGGGCTAAAAACTACTTCATTATGATTGTTTTAAATTCTTTATTTACATTTTCAGTTTTAGCTCTTATAATATAAGCACCTTTTGGAAGATTATTAAGGTCAAATCTTACATAACCAGCTCTATAATTTGAATTTATATTTATAACTACTCTTCCTGAAACATTATATACTTGAAGTTTAATTTGGGCTTCTTTGGGAAGTGCAAATAAAACTTCACCATTCTTATATGTTATATCAAATTTCTTTGGGATTTCAGAGAGAATAGTAGCCAAAATTGGAATTATTGTAGTATCCGTTATCCTTGCATTGTTAAATGTGTCTGATATTACAAAGTAAAAGAATAAAGTATCATTAGATGTTAAATTGCTTATAGAGATACTATAAACTAATGTATCACCAAGAATGTTATCATGTGTTTTTGAAGTCCATGGATTTTGTTTAGTTCTGTAATAAATTGTATCATATTTTAGTGGTGAAAAGTCTATAAATAGTGCCTTAACATCAGTTGTTAGGTTAGTGTTTGTAGCGTTGAAGTTAGATGTATCAGCATATGCTTTTCTTGGTGCTCTTATATCATAAATTGTAAATGTGTTTGCATATGGAGATTCACCAGCAGTATATACAGCTTTTATACGATAATACTTAATATATTCACTATCTGCTGTTACTGGATAGGAGTGAGTATATTGAGTAGTATTAATATCGTTTATTGTAGCAATTACAATCCAATTATTATTATCCTCTGAATATTCAAGAACATATGATTGGAATGCAAGTATTCTATTATCCTTCTTTAGTGCCAATGGTTGATTCCAACTCAATTTTGCACTATCTAAATCCCTGTAAACAACTTGAAAATTAATTGGAGCATTCAGAACATCATATTCATAAATAATCTTTGATGTATTAGAAACATTTGCAGGTCCATATATACCATAATTTAGTTTATGAGCTGTAAAATAAACTTCAAATGAATCTTTCGTGTAAACTGCTGGTTCATTTACAGGAATATCTATGTGGAAGAAATAACCATTAATATTTGATGAGTCATAAATTGCAAGAACTTTCGTATAATTACCTTGTCCATATGGTCTGTAATAACCATAAATTCTTAAATCATTTGAAGAAACAATTGATGGATCATTAACTCTTACAATAGCTTTTAATATATCAGGTGAATTACCATCAACTGCAAGATTGTATTGATTATCATAAGCAATTACTTCATTTAAGCACGTTGAAACAGGTGTAAAGTTGTGTATTCTTCTAATTATTGTATCAATAGATGCTTGACCACTAGCTTGGAAAATATAATCTAACCTAAAAGGACCAAATACTGAATAATAACCTAATCCGTTATATAAAATTCCACCAATTGTCCAACGAGAAGTATCTGATGGGTATTGAAGTGTTGAATCTCCATCCTTTACATATAAGATAGGAACAGATGTATTTTCATCACCAGAAGGATGTGTTTTTATATCATCTGGATATAGATCTACTGTGCGAATTTCATAATTCATATCACCAAATATAGGCTTTTGAGGAAACCCAACTAATGTATCATCATCATCTGTAGATGTCCAATCATCACTTAAATATCTAAAATGTAAATAATTTCTTGTAAAGATAGTATCAACACTAGAAGAGGCTAATCTATCATGCCAATATCCAACGTCATTTCCAAAGAGAACGAGTGATTTTCTATTTTGGCATGTTCCAAAGTTTAAATATGATATAATTTTACTTCTTTTGTTAGCACTTATATTGTTTTGATGCCAATATATCTTATCCCAAAGCCTTAGCGAATCTATCCAGATTAGTGAATCGCTTGCAATTAATAAATCAGGTTGAAGATCTATATTATTATTATAAAATGCAATTCTAATTTTCTCTTCATCAGAGTACTCATACTTTTGCGCAAATTTTGCACTTGGCATTATATTATAAATATACCAATTGTTTGTAGGCGCACCATTTGGAATATAACTCTCAAGACCTGTTGTTTGATTTATGCACTTTATGTAATAATTTCCTCTTAAACCTCTATCTGTCTGATTTATAATATAAATGAATGTATCAGGATATGTATTAGGTTGAGCATCCGTTAATGTCATAGGATGTTCTGTAAATGGACCACTTGGAGAATTTCCTTCTTGATTAGAATTTATAACATATCTATAACCTAGATAGCACTGGATATTAGGTGAATTTTGTGGATCGCTAGCTATAATTCTTACTGTATCAGGTATTCCTGTATAGAAGTGATAAGTTGCTCCTTTTAATAATGTTATACTTGGTGGTAAATCAATCGTATTTGCACCAAGTGTAATAACATCATCAATATAAAGTCTCCATTGATTAAGTGCATAATATCTAATTGCAACATAAACTGTATCATTTACATTTGCATTAACAAAACTTCTTAAGTCATATGCAGTATAGATATAAGGTAATCCCGTTGTTCCCGTTCTTGGATATCTTGTATCAATTTTAACACCGCTATTTAAAAAGTTATCAGGTGTTGGAGGGTTTGGCTGATTATTCCACTTTATAACATAAACTTCAAATGTATCAGTATAGCTTGTTGATTGTGATTGGTAGTAAAATCCAATTATGCTTGGAGAAATATAAATTTTTGGAGATGTTAAATAGGCATAACCTGTAGTAGTTCCTGTTTCAGTATAACTATATCCTACACAGGCGGTTGTTGATTCACTAAATGGGCATGCAGTTGTTCTTCTTTGCCATCTTCTTGTAGTAGTTGCATTAGTAGTATCATAGCTTGCACTAAAAATGGCATTTGTAGATGTCCAGCTTTCAATAAGAAATATATATTGACCATCTATTATTCTTAGAGAGTCAATATTAAAGTAGTTTTCAGATAGTTGAGCACTGGAAGTATTATCAAAGAAAGCAAATCTAAGGAGTATTGTTGCAGGATATGAAGGAATATAGTTATTTAAAGGTATTGAAATGGTTTGGGGTGTTGTTGTTCCAGCTCCATCCCATTGCCATATCTTAATCCAAGTATTCCCATTATCAACTGATATGTAAAGATTTAGAGAGTCAGCAGGATTTATATTCGTAGTTGTAGAAGTCATATAAGAAAAGCTTAATGTAGGATTGGATAATGCTGCATTTTGTATAACAAGGCCAGGTGTTACTAACCAATCATCATTTTTTAGTACTGAGCTCTCCCATCTAACTGCTGCGCAAGCAGGTATAGTTCTACAATTTGATGTATATCTTTCCCAAGTATAACTTCCACCATCTCTATTATATAAACTCCAGCCAGAAGGTGGAAACGATGTTCCTGTAAAGCTTTCATTAAGAGGTTCTCCCATTATAGAAGAATTAGAAGGTTTTTTATAGAGTATTTGGGAGCTTACGTTTGGATTAAGTTGAATTGGTTCATTTAGCTCTAATCTACCTTCTGAGTATAGTATGCATTCTTGTCTCTTTTGGTAGTTAGCTATATTCGCACACTCTATATTCACTTTTGAAATAATCAACCATATCATGATCATCCTCCTATGGTAAACCCTCTTTAAAATCTATGCTAAAATATGAACAGTAATTTTTCAATATAGCTTCTAATTGCTCTCTTTCAACAGGTCCTCTTTGTCTTGCAAGAATATCAATTATCATTATAAATGCCCCATCCTTTGTATATGAGAAAGTGTCAATGTTCAATTCCGCTGACATAACATCTCTAATCATTTGCCTTGCTATCTGTGAGTCTATATTACATTCGTCTGAAAACTTAATAGTATATATGCCCCTTGATAAAATCTCTGCTATTAAAAACAGCATCATCTTACCACCCCCTTATATGTCCATTCTTTATCTTTGCTTTTAACTTTTACTATATATGTTCCTGGCTTGTATAACTGAACTTTATAATGACCTTCATTAGCATAATATA
>FWWM01007103.1_pt1 | contig 22748 bp, 15 predicted proteins | sample 2228351 | NCBI WGS metagenome assembly FWWM01 (sample SAMEA103939774, study PRJEB20133) | metagenome
AACGGACTCATTGCGAAGGGCTCTGTGGATGTCTAACATCGTGTTCGGTGGATTTTTGTGCAAATATCGTTATTTTAGAACAACTCTAATCTTGTATCCAAAATAAAAATATACCCTAATCCAACTAGCGATATTTTAACGATAAGCAACCCAATCGGCGATCGAATTGAAATATTTGATATAGCGGGAAAGTTGGTGCTGTTTGCTTCGGTATCCGAGCAAGAACAGACTTTGAGCACTCATGACCTTTCAGCGGGAGTATATTTAGTCAAAATGCAAGAAAAAAACATTCGTGTGACATATAAAATCATAAAAAAATAGTAAAAACTTAGGCATACAAACCAAACCCACTTAAAACTGTCTTAGTGAATAAATCTGGTTCATGGAGTTATCGAACGACACATCGGCCTTAAAGGATCTGGTTTCGGTTCTGCTTCGGCGGATTAAGACACTGGAATCCGAGAGCGCTGGCCTTCGGGCGGAGAATGTCGAATTGCGTCTTGAAAACGCCGAATTGTGCTCGCGCCTGAACCTGAACAGCAAGAACAGCCAAAAAGCGGCCCTTGTGGTGGCGGACAGGCAAACTTGGGAATGGGCATTTAAGCACATCTGCCAGTTGGCCGACAAGGAGGAGCTGCCGCCCAAACAGGGCAAGAGGGGCAAGCCCAAGAACTCGAAAGGCAGGAACCTGCTCAACCGTCTGCTCGACCATTAAGGACGGGTGGCTTGCTTTTGCCTTTGTCGAAGGTGTCCCGTTCTCAGACAATCAAGCCGAGCGCGACATTCGTTGCCTGAAGACCAAGCAGAAGGTCGCCACCAATTTCCAGACTTTCAAAGGAGCGCAGCACTATGCTCGTATCCAATCTTTTACTTCAACGCTGCGCAAACATTCAATGAACGTTTTCCAGAACCTGATGGACGTTTTTGATGGAAAACCTGTCCTTTTTCAGGCTGGCTAAGTTTTTACCTCCATTTTTCTTTTTTGACATTTCAAAGAACTGACTCCGGATTTTTCTCCAGAAAATGTGTACCCTTTTCAAGGAGTAAAAAAACGGCTGCCGGCTTCGGCGCAGCTGCTATAGGCGCAGCAGCTGGGTGTAGCTCCTGTTAGGTCCCATGCGGTTTTCATCCCGCTTTCGGGCTTTAATAATCGCGAAGTGGCGGCCTCTCGGCTCTGCGCCTGCAAGGACGGCGATACTCGAATGCAGTGCGCCATTATTAAGACCTGGGGGCGAGACGGACACATGCCAAGCCCAAGCCCAAAGCGCTGCGAGCGCAGGTGTGCGAAAAAGCCAAACCAAAACCCTAAGGCCGTTTTTTCCCAACAAAACTGCCCAGACGAGGGCGGCGTAGTAGCGGCAGACGTGGAGCGAGTGGCTTAGAAGAAAGACCACTCGGACTACTCGCCAGAAGATGTGTGCCCTTTCAAGTTCGACGAAGTAAATCCAGCAGGGCGGCGGAGTTCGTAGGTGTGGGCTGTAAGGCTTTACAACCCACTATCACTGTACAAAAACAACATCCGTCATGCGAACCCATCTTATCCTAACGGCAGCCCTGTGGATGGCTGCAACAGCAATGGTGCTGGCGCAGAGCATTGTCAACGGCTTTTTCAGCGGCCAAGGCCGCGGGGCCGTGGCTATCTCCTACAGCGCTGAGCACTACGACAATGTGTTTCTGGTGCCCAATAATGCTAAGGGGGTACCTATCTTTCGAGAGGTGAATGTGAGTAGCCTCTCCCTGTTTGCCACTTATGGTATCACTGGCCGCCTGGAGGCAACCATGTCGTTGCCCTACATTACGGCACGAGGCCAAGCAGACCCAGCGGTGTTAGAGGCCCTGGGTTTTGAGAATGAGCGCAAGGGGTTGCAGGACCTGTCGCTGGCGTTCAAATATCGGGTGCACCGCCTAAATGTGGGCAGCGGCATGCTCGATGCTGGAGCTTCCTTAGGGCTGCGCACACCTATAGGCAACTACCGCGTAGATGAAGGGCTGCAGTCTATCCTTGCTATCGGCAACCGCACGACGGCCCTCACAGGTCTGGTTTTGCTTCATTGGCAGGGGATGCAAGGGCTTTTCTTAACGGCTCAAGGCGGCTACAGCCTGCGCAGCGCCGAAGTGCCAAATGCATGGGTGGGCGAGGTGAAAGCCGGGTATGCGCATCGCGCTTTTTACGTAGATGTGTGGTATGCAGGGCAGCGCTCTATAGGTGGCGTCAACATTTTGGGCGAAGGCTTTGTGGGCTTTTTCCCAGCCACTGACGTAACCTTCACGCGGGCAGGGCTAAGCGCCTTTGTGCCTGTAGTGGGCGGCTTTGGGCTGACGGCTGGCGCCAATAAGTACCTGGCGGGGCGAAACGTCGGCGAGTCCACGGGCTTCTACGGTGGCGTGGTTTATCGCCTTTAACTGCATCTTTTCACCAAAACAACAACACTCACCATGTCATACACTAAAAACTACCTGTTGCTGCTCATAGCCTTATTGCTGGGCCAAACGGCCTGCAAAAAAGAGGAAGACGTCTTGCCGAGCATTGCTTCCATTGCCGTAACTAACGCTGACTTCAGCACGCTAGAAGATGCGGCCGTACTGGGCGGGGTGGCGGCTGTCCTGTCGAGCCCCAACCCTAATGACCCTGAGGGAGCATACACTGTATTTGCGCCAAACAATGCGGCTTTTGCGCGCTTGGGCTTCAATGGTGGTGCCGATCTGCGCGTGCTTCAGCCGGGCTTCCTGACCAATACCCTACTTTACCACGTTTCAGGTGGCAACTTGGGTAGTGATCGCCTTTCCAATGGTTTTACTTCGGCCTCAGCGCTGGGGCCACAGCGGCGCATCGTCAGCCGCGGGGGTGAGCGCTACATCAACGGCTCCAAGATTCTGGCTACCGACGTGCGCGCTTCTAATGGCACGGTTCACGTGATTGACAAGGTGCTGCTGGCCACGGGTGCCGATATTGTCCAGTCTGCCCTGGCGCTGCGCGATGCCCAGGTATTTGTAGTGCCGGAGTTGTCCTTTCTCGTAGAGGCGGTGCTGTACGCTGAGTTGGCCGACGCCTTGACCGCCAAGCCCGGTAGCCCGTCGTTCACCGTCTTCGCTCCTACTGATGCGGCCTTCAGGCAGCTGGGCCAAGACCTGGGAGTGGCGCTTAATACGCCTGCCGACATCAGGAAACTGCCCAAGGATGTGGTAACCAATGTCTTGCTGAATCATGTCATTGCCGATGGAGGCAAGTTCACGCCTGAAATGAACGCTGGTGCGGCAACACCCCTGGGCGGCTCGCCGCTGACGATTGGCCCCTTTGCCAATGGCGTCGTTACGGTCAAGGGAAACGGTAACAGTACTACAGCCAACATGGTCATTCCTGACGTGCTGACCACCAATGGCGTGGTGCACGTGATTGATCGAGTCCTGCTACCTTGAAGCCCCTTCACGCCGGCTAAAGGATAAAAAAGGCAGCGGGCCTGTGCTCCTCAACAGGAGTCAGGCCCGCGCCGCTGTTTATGGTTTTGCGCAGCCTCAGAGGTTGAAGCGCAAGCGAGCAAAGATAAAGCGCCCGTTGAAGCCGAATTGTTGTACTCGGCGCGAGTACACGAAGCGACCGAGGCTCATGTTGCTCGAGTGGTGGTGCCTATCCTGATAGGTGTCGAAGAGGTTGTTGGCCCCCAAGGTGATGCCTATCTTAGGCGTGAAATCGTAGCCCAAGGACAGGTCGAAGATGGTCTTGCCCTTGAATGTTTGGTCGAGTGTTTCCTTGGTGCCGTCATTGAAGGCGTTGGCAGGGAATGTGCTGGGGTCGTCCGGGTTAATGGTCGGGTCCAAATAAGTTACGTCTCCGAAGTACACGCCACGGAGCATGACGCTGAATTTGTCATAGCGGTAGTTAACAGTACCGGTGATTTTGTTGCGTGGGTTGGCTACCTCGATGCGGCTTTGGTCTTCGCGGTTGAAGTATCGCCCAATCTGTCCCGTTTGCTCAAGGATGGGTGAAGCCTTAATGATGGGCTTGCCATCGGCGTCCTTTTTCACCTCGTTGTTGATCCAGGTGCCGGCTAAGGAGAAGCGGATGTCCTGGTTTCTGCCGAGGCGTGTTTGGTAGGCGATAACGGCTTCTAAGCCGCGCGAGCGGGTATCAATGGCGTTGGTGAAAAAGTTGGCTTGGCTGGCATTGGCGGCGGCCAGTTGGGCCTTGAGCGTAGAGTCACCTCCGTCAGTGAAGTTGTTGGTCAGTACGATTCGGTCAGTGATGTCAATTTGGTATGCATCAATGCTCACCTCGAGGCCGCGAACGGGGCGCGTGGTAATGCCCACAGAGTAGTTGACGGAGGTCTCTTGTTTCAGCTTGGGAATGCCCAGGATTTCGGCCGGTCTGCTGTCGTTGGTGAAGGTGCCGCTCTCCACAGGCACTAGGCCACCTGGTGTTGAGACGAAGAGGGTGTTCGTCTTAGCATAGAAGCGCTGCTGCATGGAGGGCGCCCGGAAGCCCGTGCTGGCGCTGCCGCGGATAGTGAGATAATCACCGAAGCGATAGCGTGAGGCCACCTTGTAGTTGAAGGTGCTGCCAAAGTCCGAATAGTTCTCAAAGCGCCCGGCCACGCTGACCATGAACGCCTCATTGAAGTCCTGCTCAAAGTCGGCGTAGAGACCTACAGCATTGCGGCTGTTGGTGCCTTCGTTGGAGGGCAAAAAGCCGGCAAACACCTGCGCACCACCTACAGCCCCAGAAGCTACGTCGTAGTTGCGGTAGGAAGACTCTTCACCGGCGCGTATGCCAAATTGGTCAATACGGTGTTCGGCGCCAAAGGCGACATTAAGCCCTTCGAGCACGGAGAACTTGCGCGAGAAGTCAAGGTTTGTCGTGTTTTGCAAGAAAGATAACCCCCCAGCGTCGAATTTTGTCTGCAAATTATTGGGCGAGACTGCTGCCTGGGTGTAGTTGACCGAGTTTTGCACTGTGAAATCAAAGACGTTTTGCCCAAAAGTATTGCTGAAATCCACATCCCACTGTCCCAGCTTGCCGCGAGCGCCCAGAGCCAGCGATACATCGCTAATGCCCGACTGGATTTCTGGTAAAAAGCCGTCGGGATATAGGCTGAGCACATTCGGTGCGTAGTTTTTGGCATTGGTAACGATGGCGCTTGGGTAGCGGTAGAAGCCTGCGGCATTGCCCGATTTCCGGTTGTATCCGCCGAAAGCGTACAAACTCCACCGTTCGCTCAGCGGCATTTCAAAGTTGGCCATGATACCGCCGCTGCTAATGCGAGAGTTTCCGATGCGCATATCGAAAGACTCGCGCGTCAGACCTCTTGCTGCAAGAATGGAGTCGTCCACAATTTGATTGGCTGCATTGCGCGGATAAATCTGGCCGGTGTAGGTGCCAGCGCGGTCGGTTTGGTCCCGGAAGGTATACTCACCAGTGAGGTTGAGGAAACCTTTGTTTCCGATCTTGATGCCGTAGTTGAGACCAATTTGGGCGTTCTGGCCGTCAGATACAGAGACGTTGGGGTCGCTCACCCTACCTGCCTTCCAAAGGGCATAGTTTTTCTCGAAGGTCGTTACGTGCTGGCCATAGAGCACACTGGCACTAAGCACGCCTGTCTGCCGCTTGAGCACGATGTTGATAATGCCAGCGATGGCATCGGAGCCATACTGGGCGGCGGCGCCGTCGCGCAGGATTTCGATGCGCTCGATGGCGCTGGCAGGAATAGCACCCAGGTCAGTGCCCACAGTGCCGCGGTTAACGGTTCCATTGACGTTCACCAAGGCGCTCTGGTGGCGACGTTTACCGTTGATAAGCACCAGGATTTGGTCTGGCCCTAAGCCACGTAGCTGGGCGGGGTCAACGTGGTCAGTGCCGTCAGCGATGGTCTGGCGTGCGCTTTGAAATGAAGGTGCCGCATAAGAGAGCAGTTGGTTGAGGTCCACTTGCCCCACTTCGTTGATTACAGCAGCAATCGGGATGATATCCACCGGTACGGGAGTGGAGGTCTTAGTGCGCGTCAGGTTGCGCGAACCTACTACAACCAGTTCCTCGGTAACCAAAGACGTAGATCTCAGAGTGGCGTTCACAACGTCTTCCGCTCCGATAGACACCTCTGCTGTCTCAAAGCCTGTGTAGCGGAATACCAGCGTTGTTGCACCCGCAGGCACCTCCAAACGGTACTTGCCTTCTACGTCGGTGCGTGTGCCTGCGCTCGTGCCTTTGGCCGTTACAGTTACGCCGGGCAAACCCTCGCCAGTCTCGGCATCGGTAACCATACCAGTGATGGTGCGCTGGGCCTCTGCAACAGAGGCCATGAGAAAAATGCACAACAGTGCCGTTAGAGTTGGTATAAAGTACTTCATACGCGATTGAGTTTAGTTTGGTGAATGATGTGGCAAATATATGACAATCTTTTATTTTGAAACAAACAAGGGTTGTTATTAAAATTATCGTCTTTTAATAGCATTTTAATTGACGAAATGTTTTAATTATTCGCCTAATTTGCGTCATAAAAGGAGATTTGAATTTTATTTTTTATCAATGTGGGTGCAACAAGTATATGGTTCACCGGATTAGCTATATAGCACCAACATCCGCTTGCCCTATGGGTAAAGTGGCGCAAACGGGAGGGTTTCTCTTGGACTAACGCACAGAGAACTTCGATGCGACCAGATGCAAAAAAAGCCAGCTTTTAGACTTTGTCCTTCACCTTTGCAGGTGTCAGGAACATGCCAAGCATTTTGCGAAAGACGCCTATTGCGGGAGGTCTCAGGGCCTTTTCTAAAAAGATAGCTGAGAGGAGTACGCCAGCACAGCAGTTGGTATGGGTACTGTGCTCAGTGGTGATGATACTTCATTTCCTGCCTATGTTGTTGAATGGTTCTAACGCTTACGTGCGCATTCACGACAACCTGGAAGGCGAATGGGCTTGGTTGATGCTGTTGGTGAAGTTTGGGAAGGCGCTGGACTTTTCTTTCGCTTCCACAATCCCGCAGGTGATGGGCGGTCAGCCGCGTGTAGTGTTACCGACAGGTTTTTCCGTTAATGTCTTTCTGATTTGGCTCCTGGGCGGTCTGAATGGGTATAAGGTTAGTTACCTGCTGACGCGCCTACTGGCTTTTTGGGGGATGTACAGACTTCTGCGCGTCTATTTTCTACCTGAGGAGAGAGAGACCGGCCTGCGTATAGGCATAGCACTATGTTTTAGCCTGACGCCCTTTTATCTGCAGTTTGGCGTAGCGTTACAACCCTTCTTGCTTCACAGCCTGCTCAATTTGCTGCGCAAAAGGGACAACTGGACAGATTGGGCGTGTCTTTTACTGGTTCCTCTGCACTCCAGCATTGTATGGATGGGCACCTCTGCAGTTATTGTGGCCAGTGGGTTGTGGTTGGGCTGGAGCTTCTGGAAGCAGCGCCTGCGCCTTCGGCCTTTGGTTGGTATCGGACTGCTTGCTATCTCTTATGCATTGGTTAACACACCGCTCTTGCAGCTGTACGCTGGTAATAGTTTTGTCTCACACCGAAAATCTTATGATGCGTTGGCCATGTTTGACATCAACTTGTACGGCGCCGTATCAGAAGCATTTTTCTTGTTTTTGGTTTCTCATTATCATGTGGGCACTGTGGTGGCACTACCGCTTCTGGTAGCGGCTGGCGTTGCCCTCTATGAATGGAGGATGGCCAACGCCCTCGCTGGGATGAAACGCTACAGGGTATTACAACTCTATCTCTGTCTTATACTGCTCTTATTGATCTCTGTTCTTTACTCCTTTTATCCTTACATAGCGGCACCATTAGACGACTTTCTGCCTTTGTTATCTGAGTTGCGGCTAAATCGAATGATTATATTTCTGCCTTTGTTATTCTTTGTCATCTTCGCATTGGCGGTAGGGCTTTTGCAACAAAAAGGGTTTTCTAACCGAACATTGAAGATACTGATTTTTTGCCAGCTGATCATGGCCTTTTGGGCTAATGATGAATGGCTACACAATGTCCGACGCTTAGCGGGTGCTTCTGTAAAACCTAGCTATGCGGAGTTTTGGGCGGAAAATTTGTTTCAACGGATAGCAGACTATATTGGGAAACCACGGCACACCTATCGAGTGGCCAATCTGGGCCTCCCTCCTGTAGTGGCACAGTATAATGGTTTTTACACGCTGGATGGTCTATTGCCTTTATACAGCCTAGAACACAAGGTGCGCTTTCGCTCTATTATCGCCGACGAGATTGCTAAGGACGCTCGGCTGCTGGCTTATTTTGACAAGTGGGGTAATCGGTGTTATTTATTTTCATCAGAGTTGGGTCTTTCCGATCAAAACTATCTCATTGGAAAAGACAGGACAGTATCGCTTAAAGACTTCCGTTTTAATGCTAAGGCGTTCAAAGCGGCTGGAGGTTTTTATGTATTTTCTACAGTTGCTATTGAAAATGCCGAACAAACCGGGCTGCATCTGTTAAATGTCTTTACCCCTCGCCCTGGAGAGGCGTGTTGGTGGAAAATCTTCTTGTATGAAGCGGTATAGAACCAGTCGGTCGTTGCAAGAGGTGGCATTGATTTTCCTTTTTATCCTCTTTGCTCTGCTAAGTATCATCGTCTTTACTTGGGGGCGGTATTTCTTTCCGTTGTTAGACTCTTTTTATTGAGAATGGGCATTCTCTTACTCCGAAATTTGCAGGGATAAAAAGCCAAAGACCCTGCTCTTTTTGAACAGGGTCTTCGTACAACGCGGTGTAAGCGGTTTGCAGGCGGCTTTTCTATGACCTCAGTAGAGTCGCATTCAATTTTCCGCTCCGCTGCCGCCCTTGTCGGTTGTTGGGCTAGGGGCAGATACTGCACTGGTAGCGCCGGCATATCGAATGCGCAGGCCGTCGTTGTTGTCATTCATTACGGCCTCGAGCGTCGAGCCTTCAGGCGGGTTTTCGTTCAGGATGAACTCTGCCAGCGGGTCTTCGATATACTTCTGGATGGCTCGGTGCAGCGGGCGCGCGCCAAACTGCGGGTCATAACCTTTCTCCGCGACGAAGGTTTTGGCCTCTTCCGTCAGGGTCAGCGACAGTTTCAGGTTTTGCAGGCGCTTCATCAGGCTGCCCAGGGCGTTATCAATGATGCGGAAGATTTCGTCGCGGCCCAGCGAGTTGAAGACGATGACATCATCCACGCGGTTGAGAAACTCTGGGGAGAAGGTGCGCTTGAGGGCGTTTTGGATGATGGCACGAGCGTTTTCCTCGGCTGCTTCCATACGGGCCTTGGTGGCAAAGCCTACGCCCTGCCCGAAGTCCTTCAGTTGGCGCACGCCGATGTTAGAGGTCATGATGATGAGGGTGTTTTTGAAGTCCACCCGGCGACCCAAGCCGTCGGTCAATTGACCGTCGTCGAGCACCTGTAATAGGATGTTGTACACATCGGGGTGAGCCTTTTCTATTTCGTCGAGCAACACCACCGAATATGGCTTGCGGCGTACGCGTTCGGTCAGCTGGCCGCCTTCTTCGTAGCCCACATAGCCTGGGGGCGCGCCGATGAGGCGGCTTACAGAGAATTTCTCCATGTATTCTGACATGTCAATGCGCACGAGGGCGTCCTCGCTATCGAACAGGTAGCGTGCCAGAGCGCGGGCCAGTTCTGTCTTGCCGACGCCTGTGGGGCCTAGGAAGATGAAGGAGCCAATAGGCTTTTTCGGGTCTTTCAGCCCTACGCGGTTGCGCTGGATAGCCTTGGCGACCTTCTCGATGGCCTCATCTTGACCAATAACCATCTTGCGCATGTCTTCGGCCATATTGACCAATTTCTTGCTTTCGCTGGTGGCAACCTTGCGCACAGGTATGCCCGTCATCATGGCCACTACTTCAGCCACATCTTCTTCCTCCACCGGATAGCGACGTGTTTTGCTCTCTTCTTCCCATTCCACTTTGGCCAATTCCAGTTGGCGCAGCAGTTTTGTCTCCTGGTCGCGCAGGCTCGCAGCCAGTTCGTATTGTTGCTCTTTGACGGCCACGCTTTTTTCTTCTTTGATGGCCTCTATTCTCTTCTCCAAGTCCTCGATGTGCTTGGGTACGGAGATGTTCTTCAGGTGTACGCGGGCGCCCACTTCGTCCAACACGTCAATGGCTTTGTCGGGCAAGAAGCGGTCGGTAATGTAGCGGTCGCTCAGGCGCACGCACGCCGTAATGGCGGCATCGCTGTACTTGACGTTATGAAACTCCTCGTAGCGCGCCTGAATGTTTTTCAGGATGTTGATGGTCTCCTCCTGTGTGGGCGGATCCACCATCACGCGCTGAAAGCGGCGGTCGAGTGCGCCGTCTTTCTCGATGTACTGGCGGTACTCGTCTAAGGTGCTCGCGCCGATACATTGCAGTTCGCCTCGGGCTAGGGCGGGTTTGAAGATGTTAGAAGCATCCAATGAACCTGACGCGCCGCCCGCCCCGACAATGGTGTGGATTTCGTCAATGAACAGAATGACGTCGCGGCTCTTCTCCAATTCGTTCATGATGGCTTTGATGCGCTCCTCGAACTGGCCGCGGTATTTCGTGCCCGCCACTAAGGCTGCCAAGTCGAGCATAACGATGCGCTTGTCGAAGAGTGTACGGCTTACTTTGCGCTGTACGATGCGCAGGGCCAAGCCTTCCACAATGGCTGTTTTGCCTACGCCCGGCTCGCCTATCAGTATGGGATTGTTCTTCTTGCGCCGGCTTAGGATCTGGCTCACGCGCTCGATTTCTACCTCTCGGCCAATGATGGGATCCAGCTTACCCTCTTCGGCCAGCTTCGTGATGTCGCGGCCGAAATTGTCTAACACTGGTGTGCGGCTTTTGGCCTGCCCACGCGAGCTAGAGCGGAAGGTGCTGCGCTCTTCTTCTTCGTAGAAATCATCGTTGGCAGCCGAAGCAAACAGATTGGGCGAGCTCATGTCCTGTTCCGAACGCGCGTACTCCAACTCTTTTTTGAACGACTCGTAGTCCACGCCGTATTCGAGCAGGAACTTCGCCGCAAAGGTGTCCGTATGCTTGAGCAGCGACAGCATCAGGTGCTCAGGTAAAATCTCTTCGCTCCTCATTTGGCGCGCTTCCAAAAACGTTACCTTGATGATGCGCTGCAGCTGGGTGGTCATTTGAAAGTCGCCCACCGACATGTTTTCTGCCGGCGGAAAGGCGCTGCGCCGCGGAATGTTGCTCTCCACGCGCTTCTTAAGCTCCAGGACGTCCACCATCAAATTTTCCAAAACTCGAACTGGTAGGCTGTCTCGCTCGCACAGGATGCCTAGCAGCAAGTGCTCTGCCCCGACGTAGTCATGCCCTAAACGCCGAGCTTCTTGCCCGCTCTGGTAAATGATCTGCTTGACGACCGGAGAAAACTTCTGATTCATGAAATAGGCGAACGAATTAAAAGTGAGGAAAAAGGTGTACTGGAGTTATTCTTCTGGACGAGAAAACAGCCATTTCCGTTGTTTCTCAAAGGCCTTTTCTCCTTGCAAAAGTGCAATGCACGTGTTTCTCAATGACTGTCTTTAACAAAAAAATGTGTTTCGGGTTTCGCTTTTTTCCTTCAACCACTCGGCTAGGCTGTTTTCGCCTTTGGGTTATTTCGGCAAGAGATATTCCATCATTCATTTTGGATATAAAAACGCCGTTTTGACAGATGGTCGGCGCAATTACATGACCTTTTGACATAAAGCGCCGGTCTTCTGTTGGCAGAAATTTCATTCCTCTTTTTCGCCCCAGCGGTAAGTGGCCACATCGAAGCCAGCCAGATCTAGAATTCGATCCACCACTGTGGCCGCAATAGCCTCCGGTGTCTGGGGGCGCGAATAAAAAGACGGGCATGCTGGGCAGACGACAGCCCCAGCTTCTGTGAGTGTTTTCATGTTATTCAGGTGGATGAGGCTGAGGGGCGTGTCGCGCGGCACCACAATCAGCCGCCGCCGCTCTTTGAGCACTACATCTGCTGCCCGCGTGATGAGGTCGTTACTTACTCCGGTAGCTACTCGGCCCAGCGTGCCCATGGAACAGGGGCAAATGATCATGGTGTCGTAGCGGGCCGAGCCTGATGCGAAGGGCGCTGAAAAGTCGTGTTTATCGTAAAAGTCGAACGGGTAGCCATCCATCTGAGGCAGTCCAATTTCCAACTCCCAATTCAGCAGAGCATTATCCGACAAGACTACTCCTACGGCTGCCCACTGTGCTTGCAACGAAACCAACTTATCGAGCAATACCTTGGCATAGATGGCCCCCGATGAGCCTGTGATGGCAACTACCAGTTTCTTCATGCCTGTAAAGACAAGCTGGCCTCGGAAAAAGTTGAGCTATCGGTACCGCCGATAAAAGAACCACGGAGCCAAACGGCGCAAGAAGAGGCGCAAGGGGTCTTTTTGGGAAGCGTAGAAGAAGGCGAGCTCCAGTTTAGGGTCTGGGTCGCGATGAGCGGGAGGTATGAGCGGGAAGGTCATGCAGGTAGCAACGCGGTCGAGGCGCCTACCATGAGCGGCGGAAGTGTGTGTGCCCTCTGCGTCAAAGCCAATATTGCGTACCAGGTTGACTCGTGGTACGATGGTTAGCCCTCCAAGGCGTACTATGGAATAAAACCAGGCGTAGTCCCAGGTATCAAGAGCGCCATCTCTCACGCGTTCGAACTTATCAAGCAGGTAGCGACGAGCAGCTCGATTGGGCAAAAAGTGCGAAAGGTGGCTATCCGAATTGTTCCATTGCTGTTCTAAGTCGGGAAAAGTTGGATCGTACCATTGCCAAGCGCGGCGCCACGTAGCCCACCCCCAGATGAAGGAAAAGCCAGAGAACACATAGCTACTTGGCAACCCTTCGCACACCTGTGGTGCGGGGTTGCTGCCAGAGATGTGCATAATTTGTTCATCATTGCGGTAGCGTTCGAGCAGCTGTGTGCAAAACGGGAAAAAGGTAGGGTCAGGTAGACAGTCGTCTTCCAAGATAATGCCCTCTTCTACATGCCTGAAAAACCAGTCAATGCCCGCCTGCACGGCCTGCCGACAGCCGAGGTTTTCGGGCAAAAATTGCGTGTGCACTTGGCATGGCCAGTCTATCTCTTCGCGAATAATGGCGCGTACGGCGGCGCAGCGTTCTGCATCAGTAGGCACGTGAGGGCGCGGCCCATCAGCACTCACATAGAGCACAGGCACCTGCATGGCGCGCAGCCGCTCCAGTACGCGGCGCGTGTGTTGGGGTCGGTTGAAGACGAGTAAAAGGATCATTTCGGCGCAAAAGTACCCTCAAAATCGCGTGCGAGCATCGAAAACGTTGTTTCGATAGGGCAGGCGCAAGAAGTCCAATGAGCCGGGTTTGGCGGCGATAAAGAACTCATAAGTGCCGCGCACGGGCTGCCAGCGCAAGCTGAAGAGCCAGCAATGCAGATCGCGCGTGAAGCCAATATCAGGATAAACTATGCTTTTGGTCTGGAAGTCGTAGCTGACGTTTCCGATGTCAATAGACCACTTCGGCGTGAGTGGGATGCTGCCAAAGAAGCTGATGTTGTTGGTGCCAATAAGGAAGGTGTCCCGATTAGTGCCAAAGACTTGGCGGCGCTCGAAGGAGATGCGATGACTGACCTGTATTCGGTTGAACCAGTCGAAGAAGCCATCCGGTTGCTCAGATGTTGCGCCAGTGGGTTGTTGCGGTCCTTGAGGCGTCTGTCCTTCGAGAAGGCGTCGCAAGTCGCCGATGCTGGTTTGCGTATTCAGTTCAATGCCAAAGGCCGCCAGCCGGAGCAGCCGGCCTTTTTCGTGGATTACATAGCGATTGACGCGCTGGCCTCTGTCATCGAGTACGTATGGGTCGAACGTAGCGCGCCAGGTAAGGTTGCTCAAGCCCTTAAAGAGGCGGAAGAGGCCGCCTGTGGTAATAGTGCTCCACCTGAGCGAGTCGCGCGTGAAGCTATAGCTACCCGAAAATACGAGATTATCGAAGAGGCGAACGCGCCGGACAGTATCGCGCTTGGCGGAGTAGAACTTCATTTCGAGGATATTGCCTAAGCTGTAGCTGATACCGAAATCTGGCTTGACGTTGCTGGGCCGACTGAAAACCGCCTCATCGAAGATGCTGTACTGGCGGCGGATGGTGTCGCGCCCTGGGCGAGAAGAAACTTGCACCTGCCGGAAGTAGTTGCTCTCCGAAAAGTCGGGCCTGAAACCCGTGGAGAAGCTGGGCTTGAAGGTGTGTCGAATACCTCGAAACCAGCCCTTAGGAAATTGTTTGGTGAAAAAGAGCGCAGTATTGACACTCAAGCCAACGTCATACTGTCGGAAAGGAGAAAAACCCCATTGACGAATGGCGGTGTCTCGCCCCCAGATGGTGCGGTTGCTATCCACGACCACGAGGTCGGCCACTGTGTCATAGACGAACTGGATGTCGTTGATGAACTGTCGCTCTACCGTGTAGGGGTACCAGTTTTCTTCATAATTGAGGCGCGGAGCAACGTTAATATACCGAAACACCTTGAAGTTGAGGTCGCTGCTCAGTTGGTGCTGTATGCCCATACGCATGTTTCGAAGTGTTTCATGGCTGAACAGCAACGTATCGGGTACGGTAACGCTGTTTTGGAGGCGCGATACGTAAGTGAGCGATATTTTCTCGTACCAGCGCTCATTGCCTACCGGATTGCGGCGCTTAAAGGGGAAGATGCGCTGCAGGTTGAAGGTAGCACTGGGCAGGGTGATGTTCATTTGGCGGTTTTGGGTGTTCTGTGAATGGGTAAAAGAGGCGTTAAACTGGTAAGGTTTGCCCGGAAAACGCTGGGAGTAGTTGAGGTTTGAGTTCAGCGTATTCTGGAACACGCTGCCGAAATCGTTCTGGTTTCGATTTTGGTCGCGGTTTGTTTCCAGGTTTACTGAGCCGCCAAAGGTGCGCGTAGGGTGCGCCTTGGGGTCTTGTTGATGCGACCACCGAATGCCGAAAGACTTGTTGGATACTCGCTGTGCGCGGTCGTTTTCTACGAGGCGGTTGTTGTAGCGCACATTGAGGTTGCCATTGTAGCGATAGCGATAGTTGTAGCGGAGGTCATTGTTGATGCCCCAGGAGCCGCTGGTGAAAATGTTGAAGCGCACCGACAAATCCATGTGTTCGGACAGAGGCAGGTAGTAGCCCCAGTCCATGATGCCAAGACCTTCGAGACGGGCAAACTGGAAGTCACGTGGGATGATAAGGCCCGACTTTCGGGTTTTGGTAACGGGGTAAAAGCCAAAAGGCAGCATCAGCGGTGTAGGAACGCCGCCAATCTCGAGATGAGAGAAGCCCGTAACAACTAATTTGTCCGTGATGACCTTGAGCTTGCTAGTGCGAATGCCAAAGTGCGGATGCTCGTGGTCACAGGTGGTGATAAGAGCGCTCTTGTTGTAAACGATACTTCGGGCGGGTTCGCCGGGTTTACCCTGCACGGCATCGCCAAAAAACTTGGCTCGCTCGCCCAAGACGTGAAGGTCTTGTTGCTGGGTGCGCACTTCGTAGATGAGGCCCCGCTTGGTTTTGAAATTGTAGCGCAGGCGAGTGGCCTCAAACTCCTCGTCTCGGTCCTTGAATTTGGGCATGCCTACCAGCTGCCCTGAAGTATCTGGGTATCGGGTAGCCAGTAGTTCCAGCGTGTTGTAGTCAATAAGGATATAGCCCGCAGACAGCTCTAGCGTACCATACTTCACAAAAGCCTCTCCGTAGAGGTGAAGTTGGCGGTTTTTCACATCGAGCCATTGGGAGTCCCGAGCGCCATATTCTACCTCCTGATCTAAAGCATCGGGCGAGACAAGCACAGGCGCCAACGTATCAGTGCGCAACAGCAGGGTATCAGGCTGTACTTGAGCAGAGGCCGATGCGCCGAGCAGCCACAAGACTATTTGGAATAAAAGGCGATATTTGCCCATCGTTTTGCAAAAACACTCCCAGAAACAACAGAGTACACAAAAATGCGGACGCATAGACTCGACGCGCGACGAACGCTGCTGGGATGGGCTACTTGGCTTTTTTTAACCAACTTTAACGGTGCCAACGCTCACCACCCTTCGTGCGCACACCAACACTTTGTACAGGCGGGCAAAGGTAGTCAAACCCTGTGCGTGCAACAGGCCTCCCAGGCATTTGACTATTTGCTGCCATATTTTGCAGGCCAAAGCACCACTACAGAAAATGCGGCGGGTTATCGCATTCGAAAAGTTGTGCTCGACGCTGGCCACGGCGGCAAAGATCCCGGATGTCGAGGTGCCTCTTCGTTGGAAAAACACAATGCCCTCGCCATCGTACTCAAGTTGGGGGCGCTCATTGAAGCCGAATACCCGGAAATACAGGTCATCTATACCCGCAAAACCGATGTCTTTGTTGACCTTCAGGAGCGGGCTGCTATAGCCAACCGCAACAGTGCCGACCTGTTCATCAGCGTTCACTGCAACTCCATCAGTGTCTCCCATGTGCGCGGCGTAGAAACCTATGTCATGGGCCTACACACCGCTGAGAGCAACCTCGAAGTGGCCAAACGCGAGAACTCGGTTATTTTCATGGAAGAAAACTACGAGCGCAACTACAGCGGATACGACCCCAACAGCCCCGAAGCGCATATCCTCAGCAGCATGTGGCAGAGCGCCTATCTGGAACAGAGCATCCTCTTCGCCGACTATGTACAACAATACACGCGCACGCGAGCCAAACGCGAAGACCGCGGTGTCAAGCAGGCGGGCTTCATCGTCTTGCACCGTACTGCCATGCCCGCAGTCCTCATCGAGGTGGGCTTCCTGACCAATCGCGACGAAGAGCGCTTTCTCGCCTCTGAAGAGGGGCAAATCCAAATGGCCGATGCCGTCTTCGAAGCCTTCCGCGCTTACAAAGCCCGCATGGAAGGTGCCCCGCTGACTGCCCGAAAACATACGGCCGACCCAGCGCGCGTCCTGGCAAGCGTCGTCGCTCCAGCGGCCGCAGCACCTTCATCACCTGCGTTACTGCCGAAAACCGAGCCTATTGCCGCCCCTACCTCCAATACCACCCCTGCCCCCGCCCTAACAGCAACACCCAAACCCGTATTTACCGCCGAAACAGGCTCGCGCATGGGAGACCGCTATGCTGACGAATTCATCGAACTGCCCCCCTCGGCTAAAAACGCTAAAGGGCAATACCGCATCCACCTGCTCTCTTGGAATGCCCGCCTCGACCGAAACGTCGGCCAATTGGCCCTGCTTACTGATGTAGAAGAAGAATTCTCCAACGGACAATATCACTATTACTTAGGGCGATTTACGAGCCATGCCGAAGCAGAAAAGTTTCTGCCCGACCTCTACAACCTCGGTTTCCGAACTGCGCGCGTCATTTCTAAATGAACACGCCCTAACCCTCATCTTCATTAACAATGTTCAAAATCAGCAACGAAACCCGGATCGGTCTGCTCGCCATTGCAGCCATTGCTATCGGCATTTGGGGGTTTAAGTACCTCCAAGGCATTAACCTCCTAAAAACCTCTCAGACCTTTTACATCCCTTACCAAGATGTAGAACAACTGCGCCCATCAGCCCCGGTCTTCCTGAGCGGCTATCAAGTAGGCACCGTTAAGGACATTGACGTTAGCGCCAAAGATGGCCGCACCATTATTGTTACTATTGACGTAGGCCGCCAGTTTAAGCTCCACCGCAATACCATGGCTACCATCGTTAGCGCTAGCATCATGGGCGGCAAGGCTATTAGTTTAGATGTGCCCGGCCCTTGCTTCGGAGAGGACTGCGCCGGCAGTGGCGATACGCTGATGGGCAGGACGAAAGGCTTTTTGGAAACCCTCATTGGCAACCCCAAGGAGCTCGACGCCTACACAGACCGACTGCGCATTGGCCTAAAGGTGCTATACGACTCTTTGGCTAACCCCGAAAACCCACAGGGCATTGGCCGCACCTTGGTGGCTTTAGAAGGCACCCTGCAGAACATGGAGCGCCTAACGGCCAACATCAATGCCCTCATTACCGACAATCGGAGCAATCTCGCCGCTGCTATGGGCGACCTCCGAGGGTTGAGCCAAGCGCTCAACAGCAACACCAAGAACATTGACACCATTCTCCGAAACCTCAGCACCTTCACCGACAGCCTCAACCGCGCTAGCCTCGACAAACGCATTGGCAGCGCCAGTGACTCACTGGCCCGGGCGCTGGGTACCCTGCGAACCACTCTAGACAGCGCCCAAGGCACCTTCGCTCGCCTGAACGCTCTACTCGACGACCCCAGTAACAACCTCAATAAACTGCTGCGCGACTCTCTGACCCTAGATGAGATCACCCACACCCTCCGACACGTGCGCTACCTGTCGCAAGACCTGCGCTTGCACCCCGAGCGCTACGCCAAAGTCAAGGTCAAGATCTTCGGCAAAGACAAGCGACCGCCCTATGAGGCGCCCTACGATGACCCCATCTATCGCGGAACGGTGGACAGCCTCGAGCGCCAACTCTCACAGCGCAACCGCCAGAACTGAATGAGGGCGCTTAACGCGCCCATACCTGAGCCGTATCCTCGCCCAAATCCCATGCCTCGCGCCAGATGGCCTGAGGCGGCAGGGGCGGGGCCTCTATGCCCCAGTGCAAATAGTGTGCGCCTTGTACGATGCGAATCTCATCCCACAGGTCGAGCGCAATAAACTGACTCAGCACGTTGGGGCCGCCCTCCACCAGCAGGATGGCCTTTTTCGCTTCGCGCAGCTGCTCCAGTAGGAGAGAGATCCACCAGCGCCGCCCATCGGGTTGCGTCGGTGGCGGTGCCCAAAAGCGCGTGTTCTCCCACCGCCCTGGGCGTTCAGGCCCTAGGATCCAGGTCGGTCGGCTGTCGTCGAGCAGGTGGGCGGTGCCGGGTAATTTGCCTTCGAAATCCAACGCAATGCGCAGGGGCGATTTTCCAAAATACAGGCGGTTGTCCAGGCGAGGGTTATCCACCAGCGCCGTTGTAGTCCCCACTAATATGGCGTCGGCCTCGGCGCGCCAGCGGTGCACCAAACGCTGAGCCAACGGCCCCGAAATAAGAGTGCGCTCGCCGGGGCGCCCCATGAAACCGTCGGCACTTTGTGCCCACTTGAGCACGATATGCGGCCGTTGCTGCTGTATCCAAGTGAAGAAGGCGCGGTTGAGCCACCGACCTTCCTCCTCAAGCAAGCCTGTGCGCACGCGTACACCGGCTGCGCGCAGGCGCGCCAGCCCTTTGCCCGCCACCAGCGGATTGGGGTCGGTATTGGAAACGACCACCTCTGGTATGCCCTCGCGCAAGATGAGGTCAGTGCATGGCGGCGTTTTGCCGTAGTGAGCGCACGGCTCCAACGAGCAATACAACACTGCCCGCCGCAGCAAAAGCTTGTCCTCCGGCCTCACACTTGCCACGGCATTTACTTCGGCATGTGGCCCTCCGTAGCATTGGTGCCAACCCTCCCCGATGATGCGCCCATCGCATACCAACACAGCACCCACCATAGGATTGGGCGAAACCTGCCCCGCGCCCAAGCGGGCTAAGGCAAAGCAGCGACGCAAATAGACCTCTGGTGCTTTCATGCTCGAGTTTCTTCTTTACAAAGGAAAACACCCCAGTTGGGTCTTGGGCTTAGCCGTCGCCGTCCAGCAAATTGCCCAAACCACCCAACACACTCCCCTCCTCGCGCCGAGCGCCGCGCCCATACTGCAAAATACGCGACGCCAAGCGGCTAACCGGCAGCGACTGCAACCACACTTTGCCCGGGCCGCGCAGCACTGCATAGAAAAAGCCTTCCCCACCAAAGAGTACGTTCTTGATGCCGCGCACCATCTGGATATCGAAATCCACCTCTTTGGTATAAGCCACGATGCAACCCGTATCAATGCGGAGCAATTCGCCCGCCCCCAAGGTGCGCTCCAAGACGTGGCCGCCGGCGTGTAAAAAGGCCATGCCCTCGCCGGTCAGTTGCTGCATGATGAAGCCCTCGCCCCCGAAAAGCCCTGTGCCCAAGCGGCGCTGCAGGGCAATATCAATAGTTACCCCTTTGGCCGCACACAGGAAGGCGTCCTTTTGGCAAATGACCTGACCGCCCAACTGCTGCAGGTTCACGGGGATAATCTTGCCCGCATAGGGCGCCGCAAAGGTTACCCGGCGTTTGCCCACAGAGGCATTGGTAAATGCCGCCAGAAAGAGGCTCTCGCCCGTTAGCACCCGTTTACCTACCGACATCAACTTGCCCAAAAGACCCTGAGGCCGCCCGTCGCCCATAATAGTATCCATCTCGATACCATCCTCCATAAACATAAAACTGCCGGTTTCGGCCAAGACAGTCTCCTGTGGATCTAACTCAATTTCTACACATTGCAGCTCTTCTCCGTAGATGCGGAAGTCAACTTCGTGTTCGAAAGGCATAGTTCCTTAAATTAATGTAGTGAGTAGTATATTCTCAACGCTGGCGGCGAAGCCATGACACAAGGGCCAATGTCAGCGCAGCCGAAAAGAGAGCAATATGAGGCGGCACAGCGATGTCGTCCTCCAAATTGAAGGAAGAAAGGTTGTGTTGGTAAAGGTACTGCGCCATCACCTGCAGGGCATTATTGGCAAAATGAGCCGCTACTGGCACCCAAAAGTTTCGAAAGTGATAATAAAGCCAGCCCAAAAGGACACCCAGCAACAAGCGCGGGAAAAAACCCTCGAATTGGAAATGGGCAAAGCTAAACACTGCCGCAGACAGCACAATGGCCGCCCATGGATGCCGCACTAAGCGGAAAAGCTGCTGCTGCACAACACCTCGAAAGACGAGTTCCTCGCCGATGGAAGGTAGCAGCGCGATGAGCGCGAGGTTAGCGGCCAGCTCCCAGCCATCATCCATCTGAAGTAGTCCTTTGAGCATCTCGTTGGCCTGTGCCTCGGCTTGGCGCAAATCTTCGGGGATAGGCAGGGCACGGTTGAGTTCGTAGATGTACAACACCAATGGAATGGATAACAGCATGAGGACGACCCCACCCAGCATCGCGCTCCAAGTCGGCCTTTGGCGCGCCTGCAAGTATTCGAAGGCGCGCTGGGCCGGAGGATAAAACAAGTACACCACCGCAGCACCCGCAGCAATAAAAGTCATCAGGTGGCTGAGCGCGAGAAAAGCGCGCATCTGCCATCGTTCTCCGGGCAATGCATCCGCTACTATGCGCGAATAAATAAGTTCCACATCTCCACCCAAAAACGAGGCTGCTATCTGATAAAGCAGTGCCGCAGCAGCGCCGAACATCACACAGGCCAGTAACTGAATGCCCAGAATCAGCACAGGAGGGTGGGCATCTGGCGGCACTGGGCCAATATCTTCTGATGGCGGTGGTGTCTGTTCTACTATCATGCGGAGGCGAGCGGTATGCGAAACGCTGGTTAATGAGGTGCGTACTTTTGGGGCGAAAAATACGCTGCCGCCATGACTCGTCTTTCTGTGAACATCAACAAAGTGGCCCTGCTGCGCAATGCACGCGGTGGCAACTTACCCGACCTCATCCAGTTTGCTAAAGACTGCGAGGTCTACGGTGCCGAGGGCATCACCGTGCACCCGCGCCCCGACCAGCGCCATATCCGATATGACGACATTCCGGCCCTGCGCGCGGTGGTTACTACCGAGTTCAACATCGAGGGCAACCCAACGCCCGAATTCTTGAAGCTGGTAATGGCTAATCCGCCTCACCAGTGCACGCTCGTGCCCGATGCCGAGCACCAATTAACCAGCGACCACGGATGGGATACCCTCCAGCACGAGGCCTTCCTGCGAGACGTCGTCGCCCAATTACACGAGCAAAACATCCGCGTATCGCTATTCGTAGACCCCGACCCCCGCATGGTGGAAGGTGCCAAGCGCACTGGCGCAGACCGAGTAGAACTGTACACCGGCCCTTATGCTCACGGATACTACCTAAACCCGGAAAAGGCCATGGCCCCGTATCGGGCCGCAGCCCTGACCGCTCAAGAGGTTGGCTTGGGGCTGAACGCCGGCCACGACCTGAATCTGGATAACTTAGCTTACTTCTGCCAGCATTGCCCCAATCTGGCGGAGGTGAGTATCGGCCATGCCCTCATCAGCGATGCGCTCTACTTCGGCATTGCCAACACCATCAGGCTCTACCAGAAAATCCTGAAGTTGCAAAGGGTACATTTCCCATAGCGTCCGCAGTGTTTGCCATTTTGGAGTGAAAAGTGGTGAATGATGAATGATGAATGATGAATGATGAATGATGAATGATGTTTTCCGGAGCGTCCGCAGAGCCTGCTATTTTGAAGCGAAAAGTAGAAGCGGCCACTTTCCGCCGCCTTTCTCACCTCCGTTTTTTGGGGTGAAAAAACGGCTGCCGGCTTCGGAGCGGCTGCTGTGGGCGTAGTGGCTGAGTGCGCGGCTCCTGTTTGGCCCAGGGCGTGTTTTCGTCCCGCTTTCGGGCCTTAATAATGGCGAAACAGCAGCCCCCCGCCTCCGCGCCTGCAAACACGGCGCCCCTCAGGTGCCGCTCACGCCGTTATTAAGGCCCCAGGGCGAGACGGGCACATGCTCAAGCCCAAGCTGGAGCTCCGCAGGTGCAGGTGCGCCAAAAAACCAAGCCAAAGCGCTGGAGCCGTTTTTCCCCAAAAAACGGCCTCGGTGAGGGAGGCGCAGGTGGCGGCAGACGCAGAGCAGGTGATTTGGGAAACGGCCGCCAGGCTTCTTGCCAGAAAATGAGTACCCTTTCAAATCCTGAAGCGAAAAAGCTATTATTCGTTTAGTAAGGGTACACATTTTCTGAAGAAAAATCCGGGACTAGTTCTTTGAAATGTCAAAAAAGAAAAATGGAGGGTAAATTTGCAG
>FWWM01007104.1_pt1 | contig 22747 bp, 25 predicted proteins | sample 2228351 | NCBI WGS metagenome assembly FWWM01 (sample SAMEA103939774, study PRJEB20133) | metagenome
TCCGCCTCGTCGTCCTCGCGGAAAAAGGTGATATAGAGCCGGTCCCCGGGGAAGCCGAAGTCCTTCGTTACAAGCTCCCAGGCAAATTCGATGGCTTCGGCCTTAAAGTAATCCCCGAAGGAGAAATTGCCCAGCATCTCGAAGAAGGTGTGGTGCCGCCGCGTATAGCCGACGTTCTCCAGGTCGTTGTGCTTGCCGCCGGCGCGGACGCACTTCTGCGAGGAGGTCGCCCGCGTGTAATCGCGCTTCTCCAGGCCCAGGAAGACGTCTTTGAACTGGTTCATCCCGGCGTTGATGAACAGCAACGTCGGGTCGTTGATCGGAACTAACGTCGAACTGCGGACGACCCGGTGCCCGCGCTGGGCGAAGAAGTCCAGAAACTTCTGGCGGATTTCATGACCGGTCATTCAATCTTATTGTGGCATAGCGGGTTAGACGTGGCCGGTCGCCTTCGCCCCGAGGCCCGGCCGTGGCGCGCCGGCTGAGGACGGCCCCCGGACCCGGCTCACATCCCCACCAGCGGTCTCAGCACCTCCACCTCGGCGACGTCCTTCACCATGATGTTCAGGAACAGGCCCCGGGGTTCCAGCGAATCCATCAGCAGCCGCAACTCCTCCGGGGTGAACGAACCCCGAATCAGAAGCGGCCTCCCAGCCGCTTGCGTCCGCTGAAAGTAGGGGACCATCTGCCGCAGCGGCGGGCCAATGGCGTCGTGATTGATCTCGAGGCACCGGATCTCTTCGATCTCCAGGAAGGCGTCCAGCAGGAACATCGAGGTCGAATGCAGATGGATGAAGCTGGCGGCGAAACGGCGGGCCAGCATACGGTCCACCGGTTGCACGAAGCGGCGGTACAGAGATGGCGAGAGCACGGCGGTGGCGTCCTCCTGCATGCGGATGATCGGGCCCGGGGCCCAGAGCGAATACTGGGCATCGAAATAGCCGCCGTGAAACAGCGGCAGTCCCTTCCAGATCTCGTCGGTGATCTCGCAGAAGATCTCACCCAAACGCCACAGCAGCTCGGCCGTCTTGTCCGGCTCGTCGGTGAAATCGAGCACGCTCTCGGTGTGTCCCCGCAGGACCGCGTGCAGGTCGGTCGGGCCCAGCTCCGGCCCGTGGCTGACAGGAAAAGTTCCTTGCGAGACCCGAACCAGCGCGCCGGCAAATTCCACGTATTTGCGGAACCAGGGGTCGTCGCGGTCCAGGCGAACCTGCAACGCCTCATCGAGCGAGCGGTGCTGCTCCTCCCCCAGCACAGTCTGCGGCAGGATGCGCATCCGGCAGCCAATCATTCCCGGAAGCCAGGGCACCGCCGCTTGCGCCGGACAGGCGCCGCGAATCAGGTCGTCATCGATGAGTTCCCCTTCGCGCAGGATCCGCAGATGGTCCTCAAGGAAAGCCGCCGGATCGATCATCTCCGGGGTCAGATAACCCCCGGGCGCCCAGGCCCGGCACGCCGCAAACTCACCGAGCGGAAACCACCCCACCAGTGAAAACCCAACTAAGGGACGGCGGACGTCGCCGCGGCTCCAGAAGAGTCTGTACCGCTCGATCTTAGCCGGGTCGTTTCCAAACCGAGCTGCCGGCATTCACCCTTCTCCGCTGCCGGCGCCGGTCGCCGGAACGACAGACACTCTGCTCCCGCCCCCAACCCTCCGGCTACAGACCCGCCGCTATCTCCGCCAGCACGCGTTGCACCTCGGCCGCCGGGTCCGCAGCGCGGATGATCTGCCGCCCGATCACAATGTAGTCCGCGCCGTTGCGAATCGCTTCCGCCGGTGCGGCCACACGCTTCTGGTCCCCCTTGGCCGCGCCGGAAGATCGCACACCCGGCGTGACCACAATGGCGCCCGGGCCGGCAAGCTTCCTCACCTCCGCCACCTCCAGCGGCGAGCAGACGATGCCGTCCACCCCCGCCTCGCACGCCTTCCGCACCCGCAGGCGCACCAGCTCGGCGACCGTGCACGGATAGCCGAGGTCGGCCAGATCCTCAGCATCGAAGCTCGTCAGCACCGTCACCGCCAGCAGTTGAAGCGGCGCCTCTCCCCTGCCCTCGACCGCCGCGCGCATCAACGGCCCGGAGCCGTGGATCGTCAAGAATCGGGCGCCCACGCCCGCCACTTGACGGACCGTCCGCTTGACCGTCTCGCCGATGTCATAGACCTTCAGGTCCAGGAAAACCTCTTTGCCTTCCCGAACCAGTTCCCGCACCATGTCCATTCCCGCAGCAGCGTACAGTTCCATGCCGACCTTGAAAATGCGGACGCTGTCGCCGAGCTGACGGACCAAACCCCAAGCCTCCGCCGCCGAACCCACGTCCAGCGCCACGATGATGGGATTCTTCATAGCAGGCGAACCGGCCGGTCCCGGCGCGGAATCACCCGGCCGATCCGGCGCGCCGCCGGAATTGCCTGCTCGATGACCGCGGCCGATTCTTCCGGCAGTGACATTAACAGGCCGCCCGAGGTCTGCGGATCGTGCAACAGATTGACCAGCGGCTCACTCAGCTCACCGGCGAACTCAACGTCGCAGGCGGCGAACGAACGGTTATTCTTTAACCCCCCTGGCAGCGCCCCGGCTTCCGCGTACTCGAGCGCCCCATCCAGAAGAGGCACTTGCCGGGAGTCGATTTCGAGCGTGACGCCGCTGGCCAGCGCCACCTCGCGTGCGTGGCCCACCAGCCCGAAGCCGGTCACGTCCGTACAACCATGCACCACTACGCCCCCCATCGCCTCACCGGCGGCGCGGTTCAGCTCCAGCATGTTGCGGATCGACGCCTCTACGTGGGCTGCAGCGGCGATGCCCCGCTTCAGAGCCGTGGAAATCACGCCCGTCCCGACCGGCTTGGTCAGCACCAGCAGATCGCCCGGACGGGCGCCCGCGTTCCTCAGCACTTTCGAGGGATGCACGGCTCCGGTGATGGCGTAGCCGAATTTCATCTCGGCGTCGTTGATGCTGTGTCCGCCTACCAGCACACAATCCGCCTCACGCAGCTTTTCGGCGCCTCCGGTCAGAATCTCTGCCAGGATCTCCGTATCGCCGTCGCCCGGAAACGCCACGATGGAAAGCGCACAAATGGGCCGCCCCCCCATGGCATACACGTCACTCAAGGAGTTGGCGGCCGCGATGGCCCCGTAAGTGTAAGGATCGTCGACGATTGGGGTGAAAAAGTCCACCGTCTGAATGAGGGCGCACTCCGCCGAAAGCTTGTACACGCCCGCATCGTCGGCCGTGTCGAAGCCAACCAAGACCTTCTCGTTGCTCACGCGCGGCACCCGGCCGAGCACCTGGTCCAAGATGCTTGGACTCAGTTTGGACGCTCAACCGGCGGCCTTCACGTGCGCCGTTAACCTCGCGTCGCGCATGAACCTTCAGTGTAGCGAAGCGCTGCGGCTGATATGGAGCGGCCGCCACCCGGAGGAGAGGTTGACAGAGGGGATTATTTCTAATATTCTGGAATCATGAAATCTGAGCCGCCCGGCGACCTCGCTCACCTGGCCGAGCGCTTCGCCGCCCTGGGCAGCGACGTCCGCGTCCGCATCCTCCGGCTCTTGCTCGCCGCCCATCCGCAGGGATTGGTGGTGGGCGATATTCAGGCCCAACTCGGCATCCCCAGTTCCACGCTGTCGCACCATCTGGACAAGCTCAAAAGCCAGGACCTGGTCCAGGTCCGCCGCGAGCGCCAGTTCCTCCGGTACACCGCCAACACCAAGACTCTCCAAGCCATCCTCGAGTTCCTGTTTGCCGAGTGTTGCTCCCGAAACAAGGCCGTCGCCGCCGAGGAGATCATTTCAGTATGCCGCTAGCCAGGATTCTTGTTCTTTGCACCGGCAATTCCTGCCGCAGTCAGATGGCCGAGGGCTTCCTAAAATCCTTCGACCCTGACTTGCAAGTGTATTCGGCGGGCACTCAACCGGCGCCTCAAACCCATCCTTATGCCGTGCGTGTCATGGACGAGATCGGGATCGATATCAGCCACAGCGCGCCGAAGAACGTAGATCAGTTCATCGGCCAGCCCTTCGACTGGGTCATCACCGTCTGCGACGGCGCCGCCCGCGATTGCCCGGCGTTCAGCGGGCCGGTCAAACGTCGTCTGCACATCGGATTTGACGATCCGGCTAAAGCCCAGGGCATGCCGGAGCAGGTGCTGGCCGTGTTTCGGCGCGTGCGGGATGAAATCGCCGATCAGTTGCGCCGGCTGTACGAAACTCAAATCAAGAAAGGACCGGTTCAGTGACCGATCAGAGCATCAAGAACACAGTCAGGCAGAGATACGGTGGGGCGGCGCTGCGCGTCATCGGCGGCGGGGCTCCCTGCTGCGGGCCCTCCGGCGAATGCGGGCAGCCTGATCCGATCACTTCCGACCTCTATACCGCCGATGAAGCCGCGGCGGTGCCGGAGGAAGCCCTCCGCGCTTCGCTGGGCTGCGGCAATCCCACGGCCCTGGCGGCACTCAAGCCGGGCGAGGTGGTGCTCGATCTCGGTTCTGGTGGCGGCATCGACGTCCTGCTTTCGGCGCGCCGAGTCGGCCCCCACGGGAAGGTGTACGGGCTGGATATGACCGGCGAGATGCTCGAGCTGGCACGCGAAAACCAGCGCAGGGCGGGTGTCGAAAACGTCGAATTCCTCCAAGGCGAAATCGAGCAGATCCCACTGCCGGACGCTTCGGTGGACGTCATCATTTCCAACTGCGTGATCAATCTTGCGGCGGATAAGGATCGCGTGCTCGCCGAAGCCTATCGCGTGCTCAAGCCCGGCGGCCGGTTCGCCGTCTCCGATATCGTCGTTCGGGGCGAGGCGCCGGCCGAAATCCGGCGCAACGTCGAGCTCTGGATCGGCTGCGTGGCCGGCGCGCTCGAAGAAGCCGAATACCGCGCCAAACTCGCGCAAGCCGGCTTCGAGGAGATTGAGATCGAACCGACGCGAATTTACCGCGTCGGCGATGCCCGGTCCCTGCTGGCCGCCGCCGGGATCGACGCCGAAAGGATTGCGCCGCTGGTGGACGGCAAATTCATGAGCGCGTTCGTGCGGGCACGAAAGCCGCTGCGGTGACGGCGGCCCGGGCTCCGAATCACCGCGTGCCGCCGCCTCGCCGCACACGCGGGCCTTCAACGCACCACCATCACCTCATCGAGAGCCTTCTTGGGAATTCGTGGCACCTTGGCATCGGCGGCCGGGTAGCCCACGGGAATGACCAGGTAGGGCCGTTCGTTCTTCGGCCGCTCGAGGAGTTCCGAGAGAAATCCCATGGGGCTCGGCGTGTGGGTCAGCGTGGCCAGCCCGCAGTAATGGAGCGCCGCCAGCAGGAAGCCCGCCGCGATGCCCACGGATTCCTGGACATAGTAATGCTTTCGCTTGCGTCCGTTCTCCAGCCCGTAATCCTGGGCAAAGATGACGATCAGGTACGGCGCCGTCTCCAGGAACTCCTTGCGCCAATCGGTGCCGAACGGTTCCAGATCCTTCAACCATTCGGCCGGAAAGCGCCGCTCATAATTCTCCCGTTCGACCTCTTCGGCCGCGCGCCGGATGCGCCGCTTGAGCGCCGGGTCCTGGACGACGACGAAGGTCCACGGCTGCTTGTTGGCGCCCGACGGGGCGGAGGCCGCGCAGCGAACCGCCGTCTCGATCAGTTCGAACGGCACCGGCTCCGGGGAGAAATGACGCACAGACCGGCGCCTCTTCAGTCTCTTCCAGAACTCCGTAGCCAGCCACCGCTGGCGCTCCAACGGCAGCCGCTCAAACGAGAGCGGTTCGAATTGCAACTAGAATCCCTCCCACACGCAGGCCGCGAACTCCCGCGTCGCCGTGAAGCCCATCCCCTCATAGAGGCGCACCGCCGCGGTGTTGGCCGCCGTCACCGTCAGACTGACCTTCCGGCAGCCATGGCTGGCCAGGCCCACCAGCGATTGCCGCAGCAGTTCATAGCCCAGCCCCAACCCCCGCCACGAAGGCAGTATGCAAATCTGGGTGATGTGCCCCACGTCGCCGGCCACCAGACTCGCCAGGGAAAGCCCGCACACCAGCCCGTCGCCGCGCGCCGCGACAAAGGACCCCGGCTGGAAGAAGATCCCACAGCCCGGGTATTGCACGATGTTGATCAGAAACCGCCGCGCCCCGCTGATTGAGCGGTACTGGTCGTTCACGTCGCTGTCCACGTGGCCGGCATAAGCCGCCGCGATGACCCGCGCCGCCTCCTCCTGCATCAGCGGCGACCATGGGCGGATCCGCACCGGCACCTCCGGCTGCCGCGGCGCCAATCGCTCCATCTCGCGCCGCTGGATCTCCATAAACAGGCGCCGATGCGTGCGCTGATACTGATGCCCGGGCATCCGGCGTTCCAGCGACGCCGGAAGCAGCATAAGCTGCGCCTCGACCCTCCGGACGTGAGCGTCGTCGAACAGCACGCCCAGCGCGGCCTCCAGCAGCCGGTCTTCGTGTTCGCAGCAGCGGAACTGCTTCCGAACGTACAGATCCCCAATCAGCCCTTTCCGCTCTTCCACGACGTAGTAAGTGTAACCCACCAACCCCGCCGGACCGCTCAGCACGAACCCGCCCAGCGCCCGCCGCTCTACGAATCGCAGCACCAGCTCGGCCGACGGACGAAAATCCCAGTCGAGGGCTTCCCTCCATTCGGCGATGGCCTCCTCCATCAGCGGATCCAGCTGCGCCGCGCGGACCCCGCTCAGCTCGCGCAAGTGCGGCGCGCTGGAAGAGGAAACCGCGGCCATAGCCGCATTATAGTCGCCGGGGCGCAGGCTGATTCTCCTGCCCGCGTGTCATGGGAGGCCGCGCGGGCCCGAACCCGCAGCCGCTCGCGAGCCTCACCAATGCGCTCGAGCGTGAACGCGCTCGGCCCCCACAAAGCCGAGAAACAACGCTCGAGCTCGGGTTTCAGCCGGTTCCAGGTCTCCTCCGTATTGGGGGTCAGCAGTCGGTCATTGAAGATGACCTCGCAGTCGCGGCCGTCGAACCTCAGCTTGCCGGCGAAAAGTGGCTCGGCCTCCAGACGCTTGCACGCCGCCAGGGCCGCGTCATAAGCCTGGCGGAGCTTGTCCTCGGTCGAGCCCGCCTCCGCCTTCTTGCGGTTATACAGCAGGCCCAGACGCCCGCCGGTCTGGTCGAGGCTGTAGTTGGCCTCGTGCGCGATCAGCATCACCCCCGGACCGTCCGGCACATGGCGATAGTCGGCGACATCGATCAGCAGCTCCGGGCAGGCGTTCTCCTGGATCCAGCGGTGAAATACAGCAATGGCGGCGCTCAGGTCCGCCTCGCTGTCGTTGCGCGCAAAGATCTTCACGTTAATGTGCTGCACTTCCATCGAGTCCGCCGTCAGACGGTCCGCTGCTCCAGCAGGCGCCCGTAGCAGGCGTGGGCCGCCTCAAGAAACAACTGCGCCTCCTCAATCTGCTGCCGCGCCGATTCCTCATCCCGCGCGGCGCCATTGCGCTCGTGAGCCTGGAAGTAGTAATGAGCGAACTTGCCCTGGACGAACGGATCGAAGAACAGCTTCGTCTCATAGAAATGCGACCGGAACGCTTTGACCACCTCCTCCGGCTCCTCCGGAGCGGCGCCGGTCTTGTGCCTCAACAGGGCTTGCGCGCCGTGCATCATCGCGTAGTAGGCGGTCATCGCCGCCTCCTGGATGCGGCCCTTCTCCAGGTGCAACTGCGCCTCGAACGCCTCCCGCTCGCAGGCTGTGAGCTGAAACTCCGTGGGCGAAACCAGCTCGCCGGCGCACTCACCGACGCCGAGATCGCCGACCGTAAACTCCCGCGCATCCGCCCAATCCCTGTAGAACGAGGGATCGGCGTCGTGGGGCGGAACCTCCATCAGATCCTGAATCGTCTTGATCGACTCAGCCTTGCCGATACGCTTGATGAAATCCTGGAAGGATTCGCCGTCCCGGCGCTCCGCCAGGTAGCGGCTGGTGATCCGGTCCAGAGCCTCCGGCGCCCGCTTCGACGGCACCGCGCCGATCGCCAGGCCATACGAGCCCGCGTTTTCTCCCCACTGGCCGCCCAGCAGCACCTGGAAGTACGGCACCTCGTAATTGTTCTTGTTCCTCTTGACCCCGTACAAGCCGATGTCGGCGACGTGATGCTGGCCGCATGAGTTGAAGCAGCCGCTGATTTTGACGCGGAGCCCTCGAACGGCGCCGTCCAGCTCCATCGCCCGCTCGGCCAGGCGCCGGCGCAGCTCCCCAGCCAGGCCTCTGGAGGAAGCGATGCCGAGCTTGCACGTGTCCGTGCCCGGACACGCGGTGATGTCCATGATCGTGCCGGCCGTCGGCTCGGCCAGCTTGGCGGCCTTCAGATCGGCGTAGATCGCCGGCAGATCCGCCTCGCTCACCCACCGGATCACAAGGTTCTGCTCGACCGTAGTCCGGATCGTCTCGCGCGTGTATTTCCGCGCCATGTCGGCCACGGCGCGAAGCTGGTTCGCTGTAATGTCGCCCAGCGGCAGGGCGATCGTGACGGTGGCATAACCGGCCTGCCGTTGCCGGTAAACGTTCGCTGCGCGCCACGCCTCGAAGCCTTCCGGCCATGGTCCGGAGATCTGGAGCAGACCCGGTTCCCGCAGCGGCGTCTCCTGATAATGGGGAACATCCTTGAGGAACTCGGCCCACCGCGGGTCCGGCGGCAGTTGCTCCCGCTCGGCAAGTACGATGCGCCGGAACTCATCGATGCCCAGCTTGTTCACCAGGAATTTGATGCGAGCCGTGTTGCGGTTTTTCTTCTCGCCCAGCCGCGTGTAGACCCGCGCAATCGCCACCGCCATCGGCAGCAGTTCTTCTTCGGGAAGGAAGTCGGTGAACAGCTTAGCCTGATAGGGCACCGGTCCCAATCCGCCGCCTACGTAAAATTCGAAGCCCCGCTTGAGCTGCCCGTCCACCTCGCGGACCGTCGCAATCGCGCCCATGTCGTGCATCCGCACCAGCGCGCAAGGATTCGTTTTGCAGCCGGAGAACGCGATCTTGAACTTTCGCCCGAAATCCTGGCACTCGGGATGGCCCAGCAAATAATACGCCGTTGCCTTTGCGTAAGGCGTGACATCGAAGGCTTGGTCGCGGCAGACTCCGGCGAGTGGGCACGCCGTCACGTTCCGGATCGAGTTGCCGCAGGCCTCGCGAGTCGTGATGCCCACGGCGGCCAGCCGGCGCATGATCGACGGCGTGTCATCAATATGCACAAAGTGAAGCTGGAAGTCCTGGCGCGTCGTCACGTGGGCGATGCCGTCGGAATACTCCTCGGCCAACTCGGCCAGCGTCTCCAGTTGCGCCGCGTTCAGCCCGCCGAATGGGATCTTGATCCGCTGCATCCCCGGGGCGTCCCACACCGTGTTGGGGCCCTTCGTCGCGTTGCCATTAGGGTAGTTCAGCACCCGGCGGGTCTTGCCGTCATGGCGCTGCCCGTTGTCGTAGCGCTGGCCGTAAACCCCACGCCGGAGGCGCGTTTCGGCAAACACCCGCTCGTCGATCTTGCCCTGACGCCTCAGGGTGAGCTCTTCCTCGAAAATGTCAATTTCGGCTGCCAGTGCCGGCGGCATCTGGCCGATCAGCCGGTCTCGCCACAAATGGTTGCTGGCCTTCATGGACCTACACCCCGCCCCTCGAACGATTTGGGAACGCAGTTACACCCTAAACTATATCAGAAATAGGGGGATGGCACAACCCCCACCGGTAGCTTCGCCTCCAGCGACAGCCGCGGGCCGAGGTGATCTTCCAGTCGCGGCAGCGGCCCCACTCGCTACCCTGTCGGGATCGTCATTAGCCCTGGTGACCACGCGCACCTGTTGACCGCGTGCCCAGCACCCCCATCGCTGAACGTGCGAAGCGGCGGGTGGCCCGCCGGCAAGTCGGCTTTTGACAATCGCCGCGCAGAACAGTTTCCTCGGTTTTTGCGCCCTACCCCCGCTTGCTGGTCCTCGCCGCCGGCGCCGGCCGCGATACCGCGCACGCCGCAGCGACAAATCGCCGGCGTGGCACCATGCCGGCTTCGACCACCTCAGCCATGGCCTCAGCCGTCAGCCCGGCCGCTTCCTTGGTGAACGTGAGCGCATCCGCCCCGGTGTCGTAGTCCACGCAAATCAGATCCCCGCCGGCGACCTGTCCGCTGGCCACCAGGTTGCTGATCGGCTGCACCAGCATCCGCTCGATGGCGCGCTTGAGATGCCGGGCCCCATACCGGACGTCGGTTCCCGCCGCCAGCAGATGGTCCTTGGCAGGGTCGGAGACGCGGAAGACGAAGGAGCGGTCCGGAGCACCCGATTGCAACACCCGCCGCTGCACCATCCCCAGTTCAATGTCCAGGATTCGCCGCAAGTCGTCTTCCCCCAGGGGCCTGAAGACCACGATCTTGTCCAACCGGTTCATAAATTCCGGCGTGAACCGCCGCCGCGCGGCCTCGACACCCGCGCGGGAGATTTTCGCGGCGAGCTTCTCGCCGGGACCCGCCGGGGGGCTCGCGGCGCCGGCGGCGAATCCCAATCTGGGACTCAAAATGGAACTCATCTCGGCCGCGCCGAGGTTGCTCGTCATGAAGACAATGGCGCTGGAGAAATCCACCCGACGGTTGTCGCCGAGCGTCAGCGTGGCTTTGTCCAGAATGCCCAACAGCAGGTTCCAGAGTGCGTCACTCGCCTTCTCGATCTCGTCGAACAGCACGAAGCTGAGCTTCAGCTCTTCGGTGTGCCACTTCGCCAGCACTTCCTGGCTCAGCAAGGGGTGCGTTTCGCGGTGGCCGAGGTAGCCCGGAGGCGAGCCGATCAACTTGGCGATCTCATGACTGTGTTGGAACTCCCCGCAATCGATCTTGATCACCGCGCGGGCGTCGCCCACCAGACTCTCGGCGGTGGCTTCGACGATGCGCGTCTTCCCCGACCCGGTTGGGCCCAGAAACAGCAGATTCGCCACCGGCCGGCCCGGCGGGTTCAGCCCGGTCAAGTACATCTGGTACACGCTGACGATCTCGCGGACCGCCTCCTGCTGGCCGACGATCAGTCTGGTCAGGTCCCGCTCGAGACTCTCAGCCTCTTTGCCGGTTCGGGTGGGGTCGAGTCGAGTATTCAGCCGGACCATTTCCGACGCTCCCGGCATCTCTGTCTGCAAGCCGGATGCCAGCCCTAGCCTCCTTATCGGATGCGCGACGCTATCTTTTCGGCCGTGATGGCCGAACTTCTACCCGGCTGATCAGCGTCCGCTCAGGCATGCGGAGCACCGCCAGCACGATCTCGGCTATGTCCTCCGGGGCAATCTTCCAGCTTCCAGCCTGCCCGTGGGCGCCGGGACGGAATTCGGTATCGACGCTGCCCGGCATCACACACGACACACGGACATTGTCGTACCGGTGGTCCATCATCATCGCCTCGGAGAACCCGTTCAGCCCGAACTTGGAGGCGTTGTATGCGGCCCCGCCGGGGAACGCGTTTTTCGCCGCCAAGCTACTTATGTTGACGATGACCCCAGCACCTCGGTTGCCAAATCTCGCCAGCGCCTCCCGGCAGCACAGAAATACGCCCGTCAGGTTCGTGTCGATGGTTTGCCGCCATTCCTCGACCGTGAGTTCCGCCGCCGGCCGGAAGATCCCCACTCCAGCGTTGTTAACCAGAATGTCCAGCCCGCCGAGGCGCTCATCGATGAACCGGAAGAACCCCCTGACGTCTTCCTCGTTGCGCACATCCGCCCGGCAGCCGGCGATTTTGCCTCCGGTCGCCGCAGCCAGCTCGTCCACGGCGCGCGCCACGCTCTCCTCCGTCCGCCCGCAGATGGCCACCTCGGCCCCGTGGCGAAGCAGAGCTTCGGCGATCGCCCGTCCGATGCCCCGTGTGCCGCCGGTGACGGCGGCCTGTTTGCCTGTCAAAAACCTGTCCATCTGACGATCCTCTCCCTCCAGCAGGCTCTCAGTTGTTCAGATGCGGAGCCGGCCGCCCCGGTCGCGAAACGGCGAGACGGGCGATTCTCCGGCCCTAGCTCGAATACTTCTCGACCCATTCATCCAGCTCCTTACGGAGCCGGTCGCGAACCGTCAGGAACCCCGCATTGTCGTACTCATTGCGCCGCTCCCGGGGGTCGGTGCGGAGATTGTACAGCTCGTTCGGCCCCTCGCCGTTGTTGCGGATGATCAGCTTGAACCGGTTGTCGCGCGCCATCTGCGTGTTGCGGTAGTAGCCGAAGACGGTCCCCGGCCACTCCGGTTCGTGCTTCGGCAACGGCAGCCCGGTCATCGGATAAAAAAAGCTCCGGCCGCACAGGTTGCGATCCATAGGAGGGGCCACTCGGGCCGCCTGACACAAAGTGGGCAGCAAATCGTACGCGCTGAACAGGTGCGGCCGCGTCGCTTCGACAGGAATCTCGCCGGGCCAGGAAAAGATCAGCGGAACCTGCATCACCTCGTCATACATGTTGATCGGGTCCGAGGCCAGCCCCTTGCTCCACAGCCCGTGCCGCCCCAGCAGATAGCCATTGTCGCCGGTGAAGACGATCAGCGTCTCGGTCCACAGCTTCTTGTCCCGCAGCCTCTGAAGCAGGATCGGGATCTGGTCATCCAGCGCCGTCACCGACGCGGCGCACCGGCGCAGGTTGCCCACCACGTCGTCCAGCATCTCCTTTTCTCGTAACGCGTTCGGCGCCGCCGGCTCCCAGCCGATCGTCTCGAAGTTCGTCTTGGCGTACAGCTCGTAGTACTTCTGCGGGTGCCCCTCGTACGGCGTGTGCGGATTGAGGTAGCTCAGCGCCAGGAAAAACGGCCGCCCAGGCTTTTGCTGATCCATGAACTCGACCGCCGCCTGCGTCATCAGCTCGGTCAGGTAGCCCGTCTCCTTGACCAGCTTCCCGTTCCGGCTCATCGTCGGGTTCTGGTAGGAGCTCGAGCCGCCGAGCATCGTGTACGTGTAGCTGTAGCCGTGCCCCGGCGACTGGTCGTTGCCCATGTGCCACTTGCCCACGTAGCCGCAATGATAGCCGGCCGCAGCCAGCAGGTCCGAGATCATGATCTCGCCGACGAACGACGCCGGCGGCTCTTTCTGGCCTTGCGGCGGCTCGTCTACCGGCGCCTCGGTCAGAAAGTCGTGGATGCCGTGCTGCATCGGCGTGCGTCCGGTAAACAGCGTCGCCCGGCTGGGCGAGCAGACCGGAGTCACCACAAAGGCATTGAGCATCCGCAGGCCGAGCCGAGCCAGCAGATCGATGTTCGGCGTTCGAATCTCCTTGTTGCCGTAACAGCCGCACATCCACGCCGCCAGATCGTCGGCGATGATCAGCAGGATGTTCGGCCGTTTCCCCTCGGCCGTGCGCTGCGCCATCAGCGGCGCCGCGCCCGTCATCAGAAACTCGCGTCGGGAATACGTCGACATAGGCCTCCTACAACACATCGGCGAACCCTCGTTTCAGGTGCCGGAAGAACAGCCCTCCCAGAACGAACGACGCCGCTCCGCAGGCCGCCAGGACCGCGAACTCCTCCAGCCGAGGCGGCGCGCCGGACAGCAGCCGGTCCCGGTAGGCCCGCACCACGTGCCGCATCGGGTTCCACACCAGCAGGAATCGCACTTGCGCCGGATACATCTGCTCGGAGATGAAGATCGGCGTCAGCCAGAACCACAACGTCAGCACCACCACCACCACCTGCGCCGTGTCCCGCAGATAGACGTTGAGGCTCGACACCAGCCAGCCGATGCCCACTGCGAACAGGCCCAGAAGAAGCACGTAAATCGGCAGCAGCAACACCATCCAACTGAAGTGGTGCAGCACCACCCACACGGCGGCCATCACCAGCGCCAGCGTCAGCGAGTGCGAAATCGCCGCCGACAGGAAGATCGTCACCGGCACCACCTCGGCCGGAAACACCGTCTTCTTGATCAAGTTCGAGTACTCGATCAGGCACGTCGCCGAGCGCTGCACCGTCTCCTGGAACAGCAGCCACGGCAGAAACCCGCACAGCAGAAACAGCGTGTAGTTCTGCGTCACCTCGCCCCGCGGCAGCGTCACCTTGATGCAGATCTGAAAGACGAAGGTCCAGCTCAGCAGCAGCACCAGCGGGTGGATGAGGCCCCACAGCCAGCCGGCTGCTGAACCGACGTAGCGCTGTTGGAAGTCCCGGCGCACCAGATGGTACAGTAAGCCTCGCCGTTCGACCAGATTCTGAAGGAAGTAGCTGCCCGGGAAGCGCGCCAAGCGATTAGCATACCCAATCCCCGCCGCCGCCCGCCATCGGCCGCGCTCGGTGTGGTAACTTAGCTAAACGAGTCAATGGCGATACGAACCACAATCCAGGAAATCCTGGACGTCAAGGGGACGGACGTCTACTGGCTGCCGCCTCAGGCCCTCGTCTTCGAGGCCATCCAGATGATGGCCGACCGCGGCGTCGGCGCCCTGCTCGTTCTCGAGGACGAAAACCTCGTCGGCATTGTCAGCGAGCGCGACTACGCCCGCAAAGTCATCCTGATGGGCAAGTCCTCCAAGGAAACTATGGTGCGGGAGATCATGAGCAGCCCGGTCCACTTCATCACCCCGGACTGCACCGTCGACGAGGCCATGAGCCTGATGACGGAAAAGCGCGTCCGTCACCTGCCGGTCCTGTCCGGCAACCGGGTTATCGGCGTGGTCTCAATCGGCGATCTGGTGCGTTCGATTATTAACGCGCAGGCGGCCACCATCGAGCACCTGCACGCGTACATTACCGGGCAATACCCGGGTTAACAGCTCACCCGGCCATCCAGTTACACCGGTTCGGACAGTGCCAGTAGCCGCGCGGCAAACGCCCCCCCGGCGTCCGTTTCGGCGCCCACCGTTCGCCGCACCGCATGCACTCCAGCTCGAGTTCGTACCGGTTGAGAATCTGCACGCCCAGTTTGGCCAGCTTCTCGCCGCTGAGCCTCGATTTCGATCGCTCCGCCGTGGTCATCGGCTGGTCCTCCCTTCCCGCCCCCATTGTACCCGCTGCTCCCGGGCCGTCTCCACCCGGCTCTTATCCCCACCACGGCTCACCTTCGCGCATCTGGCTGCGGAGGAAGTCCTCATCCAGCTCCAGCCCGAGTCCTGGCGCGGAAGGCACTTTCAGCCGGCCCTTGGCGACCACCGGCGCATTGGCCGCGGCCATTCTCTCCACCAGCCGCTCGCTCCGTCCAAGCGCGCTTTCGGACTTGTAAAAGTTCTGGATCGCGGCCGCAAAATGCGCCGACGCCATCGTTAGCACCAGCGTCCCGACGTTGTGCAGGGCCACCGGCGTGCGCATCAGGGCCGCGTAGTCGGCGATCTTCTTGACCCCGGTGAGCCCGCCGGCAAACGCAAGGTCGGGATGGATGATGTCGGCTGCCTGGTGGTCAAGAAACGGGCGGAACCCCGACACCATCTCCAGCTTCTCGCCGGTCAGGATCGGAATCCGCGTCGAGCGCTTCAGCGCCAGCCAGCCTTCGTGAAACGGCACGTTCAAGGCATCCTCCAAAAACAGCGGATTCATCGGCTCGACCGCCTTGGCCACGGCGATCGCGCTCGGCGTGTCGAACTCGTTGTGGCAGTGCACCGCAATGTCGATTTCCTCGCCCACCGCCTCCCGCACATTCATGTAGGCCCGGGCGATGTTGCGCAACTGCCCGCTGTCCAGGGTGTCGGCAAAGCGCGCCGAGCGCACCCCCGCCACCCGGTCAATGCCGATCTTGAACGCCGTGAAGCCCTCCGGCGCTTCCCGGATCCGCTGCGCCCACTCCCGGCAGCTCGCCTTGTCCAGCATGTCCAGCCCGATGCCGTGCGAGTACATCGGCACTTCCTCCCGAAACGGCCCGCCCAGCAAGCGGTACACCGGCAGCCCTGTCACCTTCCCCGCAATGTCCCACAGAGCCATGTCAATGCCGCTCACGGTCGGGATGTGGGCCATGTAGGTGTGCATCAGCGTGCTCATGTTGTGGAAGTGACGGCCGATCGCCAGCGGGTCCTGCCCCAGCAACAGCCCCTGCATCGTCTGGATGCGGGCGCGCGCCATCGGCCCGCTCGCCCCCGCCTCGCCGTAGCCCGTCAGACCGCCGTCGGTTTCCACTTTGACCAGCGTGTTGTTGGCGCCGAACTTCAACTGCATCGCCTTCACGGCCGTGATCTTCAGCTCGTTCCTATAGGGCGCCGCTATCGCCTCGTAGCGGGCCAGCCAGGAGCCCGCCGGAATAGCCAGCGCGAATCGAAACAGTTCTCTGCGAGTCATGGCAGCACAAGACTACTACACTTGGCTCAGCCCCGGCCACCCACCCCGGCTGCTGTATGATGAATTGACAGCCCAACGTCATGATTGTCAAGCACTACCGCGAAGTTGAGCCGAAAACCTCCTACGACGCCGAAGGCGTGGCGCTCCGCTGGGTCGTCGCCAAGGAGGACGGCGCGCCGCGCTTTGCCATGCGGGTGATCGAAGTCCAGCCGGGCCGCGCCACCGCCCATCATCGCCACTGGTGGGAGCACGAGGTGTTTGTCCTGTCGGGCCAAGGCGTCGTGAAGGGCCCGCAAGGCGAATATCCTCTGTTGGAAGGCAGTGTCGTCTTCGTCCCGGGAGATGAAATGCACCAGTTCGTCAACACCGGCCAGGACGTCCTCCGCTTCCTCTGCATGGTCCCCCACACCGACTGAGCCCTGCCCTCGATGGAACAGGCGCTCGAACCGCTCTTCACTCAGCTGCACTGGAGCCTGCTGGCGCTCGTCATCGCCGTCGTCCTGGCGGTGCTCGGCCGTTCCGCCGACCGGCTGGTGGACGAAGCCGTCGCCCTCTCGGAGCGCTCCGGCATCCCCAAGGTCGTAATCGGGGCCACGATCGTCAGCCTCGGCACGACGACGCCGGAAACCACCGTCTCCGTGATGGCGGCGATTCACGGCGCTCCCGGGCTGGCGCTCGGCAATGCCGTCGGCTCCATCATTTGCGACACCGGGCTCATCCTCGGGCTGGCCTGCCTGATTGCCCCACTGCGCCTCAGCCGGCGCATCGTCAATCGCCAGGGCTGGATCCAGTTGGGCGCCGCCCTGTCCTTGATCCTTCTGTCCTTCCCCTGCTCCAGCCCGAGAGCCGTTTTCTCCAACGGCGGCCGCTTGCCGCAGTGGGCCGGCTTCGCGTTTCTGGCCGCGCTTGCCCTGTACCTGTGGCAGTCGGTTCGCTGGACCCGCCAGGCCGCCGAAGAGGTTCATCTCGAGGAGCGCGAAAAAGATGTCGGCGCCTCCCTGCCGGTGATTCTGCTCAAGCTTTCGGCGGCCGTTGCTCTGGTGGTCCTGTCCGCGGAGGTCCTGATCCCCGCCGTCGCCGAAGCCGCCCGCCGCCTGGCTGTACCCGACAGCATGATCGCGGCCACTCTGGTGGCCTTCGGCACTTCCCTGCCCGAGCTGATCACGGCCGTCACCGCCGCCCGCCGCAGGCATGGCGATCTGGCCGTCGGCAACGTCGTCGGCGCCGACATTCTCAACGTCCTGTTCGTCTCCGGCGCGGCGGCCGCTGTCACCCCGCATGGACTCTATGCCGGCTCATATTTCTTCCTCGTGCTCTACCCGATCATGGTCCTGATTCTGATCGTGTTCCGGCTGGGAGTCCGGTTCTCCGGCGAACACCTCCGGCGGCCGTTCGGCTATGTCTTGCTCGCCGCTTACGGAATCTATCTGGTGATCATCTACCGGCTGCCCGGCGGGCCGCCGGGACCCTGATCCCGCTCAGTCCAGGTCCCCCGTGCGCGGCCACGGGTACCGATTGGCGCCGGCGTCCGGGTCGATCGGGCCTTTCGGCAGTTCGGCCTGCCACCGCAGCACCCGTTCCGAAAGTTCTCGCACCACCGCAGGAAAACGCTCGGCGAGATTGTTCATCTCGGTCGGATCCTTCGGAATATCATAGAGCTCGATGCGGCTCCGGTCGGGGTTCAGCAACAGTTTCCACTGCCCCTTCCGAATCGCCAGCATCGGGCTCTTGTCCAGCACGTGCCCGTAGACCGGGTACCGGTTCTCCCACATCAGCTCCCTCGAGCGCCGGACGCCCTCCCCGCGGATCGCCGCCGACATCTCCTCCCCGTCCAGTCGGATCCCCTCCGGCAGCGCCACACCGGCCAGCCGGCACACCGTCGGAAGAAAATCCACGCCGGCCAGGACGGTCTCGTCCTCCACCTTGCCGGCGGGTGTGACGCCCGGCCACCGGACGATAAACGGCGCCCGGATGCCCCCTTCGTACAGGCTGCGCTTCCGGCCCCGAAAAGGCCCCGCCGAGGCGGCGCCCCCATAGTGTGAGACAAACGGGATGAGACCGCTTTCCGGACCGTTGTCGCTTGAAAACATCACGACGGTGTTTCCGCTCAGATCCAGTTCATCCAGCCGATCGAGAATGCGCCCCACGTGCCGGTCCAGATCGGTCAGCACACCGTAGTAGACCTGCATCGCCCCCTTTTGATTCCCCCAGCGTGGCGACAGCTCCTCATACGGCCTCATCATCTCTTCGGTCGGATGAAGCGGCGAGTGAGGATCATACAGCCACGCGTTGATGTAGAAGGGGCGGTCGCGGTGCGTCTCGATGAACTGGATGGTCCCATCGGCAATCCGCCGGCTCGACTGCACCCGGCCGTCCGGGCCGCCCAGGCAGGCGTCATAGCGGTCGATTCCATATTCCTCCGGCTTCGGCGCCTCCTTGCCGCTGCCCAGGTGCCACTTGCCGAAATGCGCCGTGGCGTAGCCCGCATCCCTCAGCAAACGAGTGACGGTCGGGACTTTGGGGTCGAGATAGTCAACCACCCCCCGCCTCCGGTTCAGCTCCGGCCCGGCCAGGTAGTCATGCATGCCGAGCCGGCCCGGAAACTGCCCGGTCATGATGGCCGCCCGGCTCGGCGAGCAAACGGCGCTGGCGACATAAAACTGTGTGAACCGCGTGCCCTCGCGCGCCATGCGGTCGAGATTGGGCATCTTCAGCTTCCCGCGCACCATCCAGCCGCCATGGGCCACCACGTTCCGATGTCCGTAGCACGGCAGATCACCCCACCCCAGGTCGTCGCAGAGAATGAAAACAAAGTTCGGCCGCTTCCCCACGGCGGCCCGCGTCACACCGGCGGCGCTGAGCCCGGCGAGAAAGCGCCGGCGGGAGAGCTTGCAGGCTGGCCGTCTCATCATCATCATCATCTGATCTGCCGCGTGCGCCGGATCAATTCCTTGCCCTTTTCCCTCCCCTTCTGCTTCCAGTCACCGGGTAATCTCCAGACGGCAAAGATGAGGGTAACTAATGCCATCACCCCGAGCGCGAACAAGCCGGCGAACATCCAGGCCCGCCGCGTCTGCTCCCGCTCGAGCGCCGCCCGCCGTTGCAGCTCGAGCCAGTATTGCTTCGAGTACGGCCGCATCGGCTCCCTGGCCACGCCCACATTCTACCTCCGCCCAGGCCCTTTAGCGGCCACCGCGGCAAACACACACCCTTGCGGCACAACAGACTCCAACTCCGGCGGTCATCAACCCTGTCGGGTTATTAAGAAAGAAGAACCCAGCCCCGCTTGGGGTCCCATGTCAGACTCTGCCTCCAACAAGAACCGGCCGCTCGCCCCGGACCCAGACATGGACGAGGCGCCTGACCGGCCGCCGTTCATGTTGATGATAGACGGCTACTTCACGGTTTACCAGGGCCGCCGCCGCACCATCGTTACCGGCGAGGCCCCGGCCGGGCTGCCTGCCGGCCGGCCGCCCCAGGAACGCACTTGGCGGGCCTGCCGGAACCGGATGAGCGAGGAGCCCCCCTGGGAGCGGGCTGAACCCTACCGCCGTCTCATGGAGGAGAAAGGCTACCGGAGCATCCGGGCCCTCGCCCGGGCCACTGGGGAGGACCACTCCCGGCTCGCCCGCCTTCTCAAGGTTCTCGAACTGCCCGAGGCAGCCCTGGCCATCCTCCGGCAACACGCCGGCGACCTGAGCGTCCGTGCCCACTTCACCGAGAAGCGCCTGCGCCGGATGGCGGAGAGCAAGCTCAGCGAGCGAACGATTCTGCGTGAAATCCGGCGCGTTGTCCAGAGGTTTGCCCGGGCGGGCCAATGCCCGATGACTTCCGGGTGACCACGCCGCACTTCGTATACTGGCACACACGCGTCCCCAAGCCAAACAAAGGCTATTTTGCGGCTTGGAGACACTGGCAAAGTGATTGATTTGGAATGGCTTACTCAAACCGCATTCGCCGGCGTCCCCGCTTCGGCCGATTCGCACTTGGCAGCCAAGTCCGTCCCCGAAACTGAGGTCGGGGTCGCGTCTTCAAGCTTAGCGACTGCGAACGGAAGTGATACCGTCCGTCGCTCTCCCCCTGTGGTTAGCGGATTCTGCCAAGCTAACCGGGCTGGTTAACAACCTGGAGACGTGGGTCAAGTCCATCTGGATAAAATGTTCGGAAAGAAGGTATAATGTCCGTGAGGTCTATCCAGTGCCAGTCAGGGGAGCAGGGCTTGCCAAAGCCCGCCAGGTGTTCGCCGAGCATCAGGGAATCCTGCGAACCAGCGAAGCCATCCGGCTGGGCGTCCACCCTCGGACGCTGTATGCTCTCAGGGACAGCGGCGAGATCGAACAGGTTTGCCGCGGTTTCTACCGGCTGTCCGAAAAGCCCGCGCTCACGAACCCCGATTTGGTTACAGTCGCTCTTCGGATTCCGCGAGCCGTCATCTGCCTGATCTCGGCGCTCGCACATCACCGCCTCACGACGGAGGTTCCGCACACGGTGGATGTTGCTCTGCCCGGCCACGCCCAGATCCCAAAGCTCGCCGGCATCCCGCTCCGCGTGTTCTGGTACTCGGAGCCATCCTTCAGCGCCGGCGTTCAGGCTGTCTCTATTGACGGGCTGACCGTGAGGATCTACTCTCCGGAGAAGACCATCGCAGACTGCTTCAAATACCGGAACAAGATAGGTCTCGACGTCGCCATTGAAGCGCTGAAGACCTATCGCGAGCGAGCGCGAAGACCCGATCTGAAGCTGATCTCCAAGTTCGCGCGAGTGGACCGGGTCGAGAAGGTGATGCGGCCTTACCTGGAGGCGGTGCTGTGAGCGGCCGCAGCGTCGGCGCGTCCGTTCGACAGCGACTACTGAACCGCGCCCGTGCGGAAGGTCGACCGTTTCAAGAACTCCTGCAGTACTTCGCCATGGAGCGCTTTCTCTATCGGCTGGCGGCATCTCCGTTCGCCGGCAGGTTCGTTCTGAAGGGCGCCCTTCTCTTGACGGCTTGGAAGGCTCCCATTACTCGGCCGACGATCGACATCGACTTGGCCGGCAGGACCAGCAACGAACTCGATCATATGTGGTCCCTCGTCGCCGAACTCTGCCAACTCAAAACCGAACCGGACGGACTGGAGTTTGACCCGAGATCCATCGAGGTCCAGCGAATCAAGGAAGACGCGGAATACGAAGGCGTGCGAATCCGATTCAACGGGACGCGTGCGAAAGCTCGTATCCCGATGCAGATCGACGTGGGCTGTGGCGACGTCTTCGTGCCGAGGCCCGTTGAGGTTAAGTACCCTGCCATGCTCGAATTCCCGCCACCGGTGCTCCGGGCCTATCCAAAGGAGACGGTGGTGGCAGAGAAGCTTGAAGCGCTCACAGTGCTCGGCATGCTAAACAGCCGAGTCAAGGACTACTACGACCTAGCCTTGTTGTCGCGGCTGTATCCCTTTCGGGGTGCCCTTTTGATTGAAGCCATTCGGTTGACGTTCCTCCGCCGCGGAACGGCTGTCGAAGCAAATCCGGTGGAACTCACGGAAGCCTTCCGCTCCGATCCGGCAAGGAAGGTACAATGGCGCGCCTTCGTTCGCCGCACCAGACTTGACTCGGGGTGGGAATTGAAACAGATCGTGGAGCAAGTGCGTCTTTTCGCCTCCTGGCCACTCGCCGCTGCCGCTGAGGATCGCCCCCGAGATCTCAACTGGCAGCCGGGTGGACCGTGGAAGTGACTGCCTGGTCTTGTTCTCCTCGCGCACTCAACCTGGCAATAGCACCTATGCAACGAAAGCAATTGGGCGTTCGCTGGCCGCCATTGTCTGGGTCTCAGGCAAATCCCCCTACTCGAGCCAAAGCGAGTGTCACAAAGCTGCCTCTCGCCTCGTCCTGATTTTCGAGATGATGACCTCGAACGTCTGTCTGGCTCTTGTGCGTCTTGCCGTTATCACCATATTGTTCAGTACGATCAGCCCATTTGCCCAAGCGCAGTCTACCCGTGTGGAAGTCTTCGCTATGGGTGGCGGGGGGCGTGTCAGTGGCGACGAAGGCTCTCTTGGGACCGGCTGGTCCGCCTCGGGCGCGGTGACGGTTCCGTTTTCTTGGCGCTGGGCTTTGGATCTGGACGTGACTCATATGGATGCGGAAAGGCAGGTAGGTCCGTTCCACCTCAAGGGCAAACACACCCACGTGAGCCCGGCCATCCAGTACCGGCGCGGTTCGGAGCGGACTTACGGCTTCATCGCATTAGGAGGAGGATTTAGCGTCGCGTGCGAGGGAGGCGATCTTTCCGGCACGTATCGTTGCAACGCGGATACCGGATTTCATGCAGCGCTGCGGGGAGGTTTGGTTCACTCCCTGTCGAACCGGTGGCTGATCCGAGCCGCGGTGTTCTCGTTCTTCCCGCACGTGGCGCCCGACGTCGGTGTGCGGGCCGGATTCGGCTACCGCTTTTAGATAGAAAGGGCAATTGGAAGAAGGATCTGGCATGGGCGAGCGCATATTGATTGCGGGTGCTGGCGGCACTTTGGGTCTGCCCCTCACGAGACGCTTGATCGAGATAGGCGATGAAGTTATCGGGCTGACCCG
>FWWM01007115.1_pt1 | contig 22722 bp, 23 predicted proteins | sample 2228351 | NCBI WGS metagenome assembly FWWM01 (sample SAMEA103939774, study PRJEB20133) | metagenome
TAGCGAAGCATCTCAGGCGCCGACGGCGAGATTCTTCGCTGCGCTCAGAATGACAAGGAGGACGAGATTCTTCGCTGCGCTCAGAATGACAACAGGCTGTCATGCTCCCCCTGGATGGGGGAGGGGGTGACAGGGCGCAATGAATTGCTCCTACCGATCAGGCCATTTTGCTTATTGCGGGTTGCGCTTAATTCTGCTAAAGTAAGCTATATACCCGATCGGCTGCCATTCGCTGTATAAGATCGTGTAGGATGCTCAGAGGCGCCGTTGGTGACAGGGGTTTAAGGGAGTTGGGTGAGATATGGAAACCGTCGCCGTTCGTCCTAAAAATCGGGAAGCTGCGATCCGCGCCAACCGGATTGTGTTGGGCCTGAGCCGCCACTGGCTCTGGGTCTTTCTGTTCGTTTGGGGGGTGTACGTCTGGCTGCCCTGGCTGGCGCCGATCTTCAAACAGGCCGGGCTGGAGGCCCCGGCCCGCCTGATCTACGCCATCTACAGCACGCAATGCCACCAATTGCCGCAGCGCTCCTTCTTCCTCTTCGGCTCGCAGCCTATGTGGAGCCTGGAGCAAATCCGCGCGGTCTGGCCTGCGGGCCAGGACCCCTTACGGTTGCGCGAGTTCGTGGGCAACGCCGAGATGGGCTACAAGGTCGCCTGGAGCGACCGGATGGTGTCGTTGTACACGTCTATTTGGTTTGGCGCGATTGCCTTTGGGCTGCTGCGGGGGCGCATCCAGCCGCTGCGCTGGCCCTGGTTCGTGCTCCTGGCGCTGCCGCTGGCCCTGGATGGCACCACCCACTTCATCAGCGATCTGGCAGGCATCGGCCAGGGGTTCCGCGATACGAACGCCTGGCTGGCCGCGCTGACAAACAACGCCCTCCCCGCCTGGTTTTACGCCGGCGATGCCTTAGGCTCGTTCAACTCCTGGATGCGGCTGATCACCGGCGTGCTGATGGGGCTGGGCGTGGTTTGGTTTGCCTTCCCCTACACTGACCAATACTTCCGCGAGGTCACGGCCACAATTGAGGCCAAGTTCCAGCGGGCCGGGCTTGCTGTCTGACCCCCCATCAATTGCCGCTGGCGGCTGGCGCGGTCAGACGTTGCAGCTCGGCCAGCGTGGTGACGGTTGAGACGGTCTCCAGGAAGTGCCGCAGGGAGGGGCTCTGTTGGCGCAGGCGCACGACCGCCGGGCCGATAGGGTCTTCGCCCCGTTCGCCTGGCTGGTCGGCGTAAGCGCCATGGAAGGCGAAGTAGGCCTGGTTGAGCTTGCGGATGCGGTAGCCGTTCTGGACGAAGAACTCGCGGCGCTGCTCCATATAGGCTTCCGCTTGGGCGATTTTCCCCTCTGCCAGGAGTTGATCTACCGTCACGCGCGTCGTATGCATCTCGGCGCGGAAGTCAAAGGCGGGCGGGGCAGACCGCTCGCCTGTCCCCTGGCCTGATGGGGAGGTGGGCTTGCGCACGAATTCCGGGTAAAACCGGGCCAGAACCGCGTCCCCCAGTTCGTTACCGGCGATGTTGGCTACGGTCTCGTTGATCGTGCGCGTTTCGGGGCTGCTCTCGTAGTTCCAACCCAGAGGGCGAAACAGCAACCAGTGATGCGTCCACTCGTGGGCGGCATTCTTGACCGTCCATTCCAGAGAAGGGTTTTCCAGGAGCATGGCCGGGTACATGGCCAGGCCGCCCAGGGGGACGACAAGCGATGAGACGTTGAGTTCACGGTCAATCTGGTTCTCCAGGGCTACCTGCTGGTTGAGCGGCAGGTCGGCGCCCAGGCTGGCCTGCGCCTTCAGGGTGATCGTTTCGCGGGGGGAGATGACCAGTTGCATGGGCAGGGAGGAGAAGCGCAGCGCGATGGGCGGGAAGACCTGGCCCATCCAGCCCAGGCCCTCGTCGGCGAGGACGGTGGCGACCTGCTCTTGCAGGATGCTCTCCACCAGGGGTTGGCGGCGTTGCCTGTCTGCCTGGAGGTTGGCTAGTTCCTGGCGCAGAGCGGCGGATGCAGCCTCTGGATGGCGTTCCTGAGGGTCGGCGTAGATGGCCTCAATCTGCCCGGTGAGGTCGTTGATGCGCCTGACCAGATCAAGGTAATCCAGGACGAATTGCTTGCGTTGCGGTTCGGTTAAATACGCCTGTGCGCCCAGGGCGGATTCCCAGGTTTTGGTGGCGAGGGCCTGAACTGCCCAGGCGATGAAGTCAAAGCGCTGGCCGCGCAGGATGGCCTCCAGCCGGGCGTCAAAGCTCTGCAAAGGAGCAGCGTCCTGGTGCAAGATCAGGGTGATGAGCGCGAGCAGCAGCCCGCGCCGCGCCAGCCACTTGAAGCGTTGCCAGCGGGTCATCATTAGCTTTCAGCTCTCAGCGGTCAGCGTTCAGCGTTTATCTGACACTACAGCGTAAACGCTGTAGGTTGTACTGGTTACTGACAATGATAACAGCCTGCCCAGGGCATGTCAATGGCATGGGCGCTTCGCGCCCGACAGAAGACGAAGGGCCGGGGACGGATTCGCCTCTGTCGTCCGTCCTTTAGGATGGAATGCAAATGCGTGCTACAATTCATATTATGGATGCAGATGCGATCCTGGCGCTGATCTTGCACGCGAACCGCCTGAAGCGGATGCCGCGTATGGGCTGGGTCATTCGTGGGCTCAGCGGTGCCGAGAGCGTTGCCGATCACGTCTTCGGCACGGCCTTTATCGCGCTGGTCCTGGCCGAACTCGTGGCCGAGCCGGTGGACCGGGGCAGGCTCCTGGCGATGATCCTGCTGCACGACCTGCCCGAGAGCCTGACGACCGATTTGCCCCAACCTGTTATCCGTCTCTTCCCGCCCGGCGCCAAGCGCCAGGCCGAACTGAACGCGCTGGCTGAGTTGCTCAAAGGCGTTGAGTTCAGCGAACGCTTCCGCGAATGGTGGCAGGCAGCGAAGGATGAGGAGTCCATTGAGGCGCGCATCCTGCACGACGCTGACCGGCTGGAGTTGCTTATCCAGGCGCATGTCTACAGCCGGATGATGGCCAGCGCGGTTCTGGATGAGTTCTGGGAGGGGCAGGAGGAACACCCTTTTAAGCTGGAGGTCTCGCAACAGCTTTTTGCTGCGCTATTGGAGCGCCGACAGCAGGAACGGCAGGGGCGCCGCAAGAGGCGCAGGCAGGCCAGCGGGGAGCGATGAGACGACGGGCGACGGGGCTTAGGGATGACGTGTGAACCTCACCAAATTGTTAAAGTCTATTGGGGCAGGCCGGCTGGAGTGCGCTGCCAGCCTGTGCTATACTCCTTCAGAGGAGCATGGTCTTGCAGCGGATGATCCGTACGCGGTCAGCCGTCCGTCGTTCTTTATATGCGGTCCGTCGCCTGCCTGAGGGTGAGGTTCTCGTGGCGCGGGCGCGCTGGTGCGATACATTCCTGTGCAAACTGCGCGGCCTGACCTTCCGCCGCGCGCTGCCCCCCGACGAGGGGCTGATCCTGGTTGAGGCAGGTGATTCCCGCCTGGGGACGGGAATCCATATGTTGTGGGTGTTTTTCCCTATTGCGGTCATCTGGGTGGATAGTCGGGGGGACGTTGTGGATGTCCGGCTGGCCCGGCCTTTTGTTCCGGTGTATCTCCCTCGTCGGCCAGCTCGCTATATCCTTGAGGGCGTCCCGGCGCTCCTGGAGCGCGTCCAGGTGGGTGACCGGTTGGAGTTCGTGCCCTATGAAGAATAGAACCCATCTCTTTGGCGCTATTGTTCTGACGTTGCTGGTGATTTTCGCGCTTCACGCCTCTCCGCTTCTGGCACAGGAGGTCACCCCTACGCCAGAAAACCAGGCGGTCACAATCCATATTGTCCAGCCGGGCGAGACGCTCTTCAGTATTGCCAGGCGCTATGGCACGACTGTGGAGGCCCTCGTCCAGGTGAACCATATCGCCGACCCGGCGATGATCTTCACCGGCCAGCGCCTGGTTATCCCTGGGGAGCAGGCCCCTGCCCCCCAGCCCCAGACGATGGAAGTTCAGGTTCAGGTGGGCGACACGCTCAGGGGCATCGCTGCCCGCTTCGGCACACAGCCTGAGGCCATCGCCCGGCTCAATGGCATTACCAACCCCGACCTGATCATCGCCGGCCAGGTGCTTCTTATCCCGGTCAGCGGGAATTCAGGCAGCGAACGCATCTACACGGTCGTGCGCGGCGATACCCTGACGCGCATCGCTGCCCGCTTTGGGCGCAGTGCCTGGGAGATCGCCCTGGCCAATGGCCTGTCGTTGGCCCAGCCAATTTACCCCGGCCAGCGGCTCACCATCCCAGGTGAAGGGCCCCCCTTATCGGTTTTAGCGCCGCCCTTTGTCACGGTCAAGGCGCATCCTCTGCCCGCCGTTCAGGGCCGCGCCTTCGCCGTGCGCGTCACTGTCACCCAGGGCGTGACGGTGACGTTAAGCGGTTCTTTCGCTGACCAGCGGTTGCGCTTTGTGGATGAGCCCTCCGGGAGTTGGGCACTGGCCGGGTTGAATGCCTTCACCTCGCCCGGCCTGTACCCGCTGGTCATTACGGCTACATTGCCCACAGGCGAAGTCAGCGTTTTTCAACAGCGGGTTCAGGTGGTGGAGCCCGGTTATGCCAAAGAGGCGCTCATCCTTGACCCGCAGACCAGCCAGCTCCTTGACCCCCAGTTGCTGGCGGAGGAGCGCGCCATTGTTATGGGCGTCTATACGCAGTTTACGCCGAAGCGGCTGTGGGAGGGCCTGTTCCAACTGCCTGCCTCCGGCGAGATCACCTCGTACTTTGGCACGCGCCGGTCCTATAACGGTGGCCCATATTCCAGCTATCACGAGGGCACGGACCTGAACGGCTTTGTCGGCGATCCGGTCTATGCGCCAGCCGCTGGGCGCGTGGCCCTGGCGCAGAAGCTCACCGTTCGGGGCAACGCCATCATCCTGGATCACGGCGGCGGTGTATTCAGCGGCTACTGGCATCTCTCCAAGATATTGGTGAACGTGGGGGATGAGGTCAGGCCGGGACAGAAGATCGCCGAGATCGGCGCCACTGGCCTGGTCACGGGCTCGCATCTGCATTGGGAGATACGCATCAACGGCGTGCCGGTGGACCCCATGCCATGGACGCGGGAGGCCATGCCTTAGTCAGTACTCAGTAGTCAGTAGTCAGATAAAAGTGGATGGCTGAAAGCTGGGTGCGATATTCGCTTTCAGCTGCGTTCAGCACCGCAGCGTAAACGGTGTACCGCACCGTAAACGGTGCGGCTTGTATCAGCTTTCAGAGGGGACTATGCTGACAGAGATCGGGTTGAGTCTGGCGCAAGTCATTATTGCGGCGCTGTTGGCCGCGCTGGCGGCGTATGCCGGGCTGTATATCGTCAATCGGGCCACGCGCGACCTGGACGAGTGGGCCGAGCTTCAACGGGGCAATCCAGCGATTGGCCTGGTCATGGGCGCAGCCATTGTGGGCCTGGCGCTGCTGTTGCGCCCGACGCTCGTCTTGCCTGGGGTGCAGCCCGATGTGGCCCCAGCCCTGCGCCCGCTTGTCGGCCTGGGCCTCCTGGCGCTCCATTTTCTCCTGGCGTTGCTCATTGGCCTGGCCGCGATGGCCTTTACCATGTGGCTGTTCAGCCGGCTGACTCGCGAATTGGATGAGGTGGCTGAGCTGGCCAAGGGGAATATGGCCGTCGCCATGCTTCTGGCTGGCCTCCTCCTGGCCGTTGCCCTGCTGATCGCCCCGGCGGTTGAGGCGCTGGGGCGCACGCTGATGGCCGCGTTGAGCTGAATCAACTGGCTGTGCTATAATGTCAGCCATGCTTCCTGAGGGGTTGCGCTGGATTGCGTTTGGCGCCGGGGCGGCGCTGGCATTGGCCCTGGCTGATTTCTCGGTCAAGCTGGCCGCCAGCCGGATCAGCACCGGCCTGGGGGCGGTGCTCTACGGGGTGTGCACGCTGACGATCGGGCTGATCTGGCTGGTTATCGGGCGGGCGAATGGCCAATTGCAGTTTGCCACCCGTGAGGGCCTGGTTGCCGCCATCGGTGTGGGCGTGGCCTTCAGTTTCGTGACCATCTTCCTGTACCTGACCTTCGCCACCGGTGTGGACATCTCCCGCGCTGTCCCGGCGATCCGTATTACGGGTATCCTGCTGGCCAGCCTGCTGGGTATTGTGCTCTTGCGCGAGGGCCTGAGCCTGCGCTATATTGTCGGCTTCGGCCTGGCGCTTATAGGGATTTATCTGTTGGTGACGTCTGCATAAGACGAGGGACGATAGACGAGGTTAACTGAACCGCACCGTAAACGGTGGGGCGGTAAAATGGCTATGCGTCTCTGGAGTAAACACCGAACGCTGAATGCTGAGAGCTGAGCGCTTTAGGATGAGCCATGCGCCCGGATGGTCGCCGGCCGGATGAACTCCGGCCTGTCCGCTTCACGCTTAACTACACCGAATACGCCGAGGGCTCGGTCCTGCTTGAAATGGGACGGACGCGGGTGTTATGCAACGCCTCTGTGGATGAGGTTGTGCCCGCCTGGTTGAAGGGCCAGGGGCGCGGCTGGATCACGGCGGAGTATAGCCTGTTGCCTCGTTCCACACACAAGCGCAGCCCGCGCGAGTTCATGGGGCCGCGCGGGCGCACCTATGAGATTCAGCGCCTGATCGGGCGCTCGCTGCGTGCAGCGGTGGATCTGGAGCGGCTGGGCGAGCGCCAGATCATCGTGGACTGCGATGTCATCCAGGCCGACGGCGGCACGCGCACCGCGGCCATTACCGGCGGATATATCGCCGTTGCCCTGGCGCTCAAGCGCCTGGTGCGCAACGGTGTGCTGGCGGCCAGCGGGTTGCGCATGCCGGTCGCGGCGGTCAGTGTGGGCGTTGTGGAGGGGGAGCCCCGCCTTGATCTGACCTACGATGAAGATGCCAATGCGGATGTGGATTTCAATGTGGTGATGACGGCCAGCGGCGAGTTCATTGAGATCCAGGGAACCGCTGAACGCCGCGCGTTCTCGCGCGATATGCTCTATTCCCTGCTCTCCCTGGCCGAGAGCGGCCTCCGCACGCTCCTGGCGCAGCAGCAGGCCGCGCTGCGCGCCGTTGACGACGGATGACGTGTGATGAGCGGAATGGGCGCTTCGTGATCAGCTTTCAGCTTTCAGCCATTAGCTTTTATCCTGCGGATTGGAGATAAAAAGCTGAGCGCTGAAGGCGATAGCCTTTGTCCGTTGTCCGCCTTCCGTTCTTCAGGGGAGTATGTTTCATCGGGCCTGGGTTCAGCTTTCTCTCTTGCTGATCCTCATCGGGCTGATCTCGCGCCTCACTGCTGCCGCTCTGGCCCCGAATGGATCGGCGGAAGCCGGGGTTCAGCCACCTGCGTGGAGTACTGCATTTTTGGCCCTGGGGTCATTCCTGGCGGCGGTCATCCTGGTCACGATGGCCTGGGACCGGCGCGTGCTGCGTCATGTGCACTACGAGCGCCGCTTCAGCCACCCGCGCAACTTCCCTGGCCAGACCTTTGAGCTGACGCTGGTGGTGGAGAACCGCAAGCTCTTGCCGGTGGGCTGGCTGCGCATTGAAGATGGATGGCCTGCCTCCCTCATTCCTCTCCAGCCCGGCATCGTTGGCCCCTCCTCGTTGCCCGATCAGGGCCTGCTGGTGCACAGCTTCAGCCTGCGTTGGTACGAGCGCATCCGGCGCCAGTACACCTTTCGCTGTGAGCAGCGGGGCATTTATATGCCCGGCCCTGTGCGGCTGGAATCAGGGGACCCCTTTGGCCTGTTCAGCCATGCCGAGGAACGTGCGCCACGCGCCCAGGTCGTAGTTTACCCGCGCCTGCTGCCCTTGCCGGCCCTGGGGCTGCCGCCTAAAGACCCATTGGGCGACTTGCGCACGCGGCGGCGACTGTTTGAGGACCCCAACCGCATTATGGGGGCACGCGACATGCGGCCCGGCGACAGCTTCCGCCAGATCCACTGGAAGGCCACAGCGCGCCAGGGTAAGCTCCAGGTCAAGGTGTACGAGCCGACCACCAGCCAGAATGTGATCCTGTGCCTGAATGTGGCCACCTTTGCCCAATACTGGCAGGGCACGCAGCCGGAGAAGTTGGAGCAGGTAATCAGTGTGGCGGCGTCGCTGGCGCAGTGGGCCATTGAACACAAATATGCGGTGGGCCTCATCGCTAATGGCGCCCTGGCCCAATCCGATCAGCCCTTCCGCATCCTGCCGGGACGGTCGCCCGCCCAACTGGCGCGGCTTCTGGAGGCGCTGGCTGGTGTCAGCCCATTCGTCACCTCAACGTTGGAGAGCTTGTTGCTGCGCGAAAGCCCGCGCCTGCCCTGGGGGGCGACCTTCGTGGTGATCAGCGCTGTGGTGACGCCGGAATTGCTGGTTGCCCTGCGGCGCCTGGTTGAAGCCGGGCGTCGTGTGGTGCTCGTCTCTCTGGCCGATGAACCGGTGGAGCGTATCCCTGGTATCGTCGTATATGATCTGGGCACTCAGAGGGCCCCATGGACATGTTGAGTTCCCCCTGAGGGCCCCTGAGGTTCTATGAGTTCCGATGAATCTAAGGCGAGAAGCTGCTTTTCTGGCGGCGGCCTGCGCCGAGGTGTGCTGGTTCACGCCCTGGTTTATGGCGCTCACGCCTGTCACGGTTGAGCTGCCAGATACGGTGGCCCTGGCCTGGGTGGCTGGCCTGATCCTGGCGCCACTGGCCCTGGCGCGGTTGCTCCATGCCCTCCGTCTTAAGCTTCGCATCCAGCGCTGGGTACACGCTATGGCGCTGGCGCTGGCCGGGCTGTTTGCGCTGCGCGGCCTCGTCTATGTTGGGGCGGCCATACCGCTGGGTGAACTGCTCAGGCGGTCACTGACCTCGTTCACCCAGCCGCTCAATTTCCTGCCCAATGAGCTCGTTATCCTGGTGGTGGTGCTGTTTCTGTGGTGGCGTGGGCTGCGGCTGGGGCAGGCCGCGCCTTCGGTGGCCCTGGCCGGGCTGCGCTTTCGCGCCGGTGTGGTCATCTTTGTGGTTTTCTTGTTCTTCTTCAACCTGTATATTACCCGTGACATCACGCCTTACATCGTGGCCTTTTTCTTCTTCGGCCTGATGGCGGTGGCGATGGCCCGCCTTGAGGAAGTCAGCCGGTTGCGTGGGGGGCAGGCCGCGCCGTTGGGGCGCGCCTGGCTGGGCGTGCTGGGGCTGGCGACGGCAGCGGTGATCGGGGCGGGCGCTATAGTGACGAGGCTGTTGGCCGGGCCGCTTCCCGGCCAGGTGCTGGGCTGGCTCAGCCCGGTGTGGTTGATTCTGATCGCGCTGATCGCCCTGATCCTGTCCCTGTTTGTGGCGGCCCTGGCTGCGCTGGTGAAGTTCGTGGCCAGCTTTATCCCCAACATTGACCTGAGCTTCATGGCGCAGGTGGAGGGACGGCTGGAACAGATACGGGAGGGCATCTCGCGGCTGGAAGGGTCGCTCTCGCCGGAGGTCATGCGCTTCGCGGGCATTCTACAGGGCATTGCCCTGGCGGTGGTCCTGGTGCTGATGTTGATCGGCGTTGTCCGGACTGTGCGGCGGTTACAGGGCGCCGTGTTGCAACGGGGCGAGGGGAGCGAGGCGCTGATCACGGGCAACCTTCTGGCTGCGGTTTGGCGCGGCCTGCGGGATGAAGGCGCCGGTGGGCTGGCGCGCCTGGTGCGGCGTTCTGGCCCTGGCTGGGGGTTGCTGGCAACGCTGTCTATCCGGCGCATCTATGCCCAGATGGCCCGGTTGGCGGCAGCGCGGGGCTATCCGCGCGCCCCCTCTGAGACCCCTTATCAGTATCTTTCCAGCCTGGCGCGGGCCTTTCCCGACGGTATTGACCAGGCGCGCCTGATCACCGAGGCCTACGTGAATGTGCACTACGGCGAGTTGCCGGAAACGCCGGAGGGCCTGGCTGCTATTCGTGCGGCCTGGGCGGAATTAAGGGCTTCGCAGCAATAGCGATATTAGCTTTCGGCGTTCAGCTTTCAGCCTTTATCTGACTCCTGACTATTGAATGCTGATGGCTGGCATCAGAACTCAGTTGCGCCGGTGAACAGGAAGCTGCGCAGCTTCAGCGCCGGGACACAGGTGGAGCCCGCCCAGTTACCTGTCAGGCGGGTCTCGCGCCCGATGAGCTCCACCCCGGCCAGCGCCTGGACGTAGGACTGGGTGAAGCGCAGGTTTTTGATTGGGTAGGCCAGTTCGCCTTTCTCAATGAAGAACGTGCCGTCGCGGGTCATGCCGGTGACGATGGCCTCCCGCGGGTGGACCATGCGCGTGTACCAATGGCGCGTGACGTAGATGCCGCGCTCGGTGGAGGCGATCATCTCGTCCACCGTAGCATGGCCTGGGGCCAGGAACAGGTGCTGAGGGAGGGGGCCCGCCGCCAGGAGCATGGGATTGAAGGGGAACAGCGCGTGGCCGGTGGTGCGCTTCCCCGGCTCGCGGGCTGCCGTGAGCCTGTCGTAGACCGGCCCCAGGGCCACCCCCTCCCGCACGATCTCTACGCGCTGGCGGGGCATCCCCTCGCCATCAAAAGGTAGCGGCAGACCACGCACATCGTTCCCGTCGTCCCAAATGGAGAGTGAGGGGCTCATCAGCCGCTGGCCGAGGCGACCGCTCAGCCAGCTTCGGCCCTCCTGGACGGCGGTGGCGCCCATGCCATGGAAGGCCAGCATCTCTAACAGGTCAGAGACGGCGTACGTGTCCAGGACAACGGGGTACTCGCCTGGGGGCACCTGGCGCGGCTGGCGGCTGCGCAGCGCCTTGGTGAGGGCCTCGTTGCCCAGCGCCTCTGTGTTCAGGTCGCCAACGCGCCAGGCGCTCTGCTGCGCCCAGCCGGAGCTATCCTCGCTCATCACCACAATTTGCAGGTCGGCGTGGGTCGTGGGGAAGGTGGCAAACAGGCCCAGCGTATTGGCCACGCTGAACTCATAGACAGCGGTTTGGAAAGCGCCGAAGGCCAACAGGCCGTTCTCCGCCACGCGGCGGCAGATCTCCTCAACAACCCGTGCTCGCGCTTCCGGTGTGAAGGCGGCGGTAGCCTCATCAAAGGCCTCTACCGAAGGGATGGGCTGCGGTTGAGGCAGGCCGGGGAAATCGGGGTTCTCCGGCTGGAGGTGGGCCAGCGCCAGCGCGTTGGCGGCAGCCGCGGCCAGGCCGGTCTCGCTCAGGTCGTTGGTTATACTCGCACCCACCCGCTTGCCTGCAACGGCCCGCAGGCTGAGCAGCGTGTTATGCTCGCTGACATTCTGATGAATGCTGTTGTTGGCGAAGCGCGTCAGGTGGGTGTCGTGGACGAGCAGGATGGCTTCGGTCTGCTCAGCCTGGGAAAGTGCCAGGGCGCGTTGGAGGATAGTCTGTATCCGGGCTGGACCTAACATGGCGTCTCCTCAGGTTGGCTATCTGTGCTTTGCTCGTCTTCTGTTGTAGCGGACTCCCAGTCAATCACCGCATGGCGTTGGACAACCAGCACTTCCCCCTCATCGGGCTGCAAGCCGGTCGCCCCCAGGTCCCACCACATGACCTTGCCAGTCAGCGTTTCCCCGGAGCGCAGGTGCAAATGCACGGGTTTCCCCTGTTTTAGGGCCTCTTCCAGGAAGCGGCTGAGCGCCTTGCGATAGCGGGCGCGGTGCCACTTGAGCTCTTCAACCGGGACCTGGAAATAGAGGGCCAGTTTTTCCAGGAGGGCATCGTCACCGATCTCACGGTAGCGTTGCTCAATCTCGCGCAGCGGGGTAATGCGCTCCAGGCCGATGGCCTGGGCGATCTCGCGTGTGGAGGGGCCCCCTTTCATCGCACGTAGAAAGCGCAGGTGGTCACCCAGGCTCATATCAATTCCCCCCATCTTTTCGTCTGTCATCCGCTGTCCATGAGGAACCCTCTTCTGGGCCAGGCGCTTCGCCTGTTTCGCTCCTTTCGCGCTCCTGTTCCGGCGTGGCCACGCTGCGGTAATAGGCGATCGCCAGCTTTTGCAGGTTGACCTCCGTGCCGTCGTCCTGGCGGATGACGATATTGTATGGGCCGAAGCCGATCAGGTGGCCTTCAAAGGTCTCGCCGTTGAACAGCTTGAACCACAGGCGTGTGCCAGCCTGCTGGTGTCGGGTCAGGTAGGCTGCCTCAAAGCCATCCACGCTTTCCGGCAGGTGGGCGCGGTGGCGCGTCTCGGTGGAAGGGGCGGGTGGCGCGGCTGTTTGGGCCATAGCGGCCCGGCGCTCGCGCAGGCGGCGCTGATACTCACCTAGCCAGCGGCGGGCTTCCTGGAAGCTCAGTTGGTCCACCGGCTTGCCGATCTCGGTTTCCAGCGCGGCCCGGTCCTGGCCCAGTTTGCCCGCCAATCCGAGGAGATGGGTGATCTGGGTGGGGCGCGCCGGGGCAGGCGGCGCGGTCGGTTTGCGCGCTTTGGCCGGGCGCTCAGGTGGCGCAGGCTGTTCTGCGGGCGGGTGGGCCACTGGCGCGACCGGTCGCGCCGGTGCAGCCGCGGGTCGCCCGGCTGGCGTGGGCGTGGGCTGTTCCGGCGCCGGCTCAACAGCAGGTGTCGGGCGGGCGGGTGGTGCTGCCGTGCGGGCCGGCGGCGGGGGCGGCTGCGCAGGGCGCGCTGGCGGCGGTGGCTCGGACAGGTCTTTGATGTCCCACTCTTCCACAAACAGCGCGCGTGCCAGCTTGGGCAGGTCCGCGCTGCGAATAGGCCGCTTCCCGGCCTCATATTCCTGGATGACAGCTACCGGGACGCCGCTCTTGGCGGCCAATTGCTGGACGGTCATTCCTTTGCGTTGGCGAAGCTTCCACAAGTCCTCTGCCATAAGTCCCCCTTGGTTCCTGGATCCCTGGATCAGGCGTTCGTGAAGTGCCTCCAGGCCATTTCATGCTCATGGACATGTCACTCTGAACGAAATGGGTGAGGTGGGTCGCCGCGCTGATCACGAGAGAATCACTCCTACCTGCACGTGGCGGAAGCGCGCTGGCGCTGCCCCGTGCCCGGTGTGGGCAATCTGGGAGGGCTGGCCCTTGCCACAATTGGGGGTGCCCCACATGACCCAATGATCGGCGTTGCATACGGCATCGCACGTGGCCCAGAACTGGGGCGTGATGCCCGTATACGTGGCGTTCTTGATTAAGCGACCCAGCTTGCCCTTCTTGATCTCATAAGCGATTTCGGTGCCGAACTGGAAATTGAGCCGCCTGTCGTCAATGCTCCAGGAGCGGTTGGTCTCCATGTACAGGCCCTCATCGGTATCGGCGATCAGGTCATCAAGCGTCCATGTGCCCGGCTCCAGGCTGACGTTGGTCATGCGGACGAGGGGAGTGCGGTTCCAGCCAGAGGCGCGCATACAGCCGTTAGAGACCAGGCCCAGCCGCGCTGCCGTTTCCCGCGACATGAGATAGCCGACGAACAGGCCATTGCGCACGATGGGGGTAGATGAGGCGGGCACGCCTTCATCGTCCCAGCCAAATGTGCCCAGGCCATACGGGCGGATGGCGTCAGCGGTCAGGTTAACGACCTCGGAGCCATAGCGGAATGTGCCGAGCTTCTCCGGAGTGAGGAAGCTGGTGCCGGCGTAGGCCGCTTCGCTACCGAACACGCGGTCAAGTTCAATGGGATGGCCGCAGGATTCGTGGATCTGGAGCGCAAGTTGGGCGCTGCCCAGAATGACGGTGGTCACCATGCTGGGGCAAGGGGCTGCCGAGAGCAGGGCGACGGCCTCGGCGCCGATGCGCTCGCCGTTGCCCGGCAGGTCCACCTCCTCCACCATCTCCCAGCCGGCGGTGACCTGGTGGCGGCCAATGGAGTTTGGGTAGGAACGGGTCTGGACCTCGCCCCCATCTACGGCTGTCGCGGTGATGCCACATCCGGTCTCAATCAACTCCTGTTCAACGTAGGCCCCCTCGCTGTTGGCGAAGGTTTTACGGGTACGTTGCGCGATCAGGCTGCCGCGGGTGACCGTGACGCTGGGGTGGCGGCGCATGGCTGCTGTGGCTGCCAACAACGTCTCCAGCTTCTTTTCTACAGGCACGCTGAAGGGGTCTATCTTGACCGGGGTGCGATAGCTGCCCCGGCTGGTCACCGGCGGGCCCAGGTCCACCGGATCGCCGCTGAGGACCGCGCTGGCGCGGGCGATCTCCAGAGCCAGACGGGTGACGCGGTCCACCTCGTCGGGCGTGATTGTCGCGCTTGAAGCGAAGCCCCAGGCGTTCTTGACCAGGACACGCACCCCAAAGCCCAGGCTCTCAGTGTTTATCAGCGTCTCAACCTGCTGATCGCGCACGGCGATGGTCTCGGTGACCTCGTGGATAAGGCGCACATCTGCGTAAGTGGCGCCGCCTAATTGCGCCAGGTTCAGCACCCGGTCAGTCAAATCGTTCAAGGTAAGTCCCCTCCTTACGCTATATCATATAACCCCAGTCCAGTTTGACCTTCGCTTCTAATCTGGGTACAATATTCATGATTGGCTTATAGCCATGATGCTTGTTGAGGTGATCAGCCGTGCCTTTATACGAGTATTACTGTTCTGATTGTAACACCAAATTTGACGCATTACGACCGATGTCCAAGGCCGACGATCCCATCGCGTGCCCCAATTGCGAGAGCCTGCACACGGGGCGGGCGATCTCGCTGTTCGCCGCGTTTAGCAGCGGTGGTGCACTTGCCGGCACAAGCGCTGCTTGTGCCAGTTGTAGCGCGCACACTTGTAGTACCTGCGGCAGCCATTAAATCGGCTGAAAACCGGGATTGCCAGGCCGTCAGCATATTCACATGCAAAAGAGCGGTCATCCGCCCTTGGATGACCGCTCTTTATTTTAGCGAAATATGGCGAGAGCGCAATCAGGCAGGCGCTCACACAGCCAACCGTAGCGGCTGCTCCAGGATACGCTTGAACGCTTGCAGGAAGCGGGCAGCTTCCGCGCCATCGCTCACCCGGTGGTCCACCGAGATCGTGGCCTTCATGCGCGTGCCCACGCGCACCTCGCCATCCACCACCACCGGCACCTCCTTGACCGCGCCGGTGGCCAGGATGGCCGCGTTCGGCGGGTTGATAATGGCGATGAAGCTGTCCACATCATACATTCCCAGGTTGCTGGTGGTGAAGGTGATGCCTTCAAAGTCCTCCGGGCGGTTCTTGCCCTCGCGGGTGCGGGCGATGATCTCCTTAGCCTCCGCCGCGATTTGCGACAGGGATTTCTGGTCGGCGTTGCGGATCACCACCGTCGTCAGGCCATCCTCCAGGGCCACTGCCATGCCGATGTTGATCTCTGGATGAATGATGATCTTATCGTCAGCGAAGGAAGCGTTCAGCCGGGGGAACTCGCGCAAGGCTAGCGCTGCCGCTTTGACAATCAGGTCGTTCACCGAGAGCTTGTGTGCATCATCCAGCAGCGCGTTGGCGTCCTGGCGCAGTTTCATTGCCCCGGCCATGTCCACTTCAATGGTGATGTAGAAGTGTGGCGCCTGCTTGGCCTCCACCATTCGCCGGGCGATAAGCTGGCGGATGCGGCTGAGCGGGCGCTCCTCGCCGAGCGCAGGCGGCCTGACCGCTGCGGGCATGGGGGTGGCCGGTGCAGGCGCCGGGCGCGGTTGTGCCAGGTAGGCTTCAATATCGCGGCGGGTGATGCGCCCGCCGGGGCCTGTGCCGGTCACCTGGCGCAGGTCCACACCGCGTTCCGAGGCAAGGCGCCGGGCGACGGGTGAGGCTTTGATCTCAATGGGGGGCGCTTCGGCTGGGGGGGCTTCCGCCAGCGCCCGGCCATCGGGGCGCGCCGGGCCAGGGGCAGCCGGAGCAACTGCCGCAGCCACCTGAACAGGCGTCCCCACTTCTTCGCCCTTCGCCGACCGCCTGAGCGCCTCCAGGTCCACCTTCTCGTCGGGGGCGCCGATCACGGCGATAGGCTCGCCGATAGGCAGCACGTCGCCCTCTTTGGCGAAGAGGCCCTTCACCACGCCGCTGGCATAGGCCTCAACTTCCACCGTTGCCTTGTCGGTTTCAATCTCGGCGATCACCTCACCCTTGTTTACCGGTTCGCCCTCGCGCTTGAGCCATTTGACCAGCGTGCCTTCACGCATGTCAAAGCCCAGCTTGGGCATGGTCACAACTTCAGCCATAGTTCCTCCATGAGTCTCAGTAGAACACAGGTTTGTCATGCGGAGCGCAGCGAAGCATCTCCAATGTATGTTCAGGGGACCCTTCGCTGCCCCTTCGCCGCCCCTTCCCCTTCGCTTCGCTCAGGGTCAGGGCTTCGGCTCAGGGCTTCGGCTCAGAGCCTGCCCTGAGCCTGGCGAAGGGGTGACACTTTTGTGATCTACTGAGTCTACCATCCCATGTCCTTGACTGCCTTGACGATGTCGGCGACCTTGGGCAGTGCCATCTGCTCCAGGTCGCGGTTGTAGGGCAGCGGCACCTCGGCTTGAGCGACGCGGACAATCGGCGCGTCCAGATAGTCAAAGGCTTCCTCGTAGATGCGGGCGGCCACTTCCGCGCCAATGCCATAGGAGCGCCAATCCTCCTCGGCGATCACCGCCCGGTTGGTCTTTTTGAACGATTCCAGGACCGGCTCCATATCCAGCGGGCGCAACGTGCGCAGGTCAATCACCTCAGCCTCAATGCCCTGTTTGGCGAGTTCCTGGGCCGCCTCAAGTGCCAGGAGCACCATCTTGGAGTAGGCGATGAGGGTGACATCGCGCCCCCGGCGCTTTACCTCGGATTTGCCGATGGGCACAATGTAATCGCCTTCAGGCACCTCGCCGCGCGTGGGGTATAGCGTGGCGTGTTCAATAAAGAGCAGGGGGTCATCCTGGCGCAGCGCAGCCTTGAGCAGGCCCTTGGCGTCATAAGGTGTCGCTGGGGCGACGACCTTCAGGCCAGGGAAGTGGGCAAACAGGACCTCCAGGTTCTGGGAATGGGTGGCCGCCAACTGGCGCCCGGCCCCGCCGACAGCGCGGATGACGACCGGACAGGTGATCTGCCCGCCGAACATGGCGTGGAGCTTGGCCGCATGGTTGGCGATCTGATCCATGGCCAGGAGGGCGAAGTTGATGGTCATGAGTTCGGCTACGGGGCGCAGGCCAGCCATCGCCGCGCCCGCCGCCGCGCCGACGATCACGCCCTCGGCGATGGGTGTATCGCGGACGCGCTTTTCGCCGAAGTGATCCAGGAAGCCGCGCGTCACGGCGTAGGTGCCACCCCACACGCCCACTTCCTCGCCCAGGATGAAGATGCGCTCATCGCGCTCCATCTCCTCCCAGAGGGCCTGGCTGACAGCTTCACGGTAGGTTATTGTAGGCATGGGCTCCCCCTCTTCCGGTCATGGATTGACATAAACATGCTGTTGAACCATATCCCAGGTGGGGTCGGGGCTCTCCTCGGCGAAGCGCACCGCCTCGGTCACTTCCATCTCCACAGCAGCGTTAATCTGCTCAAAATCCTTCTGCCTGGCGATGCCCCGCTCCAGGGCCAGTTTCTGCAGGCGGCCAATGGGATCGTCTTCGCGCCAGCGGGAGACCTCTTCCGGCTCACGGTAGCGTTCCGGGTCGCCCATGGAGTGGCCGCGGAAGCGATAGGTGAAGAACTCCAGCAACATCGGCCCCTGGCCGGAACGGACGTACTCTAATGCCTCCGCCGTCTTGGCCTTGACCTCCAGCACGTTCATCCCATCGCCCTGCATCGCCGGCATGTTGTAAGCGGGTGCGCGCTTGGCCACCTGGTCCACCGCTGAGGCGCGTTCAATGGCCGTGCCCATGCCGTACTTGTTGTTCTCGCAGATCCACAAGACGGGTAGCTTCCACACCGCCGCGAGGTTGAGGGCCTCATGGAAATAGCCGATGTTGGTGGCGCCTTCGCCGAAGTAGCACAGGACACACCAATCTTCTTCGCGGTATTTGGCCGCCAGGGCCAGCCCTACCGCCAGCGGCAAGTGGCCGCCGACGATGGCGTAGCCGCCCCAGAAGTGTTTGCTGACATCGGCCATGTGCATGGACCCGCCGACGCCCTTGCTGACCCCGGTGGCCTTGCCCAGAAGCTCAGCCATGACCGCGCCGGTGTCAATGCCCAGGGCCAGGGCATGGCCATGGTCGCGGTACGCTGTGATCACGTGGTCGTCTTCACGCCTGGCTGCCAGGGAGCCAACCGCGACAGCCTCCTGGCCGATGTAGAGATGCAAGAAGCCCCCGATCTTGCCCTGCGCGTAAAGCTCTGCCGCCTTCTCCTCAAAGCGGCGGATCAAGACCATCTTGCGATACATGTCCAGGATCTCATCTCTGTCTAGCTTCTCCGCAGCTTTACGCTGGTCCGAGGCTCTTCGTGCCCGCCGTTCTGTGGGCAAAGTGACTTCAGTCATGCGCCTCCTTTATCCTTTCTAGACGGCTGATGGATGATCAGGAATGAGTCCTCTCTGTCCTTTGGCCGTATAGCCCCTTTGAGGGACTATATAAAGTATAGCAAAACTTCCCCGAAGGCGATAGCCTGCCGCGCAGGAGCCTCAGTTTTTAACCCCATCTGTCACCCTGAGCCGAAGCCCTGAGCGCAGCGAGGGAGTGGCGGAGGGCCTCTCGTTCGCACGTTGGAGATGCCTCGCTGCCCTCAGGTGCTCCTGGTTTGGCGCAGAATGCGCTACACGGATTAAACACGGTAGCGCGCTAAAGGTCACGGTTGAACGGTTACAAACCTTAACAGGCGCGAGATAGGGTTAGATAAAGAGGCATCCCCCGCATCGCCAGATCGTTCCGGCGGCGGGAATGCCTCTTACTTGAATGGCCTGGCTCTCTGGCCCTCACCCTATTCGGGGGCCAGTGAAGGGGCAGATTTGTGATCTACCGGGATTACTTGATCTCTATCACTGCGCCTGCTTCTTCCAACTTCTTCTTGGCGTCGGCGGCGGCATCCTTACTGACGGCGTGGAGCACGGGCTGAGGCGCAGCTTCAACCAAGTCCTTGGCTTCCTTCAGGCCCAGATTGGTGAGTTGACGCACAACCTTGATGACCTCAATCTTCTTCGGGCCGATTTCCTTCAGGATTACGTCAAACTCTGTCTTCTCCTCAACCGCGGCCTCCTCCGCCGCAGCCGGGGCTGCGGTCCCGGTGGCGGCGGCCGGCCCGGCGGCGACAGCAACCGGCGCCACGGCAGAGACCCCCCAGCGCTCTTGCAGCAACTTAGAGAGCTCAGCGGCCTCCAACAGGGTCAGGCTGTTAAGTTGCTCAATGATTTGTTCCAGTTTCTCTGATGCCATAGGTGCAATTCCTCCTTAAACTATGTTTCGGTTTTCTGGCAGCGAAATCGCTGCTTAGCCGGCAGCGGGCGCTTCTTCGGCCTGCGCGCCGCGCTGCTGCAAGATAGTCACAAGTTCGCGCAAGGGTGCGCTCAGCAGGCCCACCAGCGTGGCCAGTGGCCCCTGAAGGCTGCCCAGCATCTGCGCCAGGACGACCTCACGCGGCGGCAACTCGGCCAGGGCCTGGACCTGCTCTGCGGTCAACACGCTGCCTGGCATCAGGCCGCCCTTGATGACCAGAGGCTCCATCTCGCGCTTCAAGCCCAACAACGCTTTGGCCACCGCGGTGGGGTCACCGAAGCCGAAGCCCACCGCCGTCGGCCCGGCGAAGAGATCCGCGGGCAGCGGGTAGCCTGTCTGCTTCAGCGCGATCTGGAAGAGCGTGTTCTTGGTGATATGATACTCCCCCCCGACCTGGCGCATCCGCTCACGCAACTGGTTCAGATCGGCTGTCTTCAGCGCGCGATATTCCGTCAGAATCAGCACCTGGCTGCGCCGGATCAGGTCGGTATATTGGGCGACCAGTTCCTCTTTACGCTCCTTCGTAATAGCCAAACTCTATCACCTCCTTGATCTCTTAATGAAAAAGGTCCTGGCCCCTTTACCGAGGCCAAGACCTTTTCTCTGGCTGCGAGAGCCAGGATGGCCTGCCGGCCTGAGCCGGTGGCGGCCATCCAGATAAAGCGTCTTGCGTTCACCTCGGCAGGTGGGGCGTCCCGTTATGTGCCCTGTGGGCACGCCTGCTGTCTACGGCGATGCGGTCGGGGGATGGATGATGGCGGGGCGCAGGTCCCCGCCTCCGTCCCCCGACGTCTGTCAGGACAATGATAACTGCTGCGCGGCGACCGGGTCCACCTTGATGCCGGGGCCCATGGTGGTCGCCAGTGTGATTTTCTTAATATAGGTTCCCTTCGCGCCTGCGGGCTTCGCTTTCTTTACAGCCTCCATCAGCGCGGCAAAGTTGGCCAGAAGCTGCTCGCGGGTGAAGCTCGTCTTGCCAATTGGAACGTGCAGATTGGCGGTCTTATCCACGCGGAATTCCACGCGGCCTGCCTTGGCTTCTTTAATCACGCGCGGCAGGTCGGCTGCTGGGACGACCGTGCCGGCCTTGGGGTTGGGCATGAGGCCGCGCCGCCCCAGGATCTTACCCAGGCGGCCCACCTTGCTCATCATCTCTGGGACGGCGATGGCGACATCAAACTCCAGCCAGCCCTCCTGGATTTTCTGGATGAGCTCATCGTCGCCAATGTAGTCGGCGCCGGCGTCCTGGGCGATGCGCGTCGCCTCCCCCTGGGCAAACACCAGAACGCGCACCTGCTTGCCCAGGCCGTGTGGGAGCACGACAACGTCGCGCACCTGCTGATCGGCATGGCGCGGGTCTACGCCCAGGCGCATGTGCACCTCAACGGTGCCGTCAAATTTGGTGAAGCTGGTCTCCCTGGCCAGCTCAATCGCTTCTTCAGGTGAATACAGCTTTTGGCGGTCAACCTTTTGGAGTGCTGCCAGATACTTCTTTCCGTGTTTAGCCATTCTCAACTCCCTGGGGTACTAATGGACGTTCAGCCCTCCCCCGTTTAGTCAGCTCTCAGATAGGGGCATTCACGTTAATCCACGATCTCAATCCCCATGCTCCGCGCCGTGCCCGCGATTTGCCTCTCCGCAGCCTCAATATCTAGTGCGTTCAGGTCGCGCATCTTTTGTTCAGCGATCTCGCGGAGTTGCTTGCGCGTGATCCGCCCGACCTTGGTGCGGTGCGGTTCCGCGGAGCCTTTGGGCACACCGGCGGCCTTGCGCAGCAGATCGGCGGTGGGTGGCGTCTTCAGGATGAAGGTAAAGGATTGATCCGTATAGATCGTGATCTGGGCCGGGATAATATTTCCGACCATGCTCGCGGTGCGAGCATTGTACTCCTTGCAGAAAGCCATCAGGTTAATGCCATGTTGGGCCAGCGCCGGCCCGACCGGCGGCGCCGGGTTGGCCTTCCCGGCCTCCAATTGTAATGTCACGACTGCTTTGACTTTCTTCGCCATACGTCCTCACATCTTCTCAACTTGTAAGAAGTCCAACTCAACCGGGGTCTCGCGGCCAAAGAACGATACCAGCACGCGCACCTTGTTCCGGTCCATGTCAATCTCAGAGACAGTGCCCATGAAATCCCGGAAGGGGCCATCAATGATGCGCACCCGCTGGCCGGGCTTGAAGGTCACCTTGACCTTGGGCGCCTCGGCTTCCATGCGCTTCATGATCGCGGCGACTTCCTCCGGGCGCAGGGGTGTGGGCTCGTTGCCCATGCCGACGAAGCCGGTCACGCCGGGCGTGTTGCGCACCACGTACCAGGAGTCGTCGTCCATGATCATCTGGACGAGAATGTAGCCGGGGAAGATGTGCCGCTCAATCGTGCGGCGCTTGCCTTCCTTGACTTCAATTTCCTCTTCCGTAGGGACGACGACATCAAATATCTTGTGCTTCATGCCCATGGACTCAATGCGCTGCTCCAGATTGTGTTGGACTTTTTTCTCGTACCCGGAGTAGCAGTGCACGATGTACCAGGCACGACCGTCGTCGGCCCTGGCTTCTTCATCGGCCTGGGAGGGAGAGGGGGTGGGCGCTGCTTGCGCTTCGGGCTGGCCCTGCTCTTCGTCCTCCTCTTCTTCCTCATCCAGGTCAATCAGGTCTTCTTCCTCAAATGCCTCAGGCTGGGTCTTTCGTCTCGGCATTGTGGTACTACACCTTTTATTGAATGAACAGGCCAAAGAGGCGCGAGAAGAGGAAGTCGGCCAGACCCAGCACGAACGCCATGAAGAAGGTCGTCAACAGGACGATCCAGGTTAGATTAATGGCCTCTTCGCGGGTCGGCCAGGTCACCTTGCGCAGCTCTTCACGGGTATCGCGCAGGTAGCGGACAATGCCATCCAGCAATCTTTTCATGACGTTCGCTCGCTCTCGCTGTTGTGCTGTGGTCGCCACGGCTACGTTCCTTCTCCTCGCCCCAAGGGTCTGTTCAAACAGCAACCCCGATATCCTTTCACTTTTCACTACACACCCAGCCCCCGGCTTCACAACCGGGGGCTGGAAGAGATCTCAGGCAGGCCAGCCAGGACTTGAACCTGGAACCCCCGCTTTTGGAGAGCGGTGCTCTGCCTTGTTGAGCTACTGGCCTACTGCGTCAGTCCGCAGGGGCCAGCGGGCAACCACCTCCCGGCTGACCCCTGACTTCCGTCACTTCGTCTCCCGGTGCAACGTATGCTTTCGGCAACGTTTGCAGTATTTCCGCAACTCCAACCGGCCAGGGTCGTTGCGGCGGTTCTTCTCGGTCGTGTAATTCCGGCTCTTGCACTCGGTGCAGGCCAATTGAATGACTGGCCGGATATCCTTCTTTGCCATCTTATCCCAGCACCTTGGTGATGACGCCGGCGCCCACCGTCAGGCCCCCTTCGCGGATGGCGAAGCGGCTGCCCGCCTCCAGGGCCACCGGCTCAATCAGCTTCACCCGCAT
>FWWM01004744.1_pt1 | contig 22716 bp, 15 predicted proteins | sample 2228351 | NCBI WGS metagenome assembly FWWM01 (sample SAMEA103939774, study PRJEB20133) | metagenome
AGCGCCCGCAGCAATCCCCCGCGTCAGCGGGAGTCGTGCCTCAGCGCCCGCTGCTGCTCTCCCCTCTCCCGCTGGGAGAGGGGACGGGGGTGAGGGTCTCCGCTCTCCCAGCGGGAGCGGGGCGGGAGCGAGGGCGAGCAGGAAATCGCCATGCCGTCGCCATGCTGGTCACACCAGCGTTCGGCGCGCGATCGGTGCTGCCCCAGCAACCGCTCTTCGGAGCGCTCCCGCCGCGTCCTGCGCACTGCGGCAGCGTTGACGTGGCTGGCCGATACGTGACAATCTATTTAAAGTCGGTATGATTTATGACCAAACGACATTCCATGTTCTCTGCAGAGCTGGGTGATCGATCAGGGCAGGTACTGTGGCGTAACGCTCTGTAAACACGAGGCAACATTGATTGCGCATTGCTGCGGCGCGAGCGGCGTCGCTGTGCGCTCTGTGAACCCTGGCCGACACACGATGCTATACCCCCTGCTCATCAAGGTAGGCCAGACCCTCCTGGGCGTAGGGGTTGTTTGGGTCGAGCGCCAGCACATTCTCCAGCGCCACACGCTGATCGGCGGGGTCGTCAACCGCGCCGCTCAGCCAGAGCCATGCCTCCGGAATCTGTTCGTTCAGTTCCACCAGTTCGAGCAGCAGCTCGCGCGCGCGCTCCTTATCGCCGCGCACCAAAGCCTGGGCGCCTTCGTAGAGTAATTCAGCCTGACGACGATCCAGTGGTTGCATTGTCGTCTCCTCCGCAGATGGTCAGTCGCGGGCTTGACCGTCATCGATCGACAGATTGCGCCGCAAGCGCAGCGCTATTCGCTGATAACAGCGCTATAGAATCAGGATATCTGAACCATAGCCGCTGCCGAACATCCGGCGCGGCTGGTTGTTGGCAGAAACGCAACAACGTTTCCCCATACCTTTGCGGCGTCTGCTCACGCTGCCGGTTGCGCCGCGCCGAGGCGGGCAACCTTCACCACCTCAGCCAGGATACTCAGCGCAATTTCTTCCGGGGTCTTTGCGCCGATTGGCAGCCCGATCGGGCCGTGAATGCGCGCCAGCTCAGCCGGGGTGAACCCTTCAGCCGCGAGGCGCTCGAGGCGGCGAGCATGCGTCTTCGGACTGCCCAACGCGCCGATGTACCGCGCCGGTGAACGCAGCGCCACGCGCAATGCCGGATCGTCGAGCTTGGGATCGTGAGTCAACACGGCCACGCTGCTGCGCGCGTCGAGCCGACCGGCCAGCGCCTCATCGGGCCATGCGATCACCAGTTCATCGACATGGGCAAATCGCTCGTCAGTCGCAAAGGCCTCACGGGCATCGATGACCACTGTGCGAAAGCCGACCACCTTCGCCATCGCCGCCAGCGCCATGCTGATATGCACGCCACCAACCATGAACAACGTTGGCGGCGGCACTACACTCTCGACAAACACGGTGACCTCCGGCGTCAGCGCCACCGCGCGCGTCTCACCCTGAGCCAGCAACGGTAGCGCTGCCTGCGCCGCCTGCGCAGTGAGCGCAGGATCGCCGAGATCGCCGAAGATCTGCCCATCTGGGGTCAGCGCCAGTTTCGCCCCCACCGAACCGCCGGCCAGCACCGTCACGACTGCCAGCGAACGATTATTGCGCACCGCATCACGCATCAATTCGTAGAACGTTGTCATGCGACCTCTGGATCATAAGCATCGATCTGGCAATCGTCAGCGCAGCGGCTCCACGAAGACATCGATCGTGCCGCCACAGGCCAGCCCCACCTCCCAGGCCGTCTCGTCAGCAACGCCAAAGTGAAGCAGGCGAGCCTGGCCGGTCGCTATCGCCTCCTGACAGGCATCAAAGACGGCCCCCTCGATACAGCCGCCGCTGACCGAGCCGATCATTGATCCGCCCGACGACACAGCCATCTTGGCGCCAACCTGTCGCGGCGATGATCCCATCGCGCGCACCACGGTTGCGACTGCCACCTGCTCGCCACGCTCCAGCCAGCGTTCAATTGCATCAATGATCTCGCGCATCGTCGCAATTCCTTCCCGCGCCTAATCAGCCACACTCGACTGCATCCTGGCCTGTTGTTGCTTACGAACATCGTACCATTGCCAGAGCCAGACCGCGCCGACGATCGCAATCCCGAGCAGATCGGTGAGCAGGTTCGGCCAGAAACAGAAAAATGTGCCGAGCGCGGCAATGATCCATTCCCACCAGGTAGTTTTGCGCACCAGATAGAACATCGACACCGCCGAGAAAGCGATCGTGCCAAGCGTGGCCGAGAACCACGACAGGGCAACCTTTGTCCATTCAACATCGACCAGCGGCTGACCACTCGCGCCGATCAACAGGATTTCGGGCGTAAATGCGAAGAGAATGGGCATGACATAGAGCAACTTGGCAAACTTAAACGATGTCCAGCCTGTTTTCCAGGGATCGGCGCCGGCGATCGCCGCGCCCGCATAGGCCGCCACGCAGACCGGCGGCGTGATGTTGCTGTCCTGACTAAACCAGTAGACGATCATGTGCGCAGCCAGCAACGCAACGCCGAGACTGGTGAGCGCCGGCACAGCAATCACGGCAGTAATCAGATAGGCTGCCGTGACCGGCACTCCCATGCCGAGCAGGAGCGAAGCAAGGCCGATCAGCACTACTGCGGCCAGAATATCACCGCCGCTCAGGTCAACGATGATTTTAGCAAAGCGCTGACCAACTCCGGTAGCGTAGATCGTGCCGACGATCATACCGATCACGCCAACGGTGGCGCCGATCACCAGCGTGTCGCGCACACCCTTCTGAACAGCTTCACCGATCGTATTGATCACCCGCACCGTACTGCGCGCAAACGCATGCAGCACTGAGCCGCCCTGAGCTGCCGGATTTTTGAAATCGGCCACATTTTCCGGCAGCATGTACATCAGCGGAATGCACGACAGGATCGACCAGAAGGCCGCATACCCCGGCGAAAAGCCACGCGCCAGCATCACAATGACGACGACCAGCGGCAGCGCAAGATACCACTCATTACGCAGAATCTCCCAGGCGGTGTGCTCGGTCTTGATGCCCTTGAGACCGAATTTCTTGGCCTCAAAGTGCACCATGGTCAATACTGAGAGGAAATAGAAGATGGCGGGAGCAATTGAGATGGCCACAATCACTGAGTAGGGCGTATTGGTCAGCTCGGACATCAAGAAGGCGCCCGCGCCCATCACCGGCGGCATAAATGCGCCCCCGATCGATGCCGCCGGCTCGATCGCCCCGGCCACGTGCGGACGAAAGCCAGCCCGCTTCATCAAGGGAATGGTGAAGGTGCCGGTACTAACCGTGTTGGCAATCGGGCTGCCGGAGATCGAACCGAACAGGGCCGATGAGATCACTGCCACCTTGGCCGGCCCGCCGGTGCTGCGCCCGGCCAACGCCAACGGCAGGTCGATGAAAAACCGACTGGCGCCGGCTTTGTTGAGAAATGCGCCGAAGAAGATGAAGAGAATGACGTAACTGACCAGCACATTGGCCATCACGCCAAACACACCCTCTTGATCGAGGAAAAGCACCGTAGCGACCCGCTGCCAGGGCTGCCCCCGATGCGCGAAGGTGTCGAGCACCGGAATACCGTAGAGCACGAAACCAAAGCGCAGGTAGAGAATGAAAAAGATTCCGATCAGCGTCATCGACCAGCCCAGCACGCGCCGCGCGATCTCAAGCGAGACGATCAGACCGATGATGCTGATAAGAAAGTCTGTTGAATTGTACGCCCCAGCCCGCCGCTGTAAAGCCGGATAGTTAAGAATGAAGTAGCCAACGACGATGACCACGACAACGATCAGGAACAGATCGAGCAGGGTTGGCCCGCCTCGCGGCGCAATGATAGCGCGCAACGGCCCCGGCAGCCGGTCAGCTAACCCGCCCACAACTGGTTGCAGGCGGCTGCGTTTGCCCACGCCGGGGTAAAGCAGCAGAATGAGGATGAACGTCAGCATCACATAGATGCCGCGCTGCCACTGCACGGGCGCCGGCAGCGTTCCGGCAGTGTAGATGTAGAATCCCGCCATCCCCAGCGCAATCAGGGCCACAACTGCGCTCCAGAAGCGATTGAGCGCGCGGGTGGGCTTCTCTTCCTGCTCAAGATACTGACGAACCTTCTCCTGATCGACTTCATCGCCGGGAGGCGCTCCAGGAACCTGTGCTGATTGTTGGCCGGTCATAGACTCCTCGTTCATGTGCAGCGCAGCGGAGGGAGCTAGCGCTCCCTCCGTTCCGGATCAGCCGCACCGTGTACCCGTTAACTCCATGAGATTACTTCAGCTCGTCGGGGATCTGCACACCCTGCTCAGTCCAGAACTTGACTGCGCCGGGATGCAGCTTGTTGGCAATACCGGTAATACCGACTTCGAGACCCATCTCACTGGCTGAGGGATGCGCTTCGCGTAACCGATCAAGCCCGCCTTCAAGATACACTGCCTTCAGCGCCTGATAGACAATGTCTTCAGGCACGCTGGCGTTGGCCACCCACAACGCGGTATCCTGGAAGCTCATCACATCGTTGGGAACGCCATCATACGCGCCGCCGGTCAGAGCGCGCTGCGAGTAGAAGGGATACTGGTCGAAGAACCCGCCTTCGACGCCAGGAGTGTAGATATCGATCAACTTGATCTTGGTGGCCGCCGCCGCTTCGCGCACTGAAGCGTTGGGGAAACCGGCCAACACCCAGAATCCATCAAGCTGGCCATCGGCCATCGCTGCTGCCGCCTGCGAGTAGCCCAGATACTCGACCTGGATCTTGTCAAACAGACCAAGCGCCTTGAAGTAGCGCTCTGCGCTCAGAGCGGCGCCCGAACCGGCATTGCCGAGAGCAATGCGCTTACCCGGCAGATCGCTCACCGAATTGATCCCGCTGCGCTCTGAGACGACCAGGTGCGCGACTCCGCCGTACAGCGGCGCGATCGGCATCACGTTGCTGTACACGGTCGGATCATCGGGCAATTGACCAAGCGCGCCAAGCGCAACATCGCCAGAATACACGATGCCGAACTGGCGATCACCAGCGTTCACCGAGCGCAGATTCTCGGCAGAACCGCCCGTTCCCTCTGCCGTAATATCGACGCCGGGCACCTTTTCCTTAATGATCAGCGAAAGCACATCGGCATAGACCTGGAAGACACCGCCAACCGGGCCGCCGCCGAAGGCATAGCGGAGAGTCTGTGCAGGAGCAGGGGCTGGCGCCGAGTCGGCAGCAGGGGCAGCGGTTGGCGCTGTCGTCGGGGTCGTGCCACAGGCGCTTACCAGCAAGGCGATCAACACCAGAATAAACACACGCACACGAGAAACCACGTCGTTTCCTCCTTTTGCTCACGGTAAACGGTTATGCTGATGCCGGATGGTTTTAGATTATACTCGATTTTGCGATGAAATGAGAGAGGATTTCACAACTGAGTTACGGAGGAAAGGAATGACGATCCTTAACGGATTTACACCGTTTCGGCAGCGGGTCAACGGGATCACGATCGCCGGCGCAATTGGCGGGAGCGGTCCGCCGCTGCTGCTCTTGCACGGGTACCCCCAGATGCATGGCATGTGGCATGTCATCGCGCCAGCGCTGGCAGAGTCGTTTACCGTCGTCGCTGCTGATCTGCGCGGATACGGTGATAGCGACAAGCCGATGGATGATCCAGCGCATGCCACCTACAGCAAACGCACGATGGCTGCCGATATGGTGGCACTGATGGAACAGTTGGGTTTTTTCCGCTTTTCCGTCGCCGGACACGATCGCGGCGCGCGAGTAACGCATCGAATGTGCCTGGATCATCCGCAACGCATCCGTCGGGCAGCGGTGCTGGATATTGTGCCGACGCGCCACATGTATCTGACTGCGGATCGCGAGTTTGCCACGGCCTATTACCATTGGTTTTTCCTCATTCAGCCCGCGCCGTTACCCGAACGATTGATCGGCGCCGATCCCGAGTTTTGGATCGGCAGCAAACTGGCCCACTGGGGCCGCACTCCGGCTGCGTTTACGCCGGCAGCCATTGCGGAATACGTGCGCTGCTTCCGCAATCCGGCAACCATTGCCGCCAGTTGCGCCGATTATCGCGCCGCCGCCAGCATCGATCTGCTGCACGATGAAGAAGATATTCGCGCCGGGCGCAAAGTGCTGTGCCCGCTGCTGGCGCTATGGGGGGCGAATGGCTTCGTGGGCAGAAAATACGATGTGTTGAATGTGTGGCGCGAGTACGCTGCTGATGTGCAAGGGCACAGCGTTCCGGGCGGACATTTTCTCCCTGAAGAGGCGCCTGCCGAGACACTGGCCGCGCTGAAGCGGTTTTTCAGGTAGCCGGATCGCGCCGCTTCACGCAGCCAGAATATCGAGCAACCGGTTGACGATGGCGGCATCGACTTCATCGAGGCCGTAGGTGAGCCGTTTGCGCCGTCGTTCCCCTTGCCAGATCTGCTGCACAGCCTTGCGAATGCGCCAGCCTTTGCGTTCGAGATCGGCCAGCGCGCGCTCGACATCTGCGCGCTCACGATCGTCGCCGCGAGCCACGGCGGCAATAGCCTGCAACAGCGGTTCAAACTGTTGCACTGCCTGCGCCGTATCCTCATCGCTTTCAGCCAGACTGATCAGGCCGATGGCCGTCAGGCGATCGATCACGGTCTGTTGCTGGTCGGGCGGCAAACTGTTGATCGCGAATTGCAGCCCCGCGCCATCGCCTTGTTCGATTGCCTGGCGCACGGCTGGCGGCAGGCTGGCGAGAAACTCTGGGGTCAGATCGGCAGCGACATCTTCGGCAGCGGCGCGGTGTCGTTCGGCAAAATCGGTCAGACCGAGATCGGCAAAGATTTCGGCTGCCTGCGCCAGATAGGGTCGAGCCAGATCGGGTCGCCCCATGCGACGCAGCGCCCAGCCGTAGTTCCCGGTCTGCGCCGCCGCGCTGTAGTACTCGCCCGCCGCCCAATAGAGCTTCACCGCCTGATTCAGCAAAGCAGTCGCCTGCGGCAAATCGGTGGCGATCAGCGCCTTGCCGCGAGCGATCAGGGCGTCAGCTTCCGCTTTCAACTGCATCGGATTGCTCATCACAAACCTCGTGAAACGGCAAAGCGCTGGCGGCGAGCCGGGCGCTGTGCACTGAGCGTAGCCAGCCTGGCGCCAAGCTGTTCAAGGCTCACCAGATTGTGGACAGGCAGAAAATCATCGACGAACGGCAGCGCCGCCTGCATGCCCACCGTGAGCGGCTCGTAGCCGGGCGTGCCGAGCAGGGGGTTGAGCCAGATCAAGCGATGGCACGAGCGTTGCAGCCGATCCATCTCGCGGGCCAGCAACTCGGGTTCGCCGCGATCCCAGCCATCGCTGATCAACAGCACGACCGGGCTGCGCCCAAGAACGCGCCGTCCCCAGCGATAGTTAAACTCCTTGATCGCTTCGCCGATCCGGGTGCCGCCGCTCCAATCGACCACATGTTTGCTCACCGCATCGATCGCGTCATCGATATCTTTGTAGCGCAACTGACGGGTAATGCGCGTCAGGCGCGTGCCGAACACAAACGTCTCAACATCGCCCAGCCCGGCTGAAATGGCGTGAGCGAACTGGAGCAGGATCCGCGAGTAGCGCTCCATGCTGCCAGAAATGTCGCAGATGAGCACGATCGGTCGCGGCTCGGTGCGAATATCGCGCCACGACAGCTCAACCGCTTCACCGCCAAAACGCCAGCTCCGGCGCAGCGTGCGCCGCAGATCAAGCAAGCGCCCTGCGCGCGCCGGACGCCGACGGCGCGTGCGCCGCGGCTGGATGCGCCATTCCATGCGCTGTATCAACGCTTTGCAAGCCTGCACTTCCTCCCAGGTGCATTGGGCGAAGTCTTTGGTGCGCAAGGCCTCATCGCGGCTGAACGTGAGCTGAATATCAAACTCCTCTTTCTGCTCACCTTCGCTGCTGTCGGCATCGTCGGCCTCTGGTTTGCGGCGCGGCAACCGCAACTGGCGGCGCGGAATCTTGACCTGCGGCAACAGCATCTGCATCATCTCGCGTTCGAGATCGACACCGAGCGCCTTTTTCCAGAAGAACTCGAAGGCCGCATCGAACAACGGCAGGTCTTCTTTGCGCAGCACCAGCATGCAGCGCATGGTAGCCCGCAAGTCTTCGCGCCGCAGTAGACCTACATGCTCGATAGCCTCAATCAGCTCCACGATCTGGCCAGGACTGACCGGAATGCCCATTTCGCGCAGCAGATAGCCAAAACTGACGATGTGATGGAGCAGATGACTGTTGCTGACCGTGATCTGTTCATTCATGGTTGAAGCGGTGTATCAGATGAACGCGCTGGCGACGTCTTTCTGCATTGTAGCACAGGCCCTCTGGCTCAACGCCGCTCGGCACGCAGATTGAGCACAATGCCACCGAGGATCAGCGCCGACCCGAGCGCCAGCGACCAGGTGACAGTTTCACCGTAGAGCAACGCGCCCACGAGCGCAATCAGCGGCAGGCGCAGAAAATCGAGCGGCACCACCACGATGGCATCAGCCAGGCGCAAAGCGCGGGCCATGCAATAGTGCGCAGTGAGCGCAGCGATCCCAACCACGACTACCCATAGCCAGCCCTGCGACGAGGGCAGCGTCCAGTTGGCGAGCGAAGGAAACAGACTGAGCGGTAACTGGATCAGCGTCATATAGAACAGGATCGTCAGAGGCGACTCGGTGCTAACCAGCTTCTTGGTTGCAACATGCGCGACAGCGAAGCCAAACGCCGCCACCAAGACCGCCAGCGCAGCCGGATGCACGATGCCAGCGCCAGGACGCAGAATGATGAGCGTGCCGAACACGCCCAGCGTTACTGCCGCCAATCGAATGCGGGTGAGCCGCTCGCGCAGCAGCACACTGGCGAGCAAGGCCGTCCATAGCGGCACGGTAAACTCAATTGCAAAGACTTCGGCCAGCGGGATGAAGGCCAGGCCGTAGAACCAGCCGTATTGCCCGACGAAATGAGCCAGATTGCGCGTCACGTGCAACAGCCAGCGGCGCGTGCGCAGAACGACCGCGCCGCCCTGCCGCAACGCCAATCCGCCAACAATCGCCAGGCCGATCAAGCCGCGAAAAAAGAGGATCTGGAAGGTCGATAGTTCTGCTGCCAGTTCGCGCCCACCCACAGCCATCGCGCTGAACGAAAACAAGGCGCCGACCATCCAGAGCGCGGCCTGAAGCGACGGATGAAGCTGACGAGCAGATGCCGTTATCATGCCAGATATTGTACCAGAATATCATCATTGCTCGTTGATATCTCTCAATGGTAACAGCAGGGTAGAGGAAGGATGCTGCGCCATCTGAGGTACGGTTCTACCGGCGGCCAAGGCGCCTTCGCCGTCACGAAACGCTTCCGCGATGCGCGCGGCATCCCCGTCGCGCGAATGCTCCTTCCCTCGCGGCCACCAATAGAAGGCGGCATCACCCTGACACACAGCTCCCGCAGCAATCCCCACGACAGCGACAGGAAGGCCGTGAACGCAATCCATGCAGCGAGGCAGGGGATTGCCCCGCCGCGCGAAGCGCGGCTCGCAATGACGCAGGGATTGGCAAACACGCGCTTCGCTGTCGCGCTTCAAGTCATCGTGGGAACGCGCTCGCGCCTAATATCAAGTTTAGGCACAGCACTCCCCTGCGTCAGTGGGAGTCAGGCCTCATTGCCCGATCCTTGCGCGTGAGGCGCAGGCGAGAGCGTGACCACCGCCCCGATCCACGTCAGTGCGCGGACGAGTCAGCGGGAAGCATGCCTCAGCGCCCGCTTCTGCTCCCCCCCCTCCTCCCGCTGTTTAAGGGCGGACAGAACGCATGATCGGCACGGCGTTCCATGGCTTGGGGACGCCTTAGACGCCCTCACCCCCTGTCCCCATCTCCACCTGCAGTGGAGATGGGGAACGCAACCCCAAGCCTGTGCCGTTCCGATGAGGCAAAACGAGGCTGGCGCCCATGTTTTCTGTCCGCCCTTGAACCTCCCGCTGGGAGGGGGCAGGGATGAGGGCGAGCAGGAGATGACCACGCCGCCGCCATTCCGGTCACACTAACGTTCGGCGCGCGCTCTGCGCTGCCTCAGCAACCACGCTCCGAAGCGCTCCCGCCTCATCCATCTCGCTGAGGCAGCGTTGGCGTGGCTGACCGATCCTTGACAAGGTATCTAAAGTTGGCATCACGGGATATCACCGGCACAAACATCTGATAGGTCGGTGGCTGCGTCGTTGCGAGCGGCAGCGGTAATCTTTCTATCACCGGCACGAACATTTGATAGGTCGGCGGAGCAAATGCGCCCTTAGCCGTGTACATCACGGCATTGCCGGCGCCGTCAACCGCGGTAACGATCAACCGCACATCAGGCCAGTTGCGCGGCACACTGGCAACCCAGCGGTTGCGGTTCGCCGGATCCTGAGTAAAACTCAGCGGCGTCCAGGTGATATTATCATCAGCCAGATACACGCCGGTCACCGTCACATCGGGATTGGTCGGATTATCGGGATCGGTCACGATCACCTCGATAGGCGTTGCCACTGTTTGCAGCAACGCATCCTGACCGGCAATGCGCACCCGCTCGATCACCGGCGGCGTTTCATCATTGAGCGCCTGAGCGGCGCCGCTGGCCTCCGGATCAGTATAGATCACCTGATAGACGAGCTGCGTATAGGCGCGGAGCGTGCCGGTGACGCCATTGGTTGCCCGGAATTGAGCGGCGGCGCTGATCAATGTATCGCGACGGTCGCCATTGCTGCCCAGACTGCTGTGACCGAAGAAGCGGTCAGGCACCCAGACCCCAATCCCGGCGCTGAAATCAGGTTCAATCGTCGAGGTGATCAGAGGGGTGAAGGTCTCGGTGATGATCTGGGTGACGGTGGGATTGAAGTTTTCGACCGTATTGTACTGACCGCCGAGGAAGATCACATCGCGCACAACCAGCGGCTTCGGATTGTTATCATTATCGTCGCTGCCCGACAGAGCCGTAATATCGTAGGAAAAGGCGGGCAACCCCGGCATGCCAATCAGATTGTTACTGAACACTGTGACGGTCGGCGTAACGTTAAACGTTTCCGCGAGCAGGAAGGTATCAGTAATGGTGAAATCGTCAGCGCTGAGCTGGATGGCCTGGCCGGTGCGGGTGGGTCGCAGGTAGTTAGCATCGTACTGAATAGTAAAGGTGATCGTGCGGGTTATCTGACTGCCCGACGTCGGCGTTGGCGCGGTGCGATCGTTCACCGGCAATTCGGCGTTGAGATCCTCGATCGGCGCGGTCAACGGATTGGGGACGAAGACCCGCTTCCACGGCAGACCGTAGAGCGTGGTGATCGACAGAATCTTGTAGTCGTACTCATTCAGCCCGATTGCGGTGCGCAAATAGCGCTGCTTAGCGGTCACCAGCGCGTCACCGATACTGCGGCCTACATAGCTCACACCGGTATCTGATCCCGGATCAGTCCGCACTTCATTGCGCGCCAGTTCCTGGCTCAACAGCGCGGCCAGCCGTTCGCTGTAATCCACGCCATCGAGCGTGCCATAGCCGTAGCCGGTATTGCCAATCCAGTTGCCGGCATGGCGATTGAAGGCCTGGGCGAAGTCGGCGGCATAGAAATCGCGCGGGAAATTCGTCGGCGCGATCACCGCATTGCGCGGCACGTTATAGCCGCTGTGACAGCCAACCGAATAATAGATGGTATTGTAGAAAAAGCCTGGACATACAGAAGGATAGTAGTCGCACGAGCTAAATCCCGAATTATATGTGACCGCCAGAATCCGATCAGCCGGGAAATTGGGGGCGCTGCCGCGCGCCACGGCAGGAATCAGTTGCCAGTGATCGAAGTGAGCGTTGAGAGAACTGAGCAATGTTGTGGTGCCAGAAAAGACTTCGAGCGTCGAAGTGAAGAATCCTGGCGCGTCGAGCGGTTGCTCTAGCCAGACGCTCTCAAAATTGCTCCGATCCCAGGCATTGTTGATTAGCGAACGTTGACCGACGCCGCTATCCTCCGTTGCCTGGCGCAGGGTACGCGAAATGGCCTCGGTGCCGTCGATCAGGAAGTCGTAGCCGGTGATGGAGTAAGAGTAGGAGTAGATCGCGGTCTCGCGAAAGTCAATGTTGCTGTCGAACGGCATCGGTCTGTTCCGCCGCAGGAAATCGGCAATCTCCGCCGGCGTTTCCACGATGCGCCCCACGGCCAGTTGCGGGATGAAGAGCGGAAAGCCGTAGAAACGATAGGGACGATCGGTTCCGTAGGGGTTATCGCTCAGGATCATGCGATTGCGCAGCGCCGCGCCAAGCGGATTGTCAGGCGCGATAATACTGGCCCCGCCGCTGAGGCTGTCAATCGCCTTCAGATAGTCCAGATAGTCGGATTCGTTGGCGATCGTGGTCAGATCCGGCAGCCGGAAGAAGGGAATGATCTCGTCGCTGCCGATCAGCACGATATTCCGCACATTCGGATACGGTGTGCGCCGATTGGTTTCGTCACCCAGACTACCGTTTGTATTCGCGACCATCCGATACCCGATCCGCACCGAACCAGAACGGCCATTATCATCTGGATCGATCGCGGCTTTGATCACGTGATCAATAATGCTGGCCAGATAATTGGCGTAGAGCGGATTGCGCTGGTTGGCCGGCTGCGACCAGTCTCTGAACAAGTTGCTCAATGGGAGTTCCATGTCATCAGGCGTTGCGACAATGTCGTCGAGCTGCGACCAATCGCTGAGCAAATTGCTCAATGGGGGCGTATCATTGATATGCGCAAGCTCTGCCAGATCGATCACTGCGCCCTTTTCCCAGATCAACGGCGACTCATCGTTACTGTAGACCAGGGGAGTGCTGTAGACGTAATCACTGAGCGTCTGCATGATAGTGGCGATCGCCGGATCATTGGGATAGACCGCTGCCATTCGGGCTGAGTTGACAATGTAGAGCGTGGTCACATCCGGATCCGGCTCATCGATCACAAATTCGACATGCGGCGCCGGACCGCGTGACTCGAGCGTGCTGCGCTGCACGGTGATCGTCAGTCGATACGGTCGAGCGCTGAACTGGCCGGCGCTGGACGGAGCCACGGCAACGAAGTAGAGGCCCGGTTGCCAGACGATCGTCTCGATCCGCTCGTCGCGGGTGCCCGAATTGACGCTAATCGAGGCAATCTGCCCGCCAATCGACGCGATCTGCCCGCCGATCGATGCGATCTGCCCGCCGATCGACGCGATCTGTCCGCCAATCGACGCGATCTGTCCGCCAATCGAGGCAATCTGCCCGCCGATCGACGCGATCTGTCCGCCAACCTGAGTCACACCTTCCAACCCGCGTTCTCCGTTGTCGAACTCGAACGTCTCGGTGGCGCCGCCCTGACCGGTCACCGGATCAACTCCGCCGCCGAAGACCAGATCGTAATCGGCGCCGAGATCGGTCAGATCGATAGAGACCAGCGAGCCGGGCGCTTCGATCATGAAGCGCACGTAATCAATATCGCTCGAGGAGGAGATCACGCCAGTGATTGACTGCCGCCAGCTATCCTGACGACCCTGCGCAATCCACTGGGCATTAACGCCCGGCGGAACGATCACATTATTCGGTTCGATTTCGTCGATCGGCGGCAATTCGGTGACACTGGCCAGATACAGCGGCTCTGCCTCGGCAGCCACGACCGGCGCTGGCTGGGGAACGAACGCCAGCGGAGCGAACAGTAGACTGAGGATGATTAGCGAGAGCGCGAGGCGACGCATACCGAACTCCTTTCAGGCAGAATGGCAGTGTCACACCGGCAAGGCAAGGGCAAGCGCGAGATCGCGTTGGGCGTCGAGTTCGGTGAAGATCGCGATGGCCTCCGCGCGCATCGCTGCCGCTGTCGCGTGATCACTGCGCGCCAGGGCAAGACGGGCCTGTTGATAACGGGTTTTTCCTAACTCATACCGGTTGTCCAGGTTGATTAATGCGGCACTGCTGCGGGTAAAACAGCCATCAGCAAGCTCAAGATTGCCGGCAGCCAGCGCAATCTCGCCCATCACCCGTTCAGCGATAGCGGCATCATCAGCCTGTCCAAGCTCCTCGGCAATGGCCAGCGAACGCTGCGCGTCAACCCGCGCCTGCTCGCGATCGCCGAGCGCCAGCGCCGCCAGCGCTGCCAGCCGCAAGACCTCTGGGAGAAAGCTGCGGGCATTGATCGCTTCCAGATCGGCAATGGCCGCAGTAAACAGAGGTAAAGCTTCAGCGGCGCGCCCCTGATTGAGCAACACCTCACCGCGGTTGTAGCTGGTGACTGCCACGCCGAGGCGCGAGCCGAGGCGGGCAAAGAGTTCGCCAGCCCGCTGATAGAGCGCCGCCGCGCGCTCGAGCTGATTGCGCCCAACCAGCACCACGGCGAGATTGTTGGCCGTGCGCGCCGTCGCCAGCACATCGCCGATACTCTCGGAGATAGCCATCGACTGCTCGAAGACGGCGATCGTCTCGGCCCAGCGCCCGGCCTGGGTGTAGACGCGGCCAAGATCATTGAGCACATCACACATGCCACTCAAGAGGTTGGCCTGTTCGTAGAGCGCGCGGGCCTGCGAGAGTGACTCGATCGCCTGCGCGCGATCACCCTGATCACTGGCAATATTGCCAATAATCTTGAGCGCGCGCGCCTGATCGGTAATCTCGCCTGAGCGCGCCGCCAGTTCGCCGCCGATCCTGGCCCATTCCAGCGCATGCACATAATCGCCGGTGCGGTAGAAGATTCCGGCGCCCAGCAGATAACAGCGCGCCATTTCTGCCGTCAACCCGCGATGAGCGCGCGCCATGCCGGCCACCAGCAATTCAGAGGCGGTCTGATAACGCGAGCGCCGCTCTTCCACGGTCGCCAGCCAGCGGTGCAGGCGCAACCAGCGTTCACTGACCGGCCCGTCAGCTACCGGCAAACTGAGTTGCAACGCCTCGCGGAAATGGCTTTCGGCCTGATCATACTCACCCAGCACCAGACATAATTCGCCCATCGCTTCGTGAATGTCAGCAACCTGATCGAGCAGTTGGGCCGGCGGGATGGTGGTCGTCAGGCGCAGCGCCAGATTGAGCGCGGTCTGGTAGAGCGCAAGCGCATCGCGGTTGGCAAAGCGACGGCGCGCCTGCGCTGCGGCTTGCAGGTGGTAATGGAACGCCGGCTGCCATTCTTCGGCCTGCAAAAAATGCCATGCCAGCACCGCGTACTGTTCCTCGAGATGACCGGCAGCAATCGCCTCAATCCGGCGCGCAACTCGACTGTGCAGCATGCGCCGGCGAGCGTAGAGGATTCCTTCATAGGCCACATCGCGCAGGAGCGCATGCCGAAACATGTAGGCCAGAATACGCTCTTGTTGATCGGCCTGAATGAGTTCACTTTCGATCAGACGCTGAATGCTCTCGTCGAGCACCGTTGGGTTGGAATAGACACCTTCAACGATCGGACGCGGAAAGCGACGCCCGATCACCGAGGCCACCTGCACCAGTTCTTGTCGCGGTTCGTCGAGACGATCAAGGCGAGCAATCAGCAAACCCTCGATGCTGCGCGGCAACTCGATCTGCTCGATCGGTCGAGTAAGTTGCCACATTCCGCTTGCCTCGTCGCGCACCAACACCCGATCACGCACCAGGGCGCGCACCAGCTCCTCGATGAAGAAGGGATTGCCCTGCGCTCGTTCGAGCAAAGGGAGAATTTCAGGCGGAGCCGAACCGCCGAGCAGGGCAACCAGCAGCGCCTGGCTATCTGCCGGCTGAAGTTCACCGAGATCAATCCGCACCGTGCCTGCGCGCTGCTCCCACGTCGCTGCTGCGCCCATTTCTGGCCGGTAGGTAAGCAACAAGACCAGCGCGCGCCGGGATACAGCCTGACTCAGGCGTTCAAGCACTTCGCATGACGGTGAGTCAGCCCAGTGGCAATCCTCAACCAGCAGCAAGAGCGGCTCGTTGGCCGCTGTGGCGAGAAAGATCTCGACAATCAACTCTTGCAGGCGATCATGGCGCTGTTGGGCCGAAAGACCGGCAGTCAGCGGTGTATCAGCGATCGGCAAACCCAACGCATCGGCCAGCAGCGGCGCAAACCGACTCATTGTCGGCACAAGGTGCGCAACTCTGGTCAGAGCGCTGGCCGCCTGTTGATTCTGATCCGCCTGCCCATCAATCCCCAACGCGCTCAGCAAAGGCGCGCGGATGGCAGCATACGGCGTGCGCTGCTCGTAGCTCTGGCAATCGCTAAAGAGAATAGCAAAGGAAGGCACCGCCATCGTCTCTTCGTGACGCGCCGTTGATTCGATTACCAACTGCTGAATCACCTCTTCGGCCAGCCGCGATTTGCCGGCGCCGGCTTCGCCAACCAGCGCAATCGTCACCCCTTGACCGCGCAATCCGGCGCGCGCCGCCGTCATCACCCGCCTTTGTTCGGCATCACGGCCAATTAACGGAGCATTGGCCAGGTGGATCGCGCTGTGCCGACTAACCACCGCCGCGATCTGCACTGCGCGGGCCGGAGTAACCGGTTCGGCAAAACCCTTCAGATGGATGGGCGTCCCGGCTTCAAGCACCACGTAGCCTTCAACTGCCGCCTGTGCGCTCGGTGAAAGATAGATCGCATCGGCAGGAGCGGCTGCCATCAATCGCGCCGCCAGATTCACCGCTGGCCCCATCACGGTATATTCGTAGCGATTAGCGCCGCCCACGCGCCCGGCAAAGACTGTGCCGGTGTTGATGCCAATCTTCTGCGCCAGCGGCGGCGCTGTCGCGCCGAGCAACTCAACAATTGCTCGATTAGCCTCATGCAACGCCTCACGCAGTTCGAGCGCGCAGCGCACCGCGCGAATCGGATCATCTTCATGCGCAGTCGGCGCGCCGAACAGCGCCATCAATTTATCGCCGTGGGTATACATATCGACCTTATTGATGATGCCATCGTAGCGATGCACCACCTCTTGCGCCCGGCGATAGTAAGCGTTAAACACCCTGGCCGCGAGCGACGGATCCGCAGCGAGCTGGCTCAGGTAGGCTGAGAAATCATAGACATTGGCAAAGAGCACGGTAACCGGGCGAAATTCACCCAGCTCACTGGCAGCCGGATCCAGAAATCGTTGGGGCAACCGATGCGCGAGGTAGGGGCGCAGCGCCGCCAGTTGCCGCGCCAGAAGGTTCAATGACACAAGATCGTCAGATTCCGCCAGCGTCAGCGGCGCACTCGGCGCCAGTGCGATCGTAGCCTCGTTCAGTTCGCGCAAGCGATAAAACCCATGCTGGCGCGGTTCGACGCCTGGACGATCCGGCAACTGACTGAGGGTCGCCTCGGTGATCACAACTTCGCCCGGCGCGGCAATCTCCTGGGCCAGCGCGACCCGATTCACCTCTGGCCCGGTGATCACCAGCTCGATGTGGCTCTGATCACCTACCTCGGCAGCAAACACCCGCCCCGAATGCACCCCAACCCGCAAGCGGAGAGTAAAATCGCCGGCGCGCGTGCTCAGACTGGCAAATGCAGCCATGCGAGCCTGCATAGCCAGCGCTGCTGCGCAGGCTGCCGCGGCATGCTGCGCCCCAAGCGCAGCCGCATCGAAAAAGACGGTTAGCGCATCACCGCCGAACTTGAGCAGCATCCCGTGCCGCGCCTGCGCTTCGCGCAACAGCGTTGCGAAGAGCCGGTTGACGACCGCCGAAATCTCTTCTGCTCCCTGCCGCCCCAAAACCGATAATCGTTCAGAGAGCATCGTAAACCCAGAGAGATCGGCAAACAGCAGCGACCCTTCCCAGAAGTCACCGGCAATTGCGCCAGGCCGGGGATCGGCTAGCTGGCGTTGCACAATACGAGCGGGAATATACGCCGCATGAGCTGCCAGCCGGGCGCGCAGAGTCTGCCCAATCTGGGCGCGGGTGGTTGCGCTTAAGGTTCCTGTCGCCTCAAACTCGGCGATCTGCGCGCGATCAAGATGAGGCATTACATCGCGCATATCAACAGGCGAAGCGGTCATGACGCATTCCATGATCGTCTCCAGCGCGCTCACAGTTATTACCTCTATAAACGATCGGTCGCTGGAGTTTGTTTCTTTGTCACGCCCTTGCTGCACTCATGGCGTCGCATTGCGCCAGCGCAGTATGTTCGGCGCAGTCTTGATCTGCTCTCATTGTGCGGGCAAAGTGATAAAAAGAGAAGAGGGAAAAAAAGGGGATATTGATGAAAAAATTGTCAGCTTGCTGACTCGCCGACTCGCCGCCACGCTCAACGACGAGATGACCCTACCACCAGCCGCAAACTGGTCAGCGCGCGCTGTGCTCTGCACGGCGCGGCAAGCTACCTCAAGAAGGCTGCGAGCGGCACGGCAAGCCTCTCGTGAGCAGAAGATTGCTGCGGGCGCATTGGCGCTCGCGCCGTGACATGAATCCCGGCAATGAGGCGCGTTCCTGCCCCCATGTCATTGCGCCGGTTCGTCAGCATGCGACACAGCGGTAAGCAACCTGTGCCGAATTGCGCACCACAACCGCCTGCTCGCGCGATCCGGGCGCTCATCTGTCTCGCCCCCAGCGCAGGCACACGTGTTGAATGGCACGACACGCGCTGCCCCGGCAACCAGGTGATGTCATACCAACGTTAGATCGATAGTGACGTCTTGGGCAGCCACGCAACCCCTGCTCCGCCCCGAACGATCAGGGAGGGGCGATGAGGGTATCGATTGCCTGGACAGAGCGGGGAAGCGCACGCTGGCGCAGTTCACTATGGACTGCTGAAGCATGGCTTCAGCAGTCCATGGCCCGAACCATGAGGGTATCAATTGCCTGGACAGAGCTTATGAGAGACCTAACGTTGGTATCACCAGGAGAGCGGGCAATCTGGCCCGCGCATTCAACCCTGGCAGGTTGATCTCTTTATGGCTTAGTGACCTCTTGACAATATTTCGGTGAGGGTGTATACTCAGCGCAATTGTTAAAAGTGTAATAATAACACTAAATGGAGATCGCCCCATGGTCGCCCAGCTCTACGAAACAACCGGCGAAACTGCCGCCCGGCTGATCGCGGAAATCGATCATCTGCGTCGCCAGCGCAATGCCGTGATCCTGGCCCACAACTACGAATACGGCGAGATTCAGGAGATCGCCGATTACGTCGGCGACTCGCTCGGCATGGCGCAGGCGGCTGCGCGCGCCAACGCCGAGGTGATTGTAGTCTGCGGCGTCTATTTTATGGCGGAAACAGCCGCCATCCTCAACCCGCAACGCACCGTGCTGATTCCCGATCCCAACGCTGGCTGCTCGCTCGCCGACTCGATCACGGTCGAGCAGTTGCGGGCCTGGAAGGCTGCCAATCCAGGCGCAGTAGTTGTCAGTTATGTCAATACCAGCGCTGCCGTCAAGGCCGAAAGCGATTATTGCTGCACGTCGGGCAATGCCGAGCGGGTGATCAATGCCATTCCGGAAGATAAAACCATCCTTTTCCTCCCCGACATGTTTCTGGGCAGCTACCTGCGCCAGAAGACCGGGCGTCCATTGAAGATTTGGGCTGGCGAGTGCCACGTGCATGCGGCGATTCGCCCGGCAATGATCGAACAGAAGCGCGCGGCTATGCCTGACGCCGAGTTTCTCATTCACCCTGAATGCGGATGCGTGAGCAGCGCCATGCACTATGTGGCCAGTGGCGCAGTTGATCGCCAGGGAACGCATATCCTCTCGACCGAGGGCATGATTGCGCACGTCAATCGCTCAGCGGCCAGCCGGTTTGTGGTAGCGACCGAGATCGGGGTGTTGCACCGCATGCGCAAGGCAAATCCTGACAAACAGTTTGTGCCGATTGATGAGTCGATCAGTTGCCGCTATATGAAGATGATTACGCTGGCGAAGGTGCGCGATAGTCTGCGCGATCTGCGCGCGCAGGTTACGGTGCCGCCTGCCATTGCCGAACGGGCGCGGGTGGCGATCGATCGCATGCTGGCATTGTAGAACTGCCGACCGGCAGCAGACAAGGAAGAAGACGATGAATCCGGTTGTGGCATCGCGCAGTGTGTTGCAGCGCATTCCACCAACGCGCGACTGGCAGGTTGATGTGCTGGTGATCGGCGCCGGAGCAGCCGGGCTGACGGCGGCGCTGGCGGCGGCGAGTCGGGGCGCGCGGGTGCTGGTGCTGGCCCGCGGCGCGTTGCCTGAAAGCAATTCGGCCTGGGCACAGGGTGGAATCGCGGCTGCGCTCGATCCGACTGACTCGCCGGCAGTACACGTGCAGGATACACTTACCGCCGGCGCCGGTCTCTGCGATGTCGCTGCGGTCACTGCGCTGGCTCAGGAAGCGCCGGCGCTCATGCGCGAGCTGGCTGCGCTCGGCGTGCCATTCGAGCGTGACGCCGATCGCTTTGCGCTGGGCCTGGAAGGCGGTCACTCCCGCCGCCGCATCGTTCACGTTGGTGACGCTACGGGCTGGGCAGTGACACGGGTCTTGATCGAGCGCGCGCGGGCCACACCGCTGATTACCATTCGCGAACAGGCGCAGGCGGTTGAATTACTGACCTCCGGCGCGCGCGTGGTCGGCGCGCTGGTGCGGCTGGCCGATGGCTCGTGGGCGCGCGCGCTGGCGGCAGCCACAATTCTGGCCAGCGGCGGCGCTGGCGCGCTGTACGGCCTGACCAGCAATCAGCCGGTGGCGCTGGGTGAGGGGATCGCGCTTGCCTACCGCGCCGGCGCAGAAGTCGCCGATATGGAGTTTGTGCAGTTCCATCCGACGGTGTACCGCACCCGTGATGGGCAAGGCTTTCTGATCACCGAAGCGGCCCGCGGTGAAGGCGGCCTGCTCTTGACGCCAGCCGGGCGGCGCTTTATGCCCGCCTGCGATCCGCGCGCCGAGCTGGCGCCGCGCGATGTGGTAACGCGCGGTATCGTCACGGCAATGCAGGCCGAGGGATGCGATCACGTCTTGCTCGATCTGACCCACCTGCCGGCAGATCTGATCGAACACCATTTTCCCACAATTTGCGCCCGGCTTCGCGCCGATGGAATTGATCCAACCCGCGACCCAATTCCGGTTGCGCCGGCAGCGCACTATCTGATGGGCGGGGTGCGCACCGATCTGAGGGGCGCAACCAGTCTCCCGGGGTTATTTGCGGCGGGTGAAGTAGCCTGCACCGGCGTCCATGGCGCGAACCGGCTGGCCAGTAATTCGTTGCTGGAGTGCCTGATCTTCGGTCGGCGCGCCGGTGAGGCAGCAGCGATGTGGCGCGGGCGCGGCACACCGGCACCCGATCCCTTGCCAGCAGCGCCGCCGGCGCCGCCGCCGCCGCCTGACTGGCGCGCAGTGATGGCTTCGATTATGCAGGCCGTCGGCCCGGTGCGTCACGAAGCGGGGCTGCGCGCAGCGCTGACAGCGCTGGCCGCCTGGCCGGTCAGCGCCGATCCCGCTGATCCGGCGGCACTGACCGCAGCGAATGCGGCGCTCACGGCGCAGTTGATCGTGGCCAGCGCGCTGCTGCGCACCGAAAGCCGGGGCGGGCACTTCCGGCAGGATTACCCAACCAGCAGTGAAGCATGGCGGCGACATACGATCCTCCGTCGCGATGCCGAACCGATCTTCGCCGCTACCATTGCCGCGCCCGCAGCGCTGGCCGCCGATTGAGGGTTGGCGAGCAGCACAGGCGCGACGTAATCACAATGTATCGGTGCGATCCTTGCGCGCCGTTGCCGAAATACGTCTTTGCGCTCATCAGATTGACCAGGATGCCAGTATGGATCTCGCCCCTCACATCATTGATACGATTGTTCGTCAGGCACTCACCGAGGATGTTGGCAGCGGCGACCTGACCACCCTGACGGTGATTCCGCCTGCCATTGAGGGCGCTGCCCGCTTCGTCACTCGTGAAGCCGGCGTTATCGCCGGCCTGCCTGTCATCGCTGCCGTCTTTCGTCAGCTCGATCCAGCAGTGAGCGTTCAGTGCCATGTCGCTGATGGTCAGAAAGTCACAGCCGGAACGACGATTGCCACGGTGACCGGCCCGGCGCGCAGTCTGCTCACCGGCGAACGGGTTGCGCTCAACTTCATCCAGCGCCTCAGCGGAATCGCTTCGCTGACAGCGCAATATGTAGCGGCGGTGGCCGGCACGAAAGCGCGCATTCTCGACACACGCAAAACCACGCCCGGTCTGCGCGCGCTGGAAAAGTATGCCGCGCGGATGGGCGGCGGCCTCAACCATCGCTTTGGTCTGTACGACGGGGTTATGCTCAAAGACAACCACCTGGCGTTTCTGGCGGCGCAGGGCATCGATCTGGCGACTGCGATCAGGCGCGCGCGCGCGCAGCTTGGCCCGATGGTGCAGCTTGAAGTCGAAGTTGAGAGTGTCGCCGATGCTATCAAGGCGGCAGAGGCTGGCGCAGACCTGATCTTGCTCGACAACATGCCGCTCGCTGAACTGCGCGCTGCCGTTGCCGCAGTGGCTGGCCGCGCCAAAACCGAAGCCAGCGGCGGCGTCAACCTGAACACAGTGCGCGCGATCGCGGAAACCGGCGTTGACTACATCTCGGTGGGCGCGCTGACTCACTCGGCGCGCGCACTCGACATCGGTCTCGATTGGGCGTGATGAGCTGTGCTATACTACCAGCGCATGCTTATTCACCTTCAAGGCACTTATGACCGATGACCTCTTGAGCCAGCTTAATCCACCGCAACAGCGGGCTGTGGCCACCCTCGAAGGGCCGGTGCTCGTGCTGGCCGGGCCGGGCAGCGGCAAAACCCGCGTGCTGACCCATCGGATTGCCTACCTGATCACAGTTGCCGGGAAGAT
>FWWM01007124.1_pt1 | contig 22714 bp, 17 predicted proteins | sample 2228351 | NCBI WGS metagenome assembly FWWM01 (sample SAMEA103939774, study PRJEB20133) | metagenome
CAAATGAGAGACCCTCATAGTAGATGTTTTTTGAAACAGGTTCTAATATCAGTCATTGCACGCTATCTAACCTCATCTGAACGCCGCGCCTGCGGGCACCACACTGCGGTGCGTAAGCGCTGTCAGTCCTGGGAACGCGAGCCTCCGGTTCGCTCACCGCTTACAACAACCTGCCGCACCTGCTTCCTGTGGTATTACCCTCTGAACCAACACGTCACAGTGGGAACCATCCGGCATCGACGGTTCCCACTCCCACTGAGGGCGTGTCGCCTACCACTATTGACACAGCACCACCGTCACCCGCTTGCCACCCATCACGCTGGTGCAATATTTGGGTGTGACGGATCGTGAACCAGTTCGTGCGCCGTTGACGAACCACCGGTAGCGCACTGGGATCACGCTGGCAGCGAGCCAGCACGGGTCTGACAACCCGCATGATGCGCAGTGACAGTCAAGATTTTGATATGATAACCCAAGTTGCCACCTATGCTGTGAGCAGGCCCCGTAGGCTGAGTGCCAGGTTGAACAGCACGACGTTACACGCGACACCGTGTGGTATGCTCGCATGAATGATGTGAGGAGCGGCCAGTTCCTATGGACATACTACGTCATGTCTCACGGTAGCAACCCAGATTCTCCCCATCCTCGGTGTCTCTGTGGTGATAAAGGTAGCAACTTGGGTTATGATACCTTGTCGGCAATCCTGGCCTTGCATTGGCCGCGCTGCTAAGATCTGAGTGAATGCCTTGCGTTGTGTAGGCGTAGCATACATTGTGCTCGATAGCAGCCCTACGGCAGTAGACATTTCATCTTGTCACGCCTGAGAGCCGAAGTGTTCGCATACTCACTTCTGGGAAAGGATTGAATAATGAATGTCGCTTTGGCCGCCACCCATCATGATCCTGATGGTCGGCTCTATGCGCAGATGGTACGTGCCTTTCCGCGTCTTCGGCAGTATTTTGATAGCATCGCCATTCTCTTGACTCCAACCAGTGCCGCCCAGACCCAAAGCTGGCTTGCGCAGGCTGACATTACCTTGCGCGTGGCGCCGCCTGATGAGCCGATTGGTCATTTGCACCTGGGGCGCTGGCGGAGAGGAGCGGTTGATCTGGCATTGCAGGCGTTTCCTGATGCCGATTGGTTTCTGTTTTGTGATCTCGACCGGGTGTTGCACTGGATTGAATACTGGCCTGATGAGCTGATGGCGACGCTGGAGGGGTTACCAGCGGCTGATGTGACAGTGCTTGGCCGCACGCCACGGGCGCTGGCCAGTCATCCGCGCGCACAGGTAGCGACCGAGTCGCTGGTGAATGAGGTGTTTGGGCGCATGACTGGGTATGGGTGGGATGTGATGGCCGCAGCCAGAGGTCTGTCAAGGCGGGCAGCTCACCTGATTGCGACCACCAGCCGGGATGATAGTATCGGCGCCGATTGTACGTGGTTGCTATTGGCTCAGCAGGCAGGGTTGACTATGGTGTATCGGGCCACGGAAGGGTTAGAATTTGAGACCCTTGATCGATTTACCGATGAAGTAGCGGCTCTTGGTAGCGCAGAAGCCTGGATCGAGCGTTTCGATGCCGATCTGCGCAACTGGCTTATGCGGGTTGATCTGGCCCGTACCGTCATTGCTGCGCTGGCTGCATCCAAAGCGCAGTGATCCCGATCAGTCGATTGGGTTAGTCGCCGGCTTCTGTACACACCGTGGATGCACCTGCTGGTGTAGTGCAGTTTCACGGACGTGCCCGTGGCACATGGTATGGAGTGCGGTGGCCACGCTGCCGCATAGCCATGCTCACGCGCAGGCGCGGGTTGCAGTGCGCATTGTGCCGGTACGTGCCTATGATGATGGGGATGTGCGGGCACGGGCAGTAGGGGTACGGCATGCCGTGCCCCTACCAGTGCCGGCGTTGTATCGTTCCGGTGCAGCATCAGGGTCAGTGTTGGCTGGTGAATGATGCCCTCTATTCTGACAGATTTGATATAATGTGACTGTTGAAGTTGACATAAAAATGGGCGAAGGCAAATCCCTCGCCCACCGGTGTGATCGGTTTTCACGACAGGTTCCTATTTGCCATTCGTGTTATTCGCCGTATTCTGATACGTTGCCAGCATCGCCCCGGCTTCAACCGTCGTTCCCACCTCAACGCGTACTTCAGCAATGGTGCCACTATGCGGCGCGGTGATCTCATTCTCCATCTTCATCGCTTCCACAATGAAGAGCACCTGGCCCGCTTCCACCTGCTGCCCATGGGCCACCCGCACCGCAACGACACGACCCTGGATTGGGCTGATCACCGCATCAACCGGCGCGGCCAGCGTCGTCTTCTTGGGGGCAGCACGGCGCGCAGGTGCTGAACGTGATGGCGATGCAACTGGTGTCGCATTCATACCGTCGCCAAAAACGGCCACCCCAAAACGCCGGCCATTGACTTCGATGGTAAATCGGCGTGGTTCCGGTGCCGGTTCAGCCCCTGCTGAAGCAGCCGTTGGTGGCGTTAGCTCTGCCGCACGGGAGAAGAGTTCGGGATGGCGCGGAATAAAGTTGACGGTCGCTGCACCTGCCGTAAAAACAGGATGTTCAAGCGCGGCCTGATGGAATGGAATAATGGTCGTGACACCCTCAATCCGGTACTCGGCCAGTGCCCGTCGCATACGGGCAATTGCTTCCTGTCGGTCACTTCCCCAGGTGATCAGTTTGGCCAGCAGCGAGTCGTAATGTGACGGCACGGTATAGTAGGCGCGCACGCCGCTATCTACCCGTACCCCGAAGCCAACCGGCTCGTGGTATTCGCCGATGGTGCCCAGTGCCGGGCGAAAGTTGTGGAGCGGGTCTTCCGCATTGATCCGACACTCAATAGCGTGGCCGCGGGGCACTACATCCTCTTGTTTGAACCAGAGCTTCTCGCCCTGGGCAATCCGAATCTGCGCGGCAACCAGATCGATGCCGTACACCATCTCGGTGACGGTGTGTTCGACCTGAATGCGTGTGTTCATCTCCAGGAAGTAGTAGCGCCCATCCTGAAAGAGAAACTCCAACGTGCCGGCGCTGACATACCCGACGGCTTTTGCCAGCCGTACCGCGGCAGCCCCCATCTCTGCCCGCAGTTCGGGCGTCAGGGCTGGCGAGGGGCACTCTTCGATCAGTTTTTGATGGCGGCGCTGTACTGAACAGTCGCGTTCCCCCAAAGCTACCGCATTCCCATAACGATCAGCCAGCACCTGGATTTCAATATGTCGCGGATCGTCAAGGTATTTTTCGACGTACAGTTCACCATTCTTGAACGCGACTTCAGCTTCACGCCGAGCTGCTGCGAAGGCTTCATCAACCTCTTCCGGTGAACGCACCACGCGCAGACCACGCCCACCGCCACCGCCTACCGCTTTGATCGCAATCGGGTAGCCGAATTCTTTCCCCAATCGCCGCACCTCTGCCGCATCAGTAACCGGTTCGAGCACACCGGGAACAACCGGCACGCCGGCAGCGGTCGCTTCACGGCGGGCAGCGGTCTTGCCACCCATGCGCTCCATGGCTTCGGCGGGAGGGCCAATGAAGATCAGACCGGCTGCGGTGACTGCACGGACAAAACTGGCATTTTCAGCTAGAAAACCATAACCGGGGTGAATCGCCTCAGCACCGGTAGCTTTGGCCGCTCGGATAATTGCGTCAATATTGAGATAACTTTCAGCCGGTGAAGGTGGGCCGATCAGGAAGGCATCATCGGCATACGCCACGTGCGGGGCGTCGCGATCCGCTTCGGAATAGACGGCGACGCACCGCAACCCCAATTCCCGGCAAGCGCGCATCACGCGCAGGGCAATCTCTCCACGATTGGCAACCAATATTGTACGAAACATCGCAGCGCTCCTCAATGCTGCTCTCGTCGCTTCAACGCTGTGCGACGCCGGCACCAATTGTAGCATAGCGCCGTGTGTTACAGTGGCAGCGGTAGGTGCCCGATAAAATCCTCGGCATGTTGCGCGACGCGCAAGAGCAGCGATTCACACCAGGGTCGGGCAATCAATTGGGCGGCGCGAGGTAACCCGTTCTCTTCCCGTCCGGTTGGCAGGCTGAGAGCAGGCCATCCCAGGAAGTTCCATGGCCCGGTAAAGGACGTTGGTGTCGGCACTCCCAGTGCCGGCGCCGGCCCCGGTGTGACCGGTGTGATCAGGACATCGATCCCGGCCAGACGTTCTGCCACCCGCCGACGCAGGTTGGCCCGCGCCTGTTGGACGCGAACGGCATCTACCGGCGAGTAGATGAAGGCGGCCAGAATACGCTGGCGCATAAATTCCCCATACTCGTCGAGGCGAGAGCGTAGCCATGGCAGATGCAAGGCGGCTGCTTCGATTGCCAGCAGTGCCGGGTTGAGTAACCGTAACGCTTCCAGTTCGGGAACTTCAATCGGTATGACAGTCGCGCCTCGTTCAGCCAGTGCGTCGGCAACGCGCTGCATTGCGGCCAGCCCAGCCGCATCGGTTATTGCCTGACCACTGCCATCGGCGGTAAGAAGTCCAATTCGTACCTGATCAATATAATCTAGCAGACCGCTTACCGCAAAAGGCGACTCCGGTCGCAAGGTGCGGTGATCGCGTGGATCAGGCCCGGCGATAGCCTGGAGGATGACGGCTGCATCGGCGACTGAGCGGGCCAGCGGGCCGGCATGATCGAGTGACCACGACAGGGGAAATCCGCCGGCCAGGCTTACCCGGCCATGGGTTGGTTTGAGACCGACGATCCCGCAGTGCGCTGCCGGTATCCGGATCGAGCCGCCAGTGTCAGTGCCGATAGCGGCATAGGCCATCACCGTACTGACAGCAACCGCACTACCGCTGCTACTGCCACCGCTATCCCGCTCTGGATGGTAGGGGTTGGCAGTCGGACCGTAATGGGCATTATTCGAGCCGGGTGAGTAGGCGAATTCCGACATCCGGGTTTTGCCGATAATGATGGCCCCGGCTGCCCGTAAACGCGCAACCACCGTCGAATCGCTGCTCGCCATAACCCCGGCGCGAATCCGTGATCCGGCTGCGGTCGGGTAACCGGCGACATCGAACAGGTCTTTCACCGCTATCGGTACGCCGTGCAGTGGACTGCGAATGGTGCCGGCCCTGATTTCGGCGTCGGCAGCCCGTGCGTCGGCCAGGGCACTTTCGGCCATCACAATCTGAAATGCGTTTAAGCGGGCATCCTTTTCCGCGATTTGCTCTAACGCCCATTCAACCACTTCAACCGATGAAAGGGTGCGCTTCCGAAATTCTTCGGCGACACCCATGATGGTGTTCAGATCGTCGGCGGGCAGCGAAGTGTCACCACTGTCTGTCTGATCGCTGCTTACCGGCAGACTGGTGGCGTCGAGCATATCGGGCAATTGCTCTTGATCGACGGTATCGAGCAAGCGTTCGACATCGGCAAACCGGCTGAGAAAGCCCTTTTCCAGAATGCCGGCGAAATCGGTGTCGGTAGCCGGGATACCTGCGGCGTGTAAGGCTGCCTGCAATCGTTCAATAAGCGCGTCCATAGATGCTCCTTTTCAACAGAGGCAAGGTTTGCGTGGTAATCATTCATGCAAGACTCGGCAACAATCCCTTCTCCAATGTGTACTCAACGTGTAGCAGTCAGTGGCGTGAGGGAGCCATAATGATGCCTTGATCATTCTTACAGGTGACTCAGCGATACATTGCGGCGGGTACTCCGTTAGATCGACCGAACGCAAGGGAGTAGCGTTATCTGTCCACAACGCTATCACGCCCCAGATTGGCTACCTTCCACGCTTTGTGATGCCCGTATCGCATAGTTTGGTATGCGGAAGCCATACCTCCGCACCAACTGCGCGCAATACCTGGTGTGGGTCTCACCGGTCAACCTGCCAGTCACGAGTAGATTGCTGCGTTCTCTCACCGTAGACACTCTTGCGCTGCTCGCCGACCACTGTCAATTGCGCCGTGGACTGTTTGCGGGTTGCTGTCGAACGCGGTGGCTTCACCGGCAAAATGCAGCGATCCTTCTGCCGCTGCCAGTGCCGGTCGTGCCCAAGCCATTCCCGGCAGCAGATGGGCATAGCCACCTCTGGCAAAAGGATCATGTGCCCAGCGATAGCGGCGAAACCCGGTACACCGCCTGGCCACATCGTCACGGCCCAGGATGCGGCTGAGTTCGGCGAGTCCCAGCGTTCGCACTGTATCATCGGGTAAGCGGTCAAGTATTTCGGCCCGACTGGCCGTTACGTAACAGCAGATTAGGGGCGCACTCAGATCGGGATGGGCCGGCGTCCACCAGCGGGCAAACAGGCCGCCGTGCGCAGCGTAGGCAAATCCGGCATCCCACAGCGGCTCATCGAACCAGAAGAAGTGTTTGGTGGCCGATAAGGTGCGAAATGCGGTTATTGCCGCCTGTTTGGAAGCGGAAAGTGGCGGATCAAACCGAATCATCCCGGCAGCCAGCACTGCTACTGGTACCGTGATGATGCAGTGACGCGCCCGCAAGATGCTGGCCGGCGTTTTAATCTGAACTTCATCAGCCTGATGGATGATCGCGTGTACCGGCGAACCTAACCGAATATCGAGGTCTCGTGCCAGCCAGTTCAGCAGCGTATCGTAGCCTTCACGCAACCGGAATTCGCGAGGACCGGCGCGATCTCCGCGTATTTCGCGGGCCAGATCAACACAACTAAGTGTTTCCAGTTCAGCGCAACAGGTCTGCGCCAGGACGACATCGGCAATCGGTAGCCTGGCCGGGTCAACTCCGCGCTGTATCAATTCGGCGGCCAGGGAACGATCAGCAGCGTCATCAGCGTACTGTGTCGCCAGCTTATGCCACACATCCCGTGCCGCAGTAATTGTCTGCCAGGCCGGGTCTGTGGCCGGTAAATCCTGGACTAAGCGGGCAGGTGTACCCCAACGTAACCCGTTGTAACGGTCAACCTCAGCGAGGGTCAGCCCGGCCATGTGCGCCAGCGCTACCGTACTGGTGTGCTCACCGTGGATCAACTCGGCCCCTAACTCGATTGGATAGGGGCCGCAGCTCCGTTCAGTCCAGACGCGGCCACCGATGCGTGGCCGGGCTTCAACAATGGTTACCCGTGCACCGGCGTTGTGCAAGGTGCGGGCCGCCGCCAGGCCGGCTGCACCGGCGCCAACGACGACCACATCAAATACGTCAGATGCCAATCGAGACATACTTGATATCCAGATATTCGTCAATACCGGTTGGCCCGCCTTCGCGTCCGATCCCACTCTGCTTGACACCGCCAAACGGTGCCTGTGCTGTCGAGGGAATGGGATCGTTGATACCGATGATCCCGTATTCCAGCCCTTCCGCCAGGCGCCAGACCCGACCGACATCGCGGGTGAAGGCGTAAGCTGCCAGACCATACGGCGTATCATTCGCCATCCGAATCACTTCTGCCTCGTCGTCGAAGGGAATGAGCGGGGCAACCGGGCCAAACGTCTCTTCACGGGCAACCAGCATATCGCTGCGCGCATCAAGCAGCACCGTCGGCAACCAGAAATTGCCGCCGAGCGGGGCAGGTCCGCCACCAACCAGAACTCGCGCACCGGCAGCAATAGCATCGTGAACGTGACGTTCAACCTTCTGGCGGGCCTGATCATCGATGAGTGGGCCAATGTTGACCCCCGGCTGTAAGCCATCACCAACCGTCAGGCGGTTGACTTCAGCCGCAAAGCGTTCGGCAAAGGCCGCATAGATAGGACGCTGCACAAAGATACGATTCGCACACACACAAGTCTGACCGGCGTTACGGAACTTCGAGGCTACTGCGCCGCGAACCGCAGCATCGAGGTCGGCATCAGCGAAGACGATAAATGGCGCATTTCCGCCCAATTCCAGCGACACCCGCTTAAGGGTGTCGGCTGAGCGGCGCATCAGCTCTTTGCCAACCTCGGTGCTACCGGTAAAGCTAATCTTGCGCACGCGAGTATCGGCGAAGATCGTGTCGGCGAAGGGGCGCGGGTCCTGACAGGTCAGGATATTGATCACGCCGGGTGGGGCACCGGCCTCGCTGAAGAGTTGGCCTAGCGCCAGTGCCGAGAGCGGGGTCTGCTCGGCAGGCTTACAAATGACCGTACAACCGGCGGCCAGGGCCGGCCCCAGCTTGCGGGTTATCATCGCGCTCGGAAAGTTCCAGGGTGTAATCATCGCCACTACACCCACCGGTTGACGTAACACCAGAATCCGTTTGGCGTTGGTCGAAGCGGGAATCGTCATGCCATAGATGCGTTCCGCTTCACCGGCAAACCAGCTCAGAAAACTCGCAGCGTAAGCGATTTCGCCGCGTGCTTCGGCCAGCGGCTTGCCTTGTTCGAGGGTCATAATAGTGGCGAGTTCTTGCTGCCGGTCCAGCATCATCTGCGCAACCCGCCGTAACAAGGCGGCCCGCTCACCGGCTGGGGTGGCTGCCCAGCCCGGCTGAGCGGCTACGGCTGCCGCAATTGCAGTTCGTGTCTCTTCGACGCCAGCGTTGGGGACATAACCCAACACTGTGCCATTTGCCGGATTGATTACCGCAAACGTTGCCCCATTGTTTGCATCACGCCATTCGCCATTTATCAGCAGACGCAATGGCAGCGTTGACAGCACGTCCTCTGCGGTCGCAGTCATCGCTCACTCCTTTCTCAACGGCACCTTCGGCGAACAGAATAACCAGTTTTCGGGTAACCTGTGCTTCTTCTATTGTACAGCGTTTGCCCAGAGAGTATACTAACAGTGGTATTGGACAACGGGTGAACGAGGGCTGGTCTCAAGCGAAATCACCTTTCTGGCAGGCCGACATTTCTTTCAGGTAACGGCTATCCTGATAGCACGCCAACCTGTTCATTAATCGCAACACAGCCGTGGATGATTATATGCAACCATTCTTCTCGATCTATCGCCACAATCTGGCCCGATTAGCGGTGGCTATTCCCGCAGTACGGATTGCCGAACCGGTCTTCAACGCTGAACGAACGATTGCTCTGGCCCGGCGTGCTGCGGCTGAAGGGGCAATTCTCGTGCTGTTCCCCGAACTCGGCATCTCGGCCTACAGCAACGATGATCTCTTTCAGCAGTCAACCCTCCTCGATGCGGTTGAGCAGGCACTACTCACGATTGCTGCGGCGGCCAACGACATCAATGCCCTGCTGCTCGTCGGCGCTCCCCTTCGGCACGAAGGCCGGCTTTTCAACTGTGCGGTAGCCATCTACCGCGGACAGATTATTGGCGTTACGCCGAAGAGTTATTTACCGAATTACCGGGAATTTTACGAAAAACGCCATTTTGCCGCTGCCCGTGATGCTATCGGTGACACTATCCAACTGGCCGGTCAGAACGTACCTTTTGGCACCGATGTAATCTATGACGTTACAACCCTGCCCGGTCTTGCTGTACACGTTGAAATTTGTGAGGATTTGTGGACGCCGCTCCCACCCAGTACCTTTGCGGCGCTAGCCGGGGCGACAGTTCTCTGCAATCTGTCGGCATCAAACATCACGATTGGCAAAGCCGATTACCGGCGGGCGTTGTGTATGAATCAATCGGCGCGCACCCTTGCCGCCTACCTCTACTCGGCTGCCGGGCCGGGTGAGAGTACGACCGACCTGGCGTGGGATGGACACGCGCTGATCTGCGAAAACGGCGAGCTGTTGGCCGAGTCGCAGCGCTTCTGCGACGAGGAACAGATCATTTTTGCCGATGTCGATCTGGAACGCCTGCTTCAGGAGCGCGCCCGCCAGACCAGCTTTAGCGACAGTATTGGCGACTACCGCTCACACGTGCGTCACATGCGCCGTATCCCGCTCGCCATCACCCTGCCGGTTGTGACCGACCTGCGGCGCAGTGTTGCCCGCTTCCCCTTTGTGCCCAACGATCCGGCGACCCGTGATGAACGCTGCTACGAAGCCTACAACATCCAGATGCACGGTCTCATGCAGCGCATGCGCAGTGCTGGAGTGGAAAAAGTGGTGATTGGTGTTTCGGGCGGTCTCGACAGCACCCAGGCGCTGATCGTCGCGGCCCGCACGATGGATCGGCTGGGGTTGCCGCGTCAGAATGTCCTGGCCTACACGATGCCCGGCTTTGCGACCAGCAGCCAAACCCGGCGCAACGCGCACGCGCTGATGACAGCGCTCGGCGTGAGTGCGCATGAAATTGACATCCGCCCCTCGGCGTTGCAAATGCTCCGCGATCTGGGCCATCCGGCAGGCGAAGGCGCAGCCGTCTACGATGTCACGTTTGAAAATGTACAGGCCGGCGAACGAACCTCGCATCTGTTTCGCCTCGCCAACTACCACAATGCGATTGTCGTCGGCACCGGTGATCTGAGTGAATTAGCACTCGGCTGGTGTACCTACGGAGTAGGCGATCAGATGGCGCACTACAACGTCAATGCGTCGGTGCCGAAAACCCTCATCCAGCACCTGATTCGCTACGTCATCCGCAGCGGCGAACTGGGAGACGAAGCCAACCGGGTGCTAGAGTCAATTCTGGCGACTGAAATCTCGCCTGAGCTGGTACCGGCTTCGAGCAGCGACGACAAACCGGCGCAACGCACCGAAGAGATTATCGGGCCATACGCGCTTCAGGATTTCAACCTCTACTACATCACCCGCTACGGCTTTCGTCCGGGTAAAGTTGCCTTCCTCGCCATGCACGCCTGGGGTAATGCCGACGTTGGTGCCTGGCCAGAGGGGTTACCGGCAAACGAGCGGCGCGCTTACGACCTGCCGACCATCCTGCACTGGTTACGGGTCTTCCTGTTCCGCTTCTTCCAGATCAGCCAGTTCAAGCGGTCGGCCATGCCCAACGGTCCCAAAGTCGGCTCAGGTGGCTCGCTCTCGCCGCGCGGCGATTGGCGGGCACCGAGTGATGCGCGGGCAACGGTGTGGCTGGCTGAACTTGATCGGGTGGTGGCGGAGGTGGGGGATACGCTTGAGAAAAAGCATTGGGATGTGCGAAATGCATGATCGCACCGATCTGACGCATGAGAAAGTGAGATAATCACCAGCGAAGAGAAAATCGGTGTCATCCACGCAAAGCCATCACACCGTACCACAACGAGTCTGGGAAAGACGGATGATCGATATAGGAGTCTTGCCCAATGTTGAGGTGAAGGTATTACTTTCACCTTCCCTGATAGCATTCTGCGGATAGGCGCTTAGAATTCTACATAAGGTGCTATGTTATGTCATTGTATACAACGGCACGACGCTGGCTAGCCACGAACTCTTCACGTGTTTACTTAGAACGCTTTCTGCAACAAGCTGCCCGACAACTACCGGCAGGTAGCCGTGTGCTTGATGCGGGTGCAGGAGATTGTCGATACGCTGGCCTGTTTCAACATACCAACTACATAGCCGTCGATTTTGCGAAAGTGGCGAAGCCATACGGTGAACTTGACGTCATTGCTGATCTGGTTCATTTACCATTTCCATCCGCGTATTTTGATGCGATTATCTGCACCCAGGTGCTTGAGCATCTTCCAAAACCGCAGATTGCATTGGGCGAACTACACCGACTGCTGCGTCCCGGCGGAAAGTTATGGCTCACCGCGCCACTCTACTACGAAGAGCATGAGGCGCCATTTGATTTTTATCGCTACACCCGGTTTGGTCTCGACCATCTGCTTTCCGCTGTCGGTTTTCAGATCACATCACTCACACCATTGGAAGGCTACTGGGGAACACTGGCGTATCAATGGCGTTCGGCAGCGTACCAGTTACCCTGGATACTGCCCTCCTCCTATGGCAGTCCTATCGTGCGACTTGTTTCAATACCTTTTCTGATCACCATGAAACTGATGTTAGCAAGCGCGAGTGTGTTTGCCACGCATGTAGACCTGCGGTATTACGATACATCACGCTGGCATTGTAAAAATTACAAGATAGAGGCGTATAAACCAGATATACCCCAAAGTACCCTGTAGCAACAGTAAGGTACATACAAAGAGCGCGGCACACAGGTGCGTGCCGCGCTCTCACCGTCCCTTTAGCCTATCAAATTAATTGATCGGAATAGCGTTATAGTCTTCGGCGACAATATCTGCCGTGTTCGTTGCCGAGTTCGCCGATGCGATACGAACAACGGCGACAATCTGACAACCGGTTCCGGCACATTCAATCGTCGCACTGCCACCAAAGCCACCGATGTAGCCAAACTCCGCAAGGTCGGCTGTCGTCTTGCCTGCCGCAGGTGTGGCAGCGATGGGGGTCGAGTTCGTCTTCTGACCAGAGTTGATAGAGCTGATCGTATGGGTACCAATCAGATTACCATTCAAATCGTAGTATTTGACCGTAATGGTGCCTGAAGCACCCGAACCGACATTCTGAATGGCAATAAATGCGCGTTGTCGGTTACCGGGGTTAATATCGAAGCGGGTTTGCGTCCAGCGCACATAAGGTGCTGCCAGCTTGCTGGCACCGGCAGACGCACCAACGAATGCGGTGGCCAGTGCGGCGTATGCCGGGCTGCCTGAGAAGACCTTACCAATGGCGACAATCGGTGCGCCCGAACTGGTAATGGTTGCTGAGCCACTAAAATTACTCGGGATACCAGAGGCACTGCATGTCTGGAAGCTGAATTTCGCGTTAGCCGGAATATTTGCGGTCTGAGTTGCAACTGTATTGTTGTTTGTATCTTTATACGTCACAGTGACAGTTGCCGAATTTGTGGTGCTGGTGTTCTGCACAGCATAGGCAGAGCGCTGCTGAGTGCTACCAAAATTGCAGAGGGCGCTTGGCATGTAGACCGTATTACTCCCCTGGGCAACACCCTCAAACGCGCTCACTTTGTAAGAAGTATCGGTTGTTGCTTCAATTGCCGTAGCCACAACTTTACCGGTAGCTTGAATGGTTGCCGATCCGTTGAAGCTTGTGCCGAGCTGGCTAATGGTACCGGCATCAAAGAAGCGAGCGGTACCAACATTCAATGAAAAGGTCTCGGTGTGGGTAGGCGTGGCTGAACCAACGGCAAAAAATCGCAACGTTACGTTAACATTTGTTGTGTCAGCATTTTGGATTGAGAATTTGGTGGTCTGATTAAACGTATTCTTCAATACCGTTGCAATCAGAACGTTGTTGCTACCATCGTTGCTACCAAAGCCATTGGACAGGGGGCGATTGCGTACATTTGCATTCTGTGGCAATTGCACAACCGTCGCCACAATTGGCTGATCCGAGGAAATGACCGCCGAACCCTGCCCGGAAAAGCCGCTCAGCTCGCTTGTTGAGCCAACATTGAGCGATGCACCGGCATTAGCAGCAAGAGTGCGGCTGAATGAAATTGGCGTACCGCCCGATGTCGGGTAAAAGGTAAACGTAATGTTTGCGGTAGCGGTGCCGACGTTCTGGTACGTAATGGATGTGATAAAGTTGGTGTTGTAGGCACTGCCCTGTGCGCTCACCGGAAGTGCAGAATGAGTTGCCAGGAGCAGCGCAATCACTGCTAAAAGGGCATTGAACACACGACGCATAGCTATCTCCTCTCCTGAACCGATATGCTCGTTCGGTCGTATCATACTGTTGCTGCGCAGGATTAGCGATACCACCAACAGGTTATTTGCGCTACTCGCTTTGGGTAATAGGCTTGCACTGAGCCTTGATTGTAAGTAACATTAGCGATACGAGATCGCGCTGGTTGTGCTTGTGTAAAAATGGAAGAAGCTACGTTCTTCTGAGATAACAAGATTTATTCGCTCGTTGCCAATGATGAGGTGGAGGGAGCCTTGCGTACCATTATCGTCTTGTGCCTGTTGTTGAGCTTGACCGCTTGCACCACAGCTCAACCTACACCCACGCCCACTGATGAATTAATCATTCCAACCCCGGTAAGTGGGCAGGCTGTTGTCTATGGTCGGGTACTTTCCAGTATTACTGGACAACCAATCTATCGAGTTCGGGTGGCTTTCGCGGAAGTGATTCGCAATGGTGAAACGGCGATCTTTGTCGATGACGCTGCCTTTAGTCCTTTCGCCGAAACTGACACCGATGGTCGTTTTGTGCTGCCAGATTTGCCACCCAAAGAGTACGTGATTGTCATCGGTGACCCGTTTGGCCTCAATGATGTGGTGCGTAATCCTGATGGATTACCAAAGGTGTGGAACATCGAAGCCGGTCAACAGCTTGATATTGGCGAGGTGCGTGTCAATATCGGGGTCTAATACTTTTGGGTTATTGGCTTGTTTTGGGTATTAATGAGCGATACAGCCGTTCATATTGTCGCGCCGCAGCGGTGATCGAGAATTGTGCTGCTCGTTCGCGGGCAGATGTTGCTAATCGCTGCGCCAGTCCAGGATTGCTGATTAACCGGATCATTGCTTGCGCCAGCGCCGGTGGACTCTGCGGTGGCGCGAGCAAGCCAGTTTGTTCGTGTAGAACAAGTTCACGTGTGCCGGGAATGTCAGTTGCCACAACGGGTGTGCCAACAGCCATCGCTTCCAGGATGACTGTTGGTAGTCCTTCCCATAGCGATGCTGAGAGCAGTACATCAAGACCGGCGATAATATCAATTGCATCGGGACGCGCCCCCAGCCAGAAGACTGCCTGAGACAAACCAAGAGCGGTAGCTTGCTCCCTAAAGCGTTGCGGCTTTTCGCCGTAGCCATCTCCAACGATAATCAGTACAGCGTGGGGTAGCTGCTCGCGTACCAGCGCAAAAGCCTGCAAGGCATCGGGGATACCTTTCTGTTCGGTCAGCCGTCCAACTAATCCAAAGAGAGGAATATTGGGATGTAATCCCAAATCCTGGCGAATGTTTGTACCGCGTCGCTGCTGAATTATCCGCTCAATGTCAATCCCATTATTAATTGCCCAAATTGGTTGCCGGGTCATGCGCACCAGGAGATGGTGACGTAAATTGTCAACAATTGCGCTCGATACACCAACCTGCACAGTGGCAAGGAATGGATAAAGCATTGCGGTGGCTAATCGCAATAGTGGATGATTGGGAAATTCGCAGGTGGTATGACAGGTACGAATCAAGGGGATAGACCGATTTGTTAATCGCAGACCCATCCCAATGACGCCGGCATATTCACCGTGAGTATGAATGATGTCGGGGCGAAGACGTTTTATTAACGCACGGAGGTCTGTTAGTGATTGAACTACAGCGTGTGTCATGCGGGGATTGTAAGGCGGGCCATAATGGACCTCGATCCCATCATGTCGTAACTCGGCTTCCCACTGTTGTTCAACCGGTCGATCAAAGCGCCATAGACAAACCATCTGTACGCGAAATAGCCGCCGATCCAGCGCCTGTGCCAGCCGGATACTGTAGAGTTCCAACCCTCCGCCCAGATCACCTACGATCAGGCCAGGTATCAATTGAACCACACTGATACGACCGTCCATAGCCCGACTTTTATTCCTTTCCATATCGACTGGCAAGTTCATGCCGGAGCGCTTGCTGACGTGAACGAGCCGTAGCGATATAGGATTTGATGTGATCAGGCAGTCCTTCCCGCTGCAAGCGGCAAAATGCCTGCCAGAGATCTGCAACGTTCACATGTTGAATGTCAAGGCAGCGATCAGGTAAACCCATATCGGATAGAATGCCGATACTCTTAGTCAGATAACCAATCGATAGGGCTGGTACGCCGGCATTTGTTGCCAAAATAAAAGAGTGAAGGCGGGTTGCGACGAAGTAATTCATGCACCCGTAAAGTGCCTGGAGCAGTGCCGGGTGAATGGGTTCATTGAGCATCACGACTCGTGCTTGATGTCGCACCCTTTGATACAGCCGCATATTGACCAGTCGGTCATCTTCCTCCTGGCCAGGGCCACAGGTCTGGGCAAACAGGACAACTACCGCACCCTGGTCAGTTAGACGATTGATGAACTCAACTAATGTCTCCTCGTAGTGTTGTTGTTGTCGAAAGTGTGAATTTTGGCCCTGCCAGTTGATAGCAGTAATACCAACGTACATTGTTGCCGCGTTGGGTATCGACAGTCGCCACCGCAACCATGCCTCGGCCACTTCGGCTGGAGCCGAGGGGAAGGCGAAAGCCAGATCTGGTTCGTAACGTGCTTCTTTTGCTCCCAAATCTTGTGCGCGGCGGAGCGAGATTGACTCACGGGTGAGTACCAGATCGGCTCTGGCTACAATCTGTCTCGCCAACCAGACTTGCAATGGATGATGGAAGGGTCCAATGGATTGTGGCAGCATGACCAGCTTGCGCCGCATCACAAGTGCGCTGAGACTCAGTGCAGAGGCAAAGGTGAACCAGTGGTAGAGATACCCGCCACCACTTGCCACAACCAGATCGGCTGAAGCCAGTTCTGCGAGCAAGGCTTGTTTTTGAGGATCACGGAAGACTCGGATTGGTTTGCCTGTCCAGCGTACCAGGAGTGCGCCGATCAGTAAGAGGATGAGATACCATCCGCGAATAAATCGTGATGCCTTAACAGATTGCCGGTGCTGGTTGAGTTCGACCCCCCAGGCTGGTGGTGCAGCGTAGATTCGATAGGTTGGGAGCAGTGCCCGGGCAAGTGCTGGCTCGTTGAAGGTTATGCTAATATCAGCTTGCGGGAAAGCCGCGTGAAGCAGATTGAGAGTCTGGAGCAGAATTGCATAATCACCAGCATTTAACACTGAGTGATTATTGATCAAAACGATCTTCATATGCGTGTCTTGTGCAGTGTGTAGAGTGCGCCGATCCAATAGAACACACAAAGTGCTAGCTCAACCACGATATACGTTGCAGTTGCACCCGTGACACCGAAGGAGGGGATGATGATCAGACCTAACAACAGGCTGAGGATGACAACGATACTCTGCATAACAACGCGCAAGCGTTGCGCACTTAGTGCCAGCATAATGGCAACTGCAACGAAACTGAGGGATTTGAAGAGCGGTACCAGGCTAAGTGGTGTCAGCAAAGGAACCACTGCCTCGTATTTATTGCCGTAGAAGAGGCGGAGCAGGTCAGCGCCAAACCACCAAAAACCGAACAAGGCAATGATTCCATAACAGGTAGCTAAACCAAATATGCCGAAAATTATATGATACCTCTGTCGTCGTTCAATGTTTTGGCGACTCAATAGAGGTAGGCTTACATTGAACATTGCCATAGGTACCAGAAAACTCATAGTGATGAGATTGATCGCAGAGCGAAATATACCAACATCTACATCACTGGTAAACAATGCCAGAATGGCGATTTGAGCCTGAGAATAGATATTTGCCAGTACATCGGCTAAAACAAAAAAACCGGCACTCCGTATCAACTGCCCCAATCGTAGAGGCCGCCATGCTCCACGCCAGTGGTTGGCCAGTAATATTGCCGCAATTATCAGGACAGTACCACTTACAATGCTCTGGCCGACAACCAGTGTCGCTACCTGGGGTGGCCAGTTCATCAACAGGAGTATCAGCACCACTACCAGCAAGGCGTCGAGACTCTGTAAAACAGCGACCAGCCCATTTCGACTGAGTGCATGGAACATTACGTAACCGGTATTAAGGTAGCTCTCGGCAATGATGCCAAGCATGCCGACGATGATGAGCCAACTCAGATCCGTCTGGTTCCAGGCCACTACTAATGCCCCTATAAGGATGCTGGCTGCACCGAATTTCAGGACTAGCAGGCGGCGAGCATTGAACGACAACAGGCTGGGGTCTCGACCACCTTCGCGGAGTAACCACGTGTCAAACCCAAGCCCCAGCAGGTTTGATATCAAGGTCAGAGTGGTAACTAGTGTCGCATATTGGCCATACAAGGCCGGCCCCTCAAAATAACGAACGAGTAAAATACCGGCAACTGCGCTGAGTATCCTTCCCAGAAGTGAGCCAGCAGCTACCGCTACAAAACCTCGAATGAGGATGAGCATTGCTGGTGAGGTGACATGGTGTAAGTGGTGTTTGATCGCAATAAGTTTAGGTGATGTCATTATTATTATTGTCTGATGTGTTGCTCAGTAAATCTTCGTTTCGGTTTGAGAGGTTTCTTTGAGTTCCGGTTGATAAATTCGATAAGTAAGTTTTGTCAACATTGTTGTTAAAACATGTTTGTATGTTATTAATTATGTTTGATTTTTCTTTTAAAAGACTTTGATTTATTTAAGAATGGCGCGAAAGATTATACCAGATAGTGTGTATGATTGTCAATAACGTCGGTTCTTCCTTGCACAACAGTGATATGTGGTTGGGGAAAACGGTCTTCAGAGAAATATCTCTTTCAGGTCGGTCAGGTATTTTTGTTTGGTGATATTGTCACGAACTCCAGATCCTCCATGATGGTGCTGCATACGTCTCTTTTCTGCTTGACACCTTTTCTGGATGGCTGATAGTGTCTTTCTGAATGCAAATGTAATCTATGTATTTATTAATGTCATGACTTTCTATGCTATATTACACTATCAGCGTGCGGTATACTCTTGGGGGACAATCGTACTGCAATATCTTTCTACGAGGTTACTATGTATCGTCTCTTCATCGGCTTGCTCTGTCTACTTGTTATTTCTGGGTGTGCAAACACAACCGTTTCAGAACCTTCACCTACGGCATCAGTTCCTTATCCGGCTTATCCGGTAGAACCAATTCCCACCAATCCGGCTGCGAGTTATCCAGGACCTGATAGCAGTGGTCAGTCGCAGGCTACTCTTTTCTTTTACATTGCCGAACCGGTACGAGTGTCTGATAGCCAGATTCAGGGTGGTGGCCCTCCACAAGTGCCGATCCGTGTAATCAATTTGTCTCGTAACAATGCGGTAATTGCCGACACAGTGGTAGGGGCCGATGGTCAGTTTGTCGCACCGTTGCGTGATGTCGCTGCTGGTGATTCGGTGGCAATTATTTTTAATGAGCAGGTTAGTTCTGCGTTTACCCGTGAACAGTTGCAGCCGTTTAGTGTACAAGTGCTGCCTTCCGGTGAACTGGTGATGAGTAGTGTGGTTGTTGCTCCCTGATTTAATGCGACTGCATGTTCTACCTCACGCCCGTTGCTTGTGGGGTGATCGTAACAATCACCCCACTATATGATGACGATGTCCAGAGGGTGAGGAGAGAATTTGCCTTTGTTATGCCACAACAACATGTTGTTCCTTTTCAGGAATAGCCAGTCGTCGTACTCTATTCGGGCCAGTCCTGCCCCCTCTCCCCTACTCCACCTGCCGTGGACGATACTGAATCGCTTCGGCAACATGCACGGCGGCGATCTGTTCTGCACCGGCCAGATCGGCGATGGTGCGGGCGAGGCGCAGGATGCGGTGGTAGCTGCGTGCCGAGAGGTTGAGCCGCTGGACTGCCGATTTGAGCAGGGATTGCCCGGCCTGATCAAGGGCGCAGAAGGTGCGAATTTCGGCAGGGCCGAGATCGGCATTGCTCCGGCAGCGTGGATGGCCGTTGAGGCGTTCGATTTGACGTTGACGCGCTGCAATGACGCGCTCACGCACGACTGCTGATGGTTCTCCCGGGGCCAGGCTGCTCAGTTTGTCGTATTTGACCCGCGGCGCTTCAACGTGGATGTCGATCCGATCCAGCAGTGGCCCGCTGACCCGGCGCTGGTACCGGCTGACCAGCGCCGGTGAGCAGGTGCAGGTGCGTTCCGGGTCGCCATGCCAGCCACAGGGACAGGGGTTCTGCGCTGCGACTAGCATGAAGGCCGCCGGATAGGTGATGCTGCCATGCGCCCGGCTGAGGGTGACAATCCGATCCTCAAGGGGCTGGCGCAAGACCTCCAGCCGATTGCCGAATTCGGGTAGTTCGTCGAGGAACAGGATGCCGCGATGGGCCAACGAGATCATGCCCGGTCGCACCCGACTCCCACCGCCGACCAGGCCGGCGGTCGAAACAGTATGATGTGGTGCGCAGAAGGGGCGCTCGCGGATAAGGGGGGTGTCGCGTGGAAGTTGTCCGGCGACGCTGTATATCTTGGTGACCTCCAATGCTTCGGCAAAGCTGAGCGGTGGCAGAATGGAATGGAGTGCTCTGGCCAGCATGGTTTTGCCGGCGCCCGGTGGCCCACTCATCAGGATGTTGTGTCCGCCCGCTGCTGCGACTTCCAGCGCTCGTTTAACGTGTTCCTGCCCGCGAACATCGGCAAAATCGACTGCCCCGCCTGGTGGGGCCGGGGTAAAGCCGGTGGTGCCGGTGTAGGGTCGTAATGGCCGTTCACCACTGAGATGGGCGATCAATTCTCGTAACGAACGTATCGGGAAGATGCGTAAGCCCTCGATGAGTGCGGCCTCTGCGGCGTCTTCAGCCGGTACGTAAATGGTCGAAATGCCATGGGAACGGGCTACGGCTGCCATCGGCAAAATCCCGTCGGTATGGCGCAACGTGCCATCTAGCCCCAATTCACCAATAAAGACAGCATCACTGACATCGGCTATCAATTGATCAGTGGCAATCAATAATCCCAGTGCGATGGGGAGATCGTAGGCCGGGCCGGCTTTGCGCAGATCGGCGGGAGCGAGATTGGCGGTGATGCGGCGCATCGGAAAGCTCATCCCGCTATTGCGCACGGCTGAACGTACCCGTTCGCGACTCTCGTGGACGGCGGCGTCACCCAGCCCGACAACGCTGAATGCCGGTAGACCACTCAGGACGTCAACTTCGACCGCAACCAGGACCCCATCCAGGCCAATAACAGCACAGCTCAGAACTTTGGCAAGCATCGCTTCTCCGGCTTTCGCTAGACTATCCTGCTACTTCTGATGTCCTATTAATAGAACCGGAGATCGGCTGCAAAAGGTGCGCGGTTTTGGCAATTTTGCTCAAAAATCATTGGCTGGTGGTCGAGAATCGCCATCCTCAAGAGCTGCGTTCGTCACCGAGCCGGATGCGGGGGTCGAGGAGGGCATACATGAGATCGGCCAGCAGATTGGCGACAGCAAAGATCACGACGGTAATCATCGCTACCGCCTGGAGCAGCAAGAGATCGCGGCGGTCGATGGCAAAGGTCAACAGACGCCCAATACCCGGATAGTTGTAGACGTTTTCGACCACGATCAGGCCGCTAATCAGCCAGCCGAGGCTGATGGCAATCACCGTAATGGCCGGCAATAAGGCATTGCGTAAGACGTGTCGGCGGAGAATCGTTGCCGGTGACAGTCCTTTTAGCATCGCGGTGCGGACATATTCCTGCTCACGTTCGGCGATCACCCCGGTGCGCGTTAGCCGGGCGATGTAGGCCAGCAGTACCAGCGTGGCCGTGATTGCCGGCAATACCAGTTGGGGGAGTACCTCGAAGAATGAGGTGTCTGGCCGGATCGATGAGTTGGCCGGTAGCCAGCGCAGGCGAAAGGCGAAGAGATCGATGAGCAGGAGGCCGGTGACAAACTCTGGTAGACCGGTGACCGCCAGGGTTGAGACGCTGATGACTGTGTCGTCGGGTTTGCCGGCCCGCCAGCCGGCCCATACCCCCAACCCAATCCCCAACGGCAGTGCGAGGGCTAATGTTGTGCCGGCCAGCAGGAGTGAATTGCTCAGGCGTTCCATGACCAGCGGTCGAATCGGTTGGCGTGTGCTGTATGCGATGCCCCAATCGCCGGTGAGAAGTCCTCTCAGCCAATCAATGTATTGGAGTGGCAATGGCCGATCCAACCCCAGTTCGGCACGCAGTGCAGCCAGCGCCGCTTCACCGGCTTCGCGACCGAGGAGGACTCGGGCTACATCACCGGGTAAGAGGCGACAGATCAGAAAGATGATCAATGAGCTGATCAGCACAGTGCCGCCGAGCAACACTATTCGTCGTAACAGATAACGTATCATGGCGTGATTGCTTCAGGCTGTTGAATGGTTTGCAGTTCTTCGAGCGGAATATGACAGCGTAGACGGTGCCCATTCCCGGCTTCGCGCCACGGCGGTGGGGTAGTCACGCAAATGTCGCCGAGTGCTCGTGGGCAGCGCGGTTGGAACGGGCAGCCATGGTGCGGTGGAGCAGTACCTTCTTCAACTTCGCGCAGACGGAGGCCGTGCGCACTGGTGGCAGTTAACAGCGCTTCGGTGTACGGATGAAGCGGCGGTTGTAAGACGGCGGTGACCGGCCCCTCTTCGACGATCTGCCCACGGTACATTACGGCCACGTCATCTGCCAGGTAGCTCACGACGGCCAGATCGTGGGTGATGAACAGATAGGCAATGCCGGTGTCGGTTTTTACGTCGGCCAGCAGATTGAGGATTGCGGCCTGCACCGAGACATCAAGCGCCGAAACGGCTTCATCGAGCAAGAGCAGATCGGGTGCTGCGGCCAGTGCGCGGGCAATCGCGACCCGCTGTTTCTCGCCGCCACTCAGTTGGGCCGGTCGTCGTTCGGCGTAGCTGATCGGTAGTTTGACCAGTTGCAGCAGCTCTGGTACGTGCTGCACGGCGCGTTGGCGATCCAGCCCTCCCAGACGGATGAGAGGGCGGATAAGCGCTTCGCCGACAGTAAGCGCCGGATTCAGGGCTTCTTGCGGATTTTGCAAGACCATCTGCAAGCGCCGTAATTGCTCCCGGCTACGGTGTTGAATGGTCGGCGCTAACGGAACATCGATCAGATCGATGCTACCGGAGGAAGGTTCGGTTAAGCCGATCACACAACGCGCAAGGGTTGTCTTGCCGCTCCCACTTTCACCAACAATCCCAAGCGTGCGATTGCGCCGTAGCTTCAGATCAACATTGGTTAGGGCCTGGACAACCGACGGCGGTTTCCGGCGAATCAGATCGGTCAGCGAGCGACGCTGGGGGATGGTTTTTGTCAGTTGAGTCGTGGTCAGCAAGACCTCGCCATTGAGCGCGGTAGTTGTC
>FWWM01007125.1_pt1 | contig 22714 bp, 24 predicted proteins | sample 2228351 | NCBI WGS metagenome assembly FWWM01 (sample SAMEA103939774, study PRJEB20133) | metagenome
GCAAGCCGACCGGCGACAAAGCTACAGACTCGCCTTGGCGAAGCCCCCGACGCCGCAAGCCGCTCGATCTCCGCCCGCAGCGCCCAAACGCGCGCGATCAGCTCTCTTGCGTCAGCCAAGCTCATGCCATCAATTCTGTTGCCAACCAGACCCTCTAGAGCATGGCGCACACTCTCACCCAGCGCCCAGCTCTCTAGGCCAAGCCGCGTCTCTTTCATCACGCTGCGATAGAAGCGAGCACCAAGAGTGAGTGTAACCCTGCAAGCGTCATCACCCACATAGTCTTGAGTAGTGCTCTTTCTCTTAGGGCGAGAGACGTTGCTTGGAGCTTGAGCCTCGTTTTGAGAGTGAACGGATCCCTCACCCCCCTTAAGTGCATACATACCCTCCCTAGACTGAACGCTTGACGGTCGGTCTTTAGTCTTTGTCCGGCGACTTTTCGCGAAATCGCCTTTGTGGACTGAAAAACTCCCCTCTTCGCCCCACACGACCCGGTAGCTCTTGAGATACCCCCGGCCCCTCGGCTTGGCCACCGGCGCTAAGACCCCCAGACCGACCAGACGACGGCAGGCGAGCCGCACCGTGCTCAGGGCATAGCCGGTCAACTCACAGAGCTGTCGCTCGGTGATTTCCCCTTCTTGGGCGAGGGCGAGCGCGGCCGAGGCGACGGTGATCACGCTGGCCGTCCGCACCTGTGCCCGATGGAAAAACAGGCGGAGTCGCTCAAGCTCATCAGCCTTGTGGGGGGACTTGACTCTTAATCGGTTAGGAGTTATACTGTATAACACAACGTACCGTCCTTGCGCTGCGCAAAGGATTTAGTCTGCTGCGCCCGCTCCCAACAGCGGGCGCTTCGCTTTTCTTTCATACTTCTTTTTTTACGATTTTAGCCGGGGAAAGTCAAGTTCAATGTGTCCTTAATGTCACAAGTACACTTCCTTGCGCTTCTGCTCATCTTCTCAGCGTTCCTGCTTCTCGATGTGCCCCTCCCTGCTTCCCCACTTGAGGTCCGAGAAGCAGGCTGCAAAGCGCTCATCTCATCCTCCACGGTAGCGCGGTGGAATTGGTCGCAAGCACTATCGCGCCAAGTGCAGCAAGCACGAAGACGATGACTCTTTTCACAGCGCTCACGCTCTTTTCAGCTTCAGCTTTTCGTCCTCGACAATCCTCAGCCGGCGCACTGTGCGCAAGTCGTCAAGCGAGATACCGAGCTTGTGAGCGATCTGCTTGGCTTTCTCTAAGCTGATTTGAGGCTTGGTGCCGATATAGGCGAGATACTTTTGCCGTTGGGCTCTGGCCTCCTTGTCCCAGACGTTAGCCTTGAGCACGTAGTATTTGCTTTTCCGTCCGCTCTTGGCGAGAAAAATGCTCATAGCCCTTTCAGTATAGCACCGGTGAGGGGGAAAAGTCAAAATGGGGGATCGGGAGCCAAGCCCCGACCCCCTTGCACGTCAAGCTCCGAGGCTCTTGCGGTAGCCGTCGGCTCGCACCCAGTAGCGATGCCCGAAAGCATTGATCCGCTCGATGTGTGCTCGGGAGCTCGTATAGAACTCAATGGCGACTCTGATGCGATCTTCGTCGCGCTCGTCTTCTAGAGTCACGAATGTGTTGATCTCGCCCTTCCAGTCGTCTCTGGGCTTGACAAGCTCCCAGGCCTCCTTCAGCTCCTCGAGGGTGTAGCCCTTGAAGCGCATGGCAATCACCTCGCTAGGGGGATCGGGGCTATGGAAGACCCCGATCCCGGAGCTGCTGGGAGAGCCACTCATGGAACGGCACGTCGAACTCGCGATCGGTGCAGCACAGGGCGACCCACTCGGTGATATACTCCCGCAGGGTCTTGACACGGGCACCAGTGGGGATATACACTGAACCGTCCGGGAGGACACCGCCCTGAGCACTCGCTTGGGTGAGGCTCAGGGCTCTTTCCGTTCGCTTGAGCGTTGCTTGCGTCATCTGTCTCACCTCACACCCATATTATAGCACCGGTGCTTTACTCTGTCAAGGGGGCTGAGGGGGCTCCCGCGTGCTTGTGCGCAGGGGAAGCGGCTGTGCGATGCTCGGAAATCGAGAACAGTTGCTCGCTTTGAGATATGGGAAATTCGTCACCTCTTTCGCCCCGTGCAAAAAAGTTTCGCCTCGATCCTGATTGGAGCTGCACAGCGTGCTTGGGCCCCTGCCCAGCCCAACCGGTTTCACCCGCTCATCCCCCCGTTACAGATATAGTCTGACCTGTACGGTTTTTTGGGGGGAAAACCGCATGCATTCTGCTGAGTTGCGAACTCGTCGAATTCTGAAAAGTCACCGATGGGGGGATGGCACAAACTTACAGACGCGTCTGTGCCGCCTTGCGACCCCACAGACTTGCGTAATTCCCAGCCCCCATTTAGGGTGGGGGGCGAATGGGAGCACAGACGCTGTTGAGCCGCCGTCCCCCTGCAAACTGCACGCACAGTGGCGACTTGGCAGACTGTGCACCCCGGAGATGCGGATCAGTCATTCTAGCCCGCTAGGGGGTATCCCCCCTGGCCGAGCGACTTTGGACTTTCGGGGACACGGGCAAGCTCCCAGTCCGCGACGACGGACGCCCCGCGCGACTGGTGGGCCATGCTGGTGATGGCCCTAATCACTTCCCCCAAGTCGCGTCCACGCAGCGGGACGGCAAAGGTAGGTGATGAGGTTCCCACTGTGATGGTGATCACTTTCTTCGGAGGCGTGTCAGTTTTTTGGTAATGTGATGCTGAGGTGTTGAGCCGATGAAAACACTCGATGAGCTCGCGACGGATGGCCGCTCAAAGCAATGGCTTTATCGGAGAGTGGTTGCCTTGGAGAAGGCTGGGCTACTCCAAGCGAGGCGAGGGCCAGCTAACACCATCTTGCTCGATCCACTCCAAGAGCAGCTTCTTCAGCGGCTCATCAGTTTGGAAGCAAACTGTCGAAGAACCGGCATCGCTATTGAAAAACTCAAGTATGAGCTGACGATTCTCGAGAACAAGGAGCTGCGGCAGAAACTTGAGCAGAGGGATCGGGAGATTCGCCAGCTGCACGCCCTCATCGAAGTTAGAACCGCTTGGTGGAAACGGGTGGCCGAGTGGGTAAGCCGTATCTTTTTCTTCCGTTCTCTTCAGAGACAACATATTGACTAACCATGATAAAGAATGCTATAGTTAATCCCAGCGGAGGTGAGAGAACCAGAACTGGCATAAAGTGAGTTGCTGTCGCAGTCCTTATAAACTTTAAGACCCTGAGTTCGCAGCTCAGGGTCAGCTATCTGGTTCTTTGTCGTGACACCGACGAAAACTAGTATAGGGGATTGTTGTTCAAAAGTCAAGTCCCCGGTCCCCGGAACCTTCACACTCCCCAAGGTGCTCGCTGTCGGGCGCTGGGAGAGCCCCCGCCGCGTCTTCGCTTATCTCTACCTCATCTCGGACCAGCAGGGCTTCCTCGAGCTGGACGCCCACGCGATCGCCACCCAGACCGGCCTCTCCCGCAAGACCGTCTACAAGGCCATCGCCTTCCTGCAGCGGGTGCGATTGCTCTTCTTACACCAATCCAGAACCGGCCGGGGCAAACATTCCGTCTACCGGCTCAACTGGCGCAAGCCCCTCAAAAAGCACGACCTGCCCAAGCATCAGCAGCAGCACTCAAAAGATGCTGAGAGGATCGCGCAGAAAAAGTGTCACCCCTCGATAAGGTGTAGTATGAAGTTAAATACTAAACACCCTTCGGGTGATGGCCAGCCAGCCATGGCAGGGGATATTATCTCTCCGGCAAACCGTCAGCAGTGGAACCGCTGCCTGAAGGCCTTCCGGCAGAGCCTGGAGCGCTCGAGCTTACCCCACAGGCAGCGGCGGCTGTGCACGGCCCTGGTGGGGCGGCACCTCAAGGGCAAGAGTAGGGCCTATGCCCTGCAGCTCTTTGCCAGGCTGCAGCGGCTGGCGCCCAAGCTGAGGGTGCCGGGGTGGGTGGGGTCTGCGGGCGAGCTCTGTCGGTGGTTTATGGGGCTGCTCAAGAGACTCCTGAAGGCCAAGCCGAAGCGGCGGCGGTTTGCGGACACTAACGAGTACTTGTGGTGGCGGCACTCGCTGGAGGTGGAGGGGGTGATGCGGCGGCGGGCGGAGTGGGAGCGGAGCTGGGGGGAGCGGGTGCAGGAGTGGGCCAGGCAGCAGCTGGCGGAGCTCGAGTGGCGCAGGAGGCAGGCCGAGCTGGCGCGGCAACAGCTGCGAGCGGCGCGGCAGCCAAGTTAGACCCGTGGGGAGACCACTTTCAAGGCCTTGAAGTATCTCTTATAATAGCCTAGGTCTCGGGTAAGGAGCTGATCCGCGTGAAGGAGCGCGTGAGCTCCTATGAGAAAGTCACTCAAGATATGTTGACGCACGGCGATCAGCTCCCCGCAGCTGGAGCAGTGGAAGCGCTGAGCCTTACCGCATTGGGAGCAGTGCAGCAGATATGAACGGGCCCTCACGTACGCCTTCCACGCCTCGCCCGCCTGCTGGAGTGCCTGCGGCGAGGAGTGCTCTAGCTGGATCTGGGTGTCAGTCAGGAACTTCTCGAGCTCGCGAGGCGTAGGGAATAGTGAAGCCAGCTCGGCGTAAACCACCTCACTGATCACTAATGCCCCTTGGGCGAGTGCCTCATCGAGCAGGCGTTTCGAAGCCGAGGCATACTTAGTATTGGGGATCAGGATATCTAAGAGGATGTTGGTATCCACCGCTGTAATCATAGGTGCCCACGGAGCTCCTTAACGATCGCATCGGGGTCTTGGCCACAAGCGCGCTGGAGATATCCTAGGTACCGGTCGAAGGGGGAGCGCCGGATCCTCTTCTTGATCACGAACTGGCCGCCTTCCTCTATGAACTCCAGCTCGTCACCTGGAGTCAGGCCCAGTTTTGTCCGCACACCCTTGGGCACGGTGATCTGCCCCTTGCTGGTCACCTTAGCTGTTGGCATGATGATCCTCCCTTACGTAAGGATAAAATTCCTTGCTTAGGATACTCGAGCCTCGCCCTGTGCGCAACCTCTGGCGAAGGGCTGGGAGGGCTCCTGTCTTAGGTAACAGAGATATGCCAAGACAGTTACCCAAGAACCCCACGACCAGGCACGCCTACTCGCTTCAGCTAGTACCCGAAGAGCGCTAGGGCGTAGGCCACCGGCATGATGAAGACCCCATATGATGACTTGGCCACCGTATTGGCCAAAAAAGCAAGGATTTGGCCAGTGCACTGGCCAGTATAGCCGGAGCCACACTACCGTGGTTTCGCTGGATTGCCCATAGCAAGCGAGCTCTACCTATGGCTTTGTTCGCTTGCGATATTTGTTCGTGTCCACTATGAATAGGCAACGCTCAAACTGTTGCTCCCGCTTTAAGAGCTCTTCGAGCACTCGGTGAACCGCTTGTACCTTCCGGGGATCAGGTTCCATCTTCAGGACGATCACACCATAATGTGACGAAGGGGGATAGGTCCGGACATCCCCGAAGCCCTGGTCATTGGTTACGAGTACTGCTTGGAGTTGTTGAGCCTTCTGGAAGACGTGGGGATCCTTCATGCCGGTCATGCCCAGCTCTTGGAGGCGCTGCACTTGCAGACCCAAACTCCTCATGAGGCGGACCGTAGCCGTGAAGACGCATTCGTCCGCGAGGAAGGGAGTCATACCCTAGATGGCGTGAACTTCCTCTTCTTCCACGAGGGCTTGGGCGTAGCGAATACACGCCAAGATGTCTTCCTTGGTGAGATGATCGTAGTAATCCCGGATGATCTCTTCGGGGGATACACCATGAGCTAGGAGTCCCAGCACCATGTGAACCGGCACCCTCGTGCCGGCGATGACCGGCTTGCCATGATGAATCGTGGGGTTGACTTCGATACGGTCCGCGATCAGTGCCATAATACATCACCTTTCAAATTGTACAGCAAGCCCCTACCAGAAGCCACACAGTCCCCGACTCGCAAACTTATGGCTTCCTGTTCTGGCAAGCAGCCTGCCGCACATCCTCTACGGTTGCGGGCTCACGCTCGTGGGGTTGGAGAGGGAGCAAGCCAGCCTCGAGGGCCGCCTCGGGATCCCTGCCCTCTCCGTAGTGCTCCACCGCCCTCGTGAGGAGCGCCTCGTCGAGGAGGTTCATGATGGCATTGCGCTGGGCCTTGTTGATCGCGATAGGGTAGGCAAATCGCTCGGTGGCGGGCATCTGGGCCGCCCCCAGGGCGCTGCCCCCCTCCCATTTTACCTTCACCACCACCGCGATCCACCGGTCATTCTGGTCCACCCGCACCAGTTCCACGTCCAGCCCCGGCAGGAACTTCCGAGCCAGCCGCTTGGCCCCCGCCCAGCTGATCCCCACCACCCGCTGGCCCTCCTTGGTGGTGAAGTCGTAGATGTACTCCCCCAGCACCTCGTTCAGCAGCTCCCGGCGCCTCTGCTCCTCATCCCGCCGCTCGAGCTCCTCAGGCTCTCCTCTAGCCCAGAGCGCTTCGGGCTTCAGTCCCAGCCGGTCCAGCAGCTCGCGGTTGGCCGGGGTCTCTGCTCCCTCCCAGAGCTTGAGCTGGGGGTTCCAGCGGAACCCAGCGCGCTTGAGCTCTGTACGGATCTCTGTCTTTTCATAGGGCACGCGGACGCGCAGCAATGGGGGTCACCTCCGCTTCTTGCCGATGTAGGCCTTCTTGAGTTGGCCGTTCTCTTTCCAGTAGGCGTACCAGTAGGGGCCGTGGCCCTTCCCTGTGGCGCACTTGCAGCTGGGCTTGCCGCAGGTGACGTACTCTAGGCGGTAGGTGTAGTGGCGCTTGGCGGAGCCTGTCTTGCCTGGCAGTCGCTCTTTGGTCGCCTGGCGGAGGAGTTGAGCTAGCCAGGCCTGCAATGCTTTGAGCTGGTGAGGGCTCAAGCGCTTGAGGTGCTGCTGCAGGCGCTGGGGCAAGGGCATGGCCACCTCCGTCTTAGGTAACAGAAGTATACCATATCGTTACCTAAGAAGCAACAGGGTCTAGTTTGAGGCGCATGCTTCTATCATGGGGAACTATCGCAAAAATGTATGCAGTGTGTCGACCTCGACGCTCTGCACTGGTAGAACCTCTTTGAAGATCTCTGCTATCCGTCGTAATCGGTTGGGCGGCTTGCCCTCATTAGGCATTTGTATCATCTCCTATTACCAGGAGGACTTGAGGGAACACGCAAGCGCTTGCCTGAAGGAGCTATCTCTTGGTGCCTCCCCCTTGACTGGCCTGGCATGTTTATTCTATAATTGGTTTTATAACAGCCGCAGGAGGTTAGCAACGAATGATGACGCGTAGGAGGAAATACTGTCTACCGCCTCAGGTCATCAATCGTGGGCAGTTTTCAGTTTCCGCGGCGACTCCCGAACGTAAGAGCATCCTCCTGAAACTTCTGCGCAAAGCGAGAACCAACAAAGTGGGCACAGCAGCATGGAAGGCGATCCTCGCCTACGTCGGCGAAGAAACAAAATCTCAAGAAAAGGGGTCAAGGGAATCTTAAGAAACCTCATCTCTTCGTCTGCGTGAAAGGCATGGGGGGCCCTTCTATGGCGCGGATGATAGGCAGGCCCGGAGAACGAGGTAGAGCTGGAGAAGCGTTCTATACCCAGATCCTGTTCATGTTAGCTATCTTCTTGGTGCTCCTCCCCTTTGCCGCCCAAGCGCAATTTGCGCAAGAGCTAGAGACCGATGCCGTCTATCTACTAGATGTGACATCCTCTATGGTGGGATGCAACGGCAAGGACATACTCAACCAGGTTATTGACCTTTTGCTAGCAGATATTGAGAGGTTTCGAAAAGGAAGGCTCATCCTTATTACTTTTGCGAACGGGAGCTATGATCTCGATGGCCCAGGTCCGATCCAGGACCGCTATGAGCAATATATTGCTACAGAGCAAGATAAGCTCTTCCTGAAGCAGTTCCTGAGGCCGGATGTTTACGGCAGCTTTCCCGAAGATCCACAGTGGAAGGGAGTCTATGCTGCCGTTGAGCGCTCTTCTAAAGCGGCTGGGATTTGTCTCCCCGTTGGTATTGGGCCCACCGGCGTCTATACCACCGTCTTGAAGGGCTTAGACATCTTAGAGCAACTCCAAAAGGATGGTGGGGATCAATATGCTGCTACTCACGTGCAAGAGTTATTCGTCTACACCGATGGGCGTGATAACGCGCCGGGCTCACCCGGGTTTAACGCTGTGGTCAAGAAGCTAAGCGAGCGTCATTTTCGGATGCTGGAGCGCTTCCGCTATAAGCGCTATCTCTTCAGTGGCAATCGTGCTGATGTCGAAGCAGCAGAGCAAGAGTGTGCCACGATTGAGCGGGCCGGAGCAGCTGTATTTGCGCAGAACGTGGTCGCACCTGATGTCCGTCAGTTGGTAGTCATCGACTTCGATCGTAGCATTCTTGGGTTTTCTGAAAACCTCTGGGCACCCGTCGCGTCCGATGAAGTCCGCACGGTCACCTTGAGGAATATCCATCTCTATTATGACCAGGCCAAGGTGAGCTTGGTAGAGGGTGGCCGCCTCGTGCTTCAGCCAATCAGATCAGAAGATCTTGGATTACCCGGGGATATAGCTGTTCGGGCCCGTACCGAACCGGCAGACTTGATTTTCCCTCTGCAGAGATTTGATCTGTCACTCAGCTTCGAGCCGTTCTCTCGTCTGGAGCAGTATATGAATCGAGCAAGGTTGGAAAAACTCACCGGAACCTTGCGCTTTGTGTTCCTGTCCCCAGGGGAGAAGGAAGCACCAGTGCCGGTAGGCCGGGCTTGTGAGATGGAAGCAAAAGGCAAAGTCATCGATGTGCGCCGAGCCTCATTGCCCGTAGAGTTAATTTTCAAGCGCCCGGAGCTGACTGCCTCCGTGAAGCGCACCGGAGAGAATCAGCTACGAATAGATCTCATCCCCAATTCTGTCCTTGCCAGTCTACCCCCGAATCAGCGTTCTGTCTCTCTGCAGGTCCTACCAGCAGACTACCTTGAAGGCCTCAGAGATGAGGGTGGCATCCCTGTGGCCCGAGGACAGCCAATTGTCTTACCGACACGCCCCCTCACAATCTTCGCAACCATTAGCGGCGATGTGCCTTGTGGCAAAAGCGTGGAAGTCGAGGTGCGCTTGACCGCCATTGTCCCCCTTGCTAGCTGGGTTATCAATGGAGAAGTCCAATCGACTGTCTCGTTCTACTATCATCTGCAGGGAATTAGCCTGGACCCTCAGCTGCTAGTCTCGGAAAACCTGTGGACGCCCAAACGCTGGGGCAACCGGACCGCTGAACCAGCCACTATCCCCTTCACCCTAAGCCTCTGTACAGCAAGCCAAGGCAAGATCCACATCTTAGCCAGAGAGTTCAACGTGCCTGCCCATGTGCGCGTCGAGCCCGAGAGCTTAGACCTAAAAGAAGAAGGAGAGCACCGTCTTCAACTTCAACTGATCATTCAGCCACAGCAGGATTGGGAAGCTCTAGCTGAGGTCCTCAAGCAAGATGGGCCGCATGGCTTACTCCAAGTACGCTATGAAGCACTTAGGGATGACACACTGATCCCGACTCTGAAACCAACTCCTATAACTTTGCGCTATATGCCGCAGTACGTCCTCGCGCGTGTGGAGCCACTGCTAGAAGAGAAGGCCACACCTGGAGCCGTGGCGTACCGGCTGGGCATTGAAGCTATCGGTGTGCCTTCAGGGCAGACTCTACTGACCCTTGAGGGGCCACAGGTGTGGAGAATTCGAAGAAGTGGCACACTGCAGGTCTCGACGCTGACAGAGAAGCTGCCTCTAGCTGCAGGAGAATATGAGCTGCAGCTGGATCCAAACTTGCCACGCTCAACACAGCAGGGAACATTAAGCCTTAGAACCCAGGGCACTTGGCCGCTGCTGGTCCAGCTGGGATATCAGGAAATCCGGCGACCGGAGGGTCAATACGACCTTTCTTACCTGATTCAGGTGGAAGACCTCCTCGCACTCGTCAGTTGTGAAAGCATATCGAAGGAGTTGCGCTGGCGACGCGGTCAAGTGCTGTTACGCTGTACGCCACATGTTAAAGGCGCGACACAAGATCAAGTTGGGCGGTTAGAGCTGATCCCACGATGTGACCCAGGGCTGATTGTACGCACAGGCCCCTTCGAACGTCGTTGCGGTACTCCCATGGCCATAGAAGCTTTCGAGATTGCCATCGCGCCGGATGCTCCCCCTGGTACCCAGGTGGCTCAGCAACTCAACCGCCTTGAGACAGAGGTCCGCTATCGCGACACGCAGAAATCCCTAGATGTCGAGCTGAGAAAGCCACAAGTGCGAGGTTACCTCTTGCCGCGGTCCTATGATCAACTCTGGGAGCAACTGCTGCGTGGCTCCTTGTGGCTCATCTGGGGAATAGTAGGACTGGCGCTGGTGAGTACGGTGCTCTATGCCACGCTGATACAAAAAGAGAACCCCCTAAGTTTTCTAATCGATCACGTGTGGTATGACGAAAGGTGGCGCTGGGTAGCCATAGGCTTGCTAGCCTTAGGGGTGTTCGCTTTGGTAGTGCGAGGTGCTCTTGGCTGGGGATTGTACTTAAGCTATGGCGCTTAAGAATACCGAAGTAGGGGGTAAGAAGCCATGCCAGACATCAAAAGGACTGTAATTGTCGGCTTAGGTGGCACAGGCACCAGGGTGCTGCAATATATCAAAGGGGAGTTTCATAAGCACTTCCCTAAAGGGGTGCCTCCGGCGGTTCGATTGTTGGCGTTCGATACAGCACCTCAGACGACGCAGGCCGGAGCGGTAGGTCCCATTGTCCCCTTGGAAGCAAATGAGTTCGCACACATCACTGCGACGAGCATTCGGCGCCTCTTGCAGACCCCTGAGATGCAAGCCTGGGTGCCCCCCCTGGAAAAATGGGATCTGTCCGACATCATCAACGGAGCCGGGCAACGGAGGGCCTCGGGCCGCTTGGCTCTCTTCAGAAACGCGGTTGCTATCTACAAGGCACTCAACAATGCTATCAACCAAGTCAAGGCGATTGATCTAGGGGGCATGATGGAGGGCTGGCCAGAATTCCGGGTTCCGGAGGAACATCAGACAACAGTCGAAGTATACGTTGTAGGATCCCTGGCCGGTGGCACAGGCAGCGGCATGTTCCTAGATATTGGCTATATGATCCGTGATCTCCTTAAGGAAGAAGGGGCCGATCGGGTCATCGGAGTGTTCCTGCTGCCGGGCATTTTTATGAGAAATCTCGCCGCGGTGGATTTCGTGGCCGGCAATGGCTACGCATCCTTGAAAGAGCTAGATCATTGGCTCGATACACTCGAAGAGAAGGAAGTGCACTACCCAGGAGGATTGTCTATTAAGTGGGGCGGGGCCCTGCGCAAGCCATACAATTTCGTCTATTTGCTGGATGATGTCAACGAGGGTGGCGCAGTCGTCACCAAACTCGAAACCATGCTCTATTTTATCGCTCGGGGAATCTTCCTCCATATGACCATCCAAAGCAATGAGCTGACAGCATTCTGGAGCAACCTGGGCAGCATTCTCCAGAGCGCAGATCGGTGGCCTGAAGGCAGCTCCAGCGGTAGGGTTCCCCGCTATATGAGCTTTGGTATCTCCAGCTTGCAGATCCCCTTGGAGCGCCACATCGAACAGAACATTGATGAGATACTCATAGAGCGATTGGCTGAGCTGCGCAGCCAAGATTTTGCCTTGACCCCCGAAGCTCTCCAGCAATCTGTCAAAGACTTCATCACAAATCATCGCCTGAACTTTGAGGACTTGGTGGAAAGACTTCGCCCGCAAGGCTTCCGCTGCGAGATCCCTCCTGCGCCGGAGCGCCCTCACCTCCAGACTGGAGAGATCCTCCCCTGGAAACAACGAGCGCTTACAGCCATCGAAGAACAGCTGCGACGCGGCGTTGGAGAGCATACCCAGACCTTCACGAGCCTTATGCAGGAAGCGCATGGGAAGCTGACAGATCAAGTCTATCGGATCGTGATCCAAGAGCCGGGGCACGTCCGACAGGCTCAACTGTTCGTCGAGCAGCTTGTCCGATACCTCAAGGAGAGTCAAGAGCACCTAAAAGATCGAGCAGGCCAGCTTGAGCAGCAAATCAAGGCCGTCGAGTTTCCTCCCCTAGAGAATGCCCTCAAAGGGTGGTTCACGAAGAGGAAGATTGAGAAGCTGGTGGCCGACTACAACCAAGCCTTAGAGGAGCTGGCAAGACTTAAGCTGCAAGCGCAGTTGCATCGTCTAGCCTCTGTGCTGTTGGGCGGCATGATCCTCCATGCTGAGAAGTTACTCGATGAGCTGAAGGCCTTTGATCGTCATCTGGAGCAGGTGATGCTGAGGTTGCGCTTCGATCTCGATCAATTGGAGCGCGGTCAAGCCGCAGGCACAGACGCGTTTGCCACGATCCTGCGTGAGGAGGAGGTCGAGTTTGCCTTCACAGAGAGGCGGCCGACGATTAGCCTCGAGGGCTTGGAGAAAGCCTGGCATGACTCCTCTGCTTCGTATGCTCCTGAGCGAGTCGAAGAGAGCCTCTTTAACTCGCGCACACTCTTGGGTTGGCGCACCCGCTCTCCGGAGGAGCTGATAGGCTGGCTGAAAGCGGAAGTACGCAAGGCTTACAAAGACTTGGTGGCACAGACCCTTGATAGCATCATTCATAGCCTGTGGCAGCAGAGTGAGAAATCCGGTACAGAGGCCAAGAAGAAGCTGCAACAGCGTCTGCAGGAATTCCTGGACAAGGCCCGTCCACTTTGGCGTGTAGAAGTAGACCCCGGCCGACATCTGCAGTATCTGATGATCATCGGTATCCACGAGCGGCCGGACGTCGAGATCCCCTTCATCAGGACACTCATTGAGAATGGAACGATCGTCACAGGGGGAGCAGCTCAAGAGTACTTCCGTTCTCATCACTATGCTTTCACCTGGGAGCAATTCGCCATCCGCGCCCTGCGCATCGGAGTACCTGCTCCGGCTTATGCCCTCAACAAGATGCGCACATATAAACAAGAGTACTTGAGGCGTGAAGCAAATCCTCAAAGCCGGGTCACTCATCATATCCATCGGGAGTGGATGGGGCCCGGGGGGTTACCCGACCTCTTTCCCGAAGGCCTGGACAGACCCCTGGGACCCTAAAAGCAGGAGGGAACTATGGCACAACTACAGAAGACCCTGGCTTTGTTGCTCGGGGATGATGTCTGCCCCTTGGAAAAGCGCCTGAAGGACAGTGTGGTTCGCCGTAGGCTTGAAGATGGGAAGCCATTCCCTCAACAGCTACTCGGGATCTTAACTTTGTCCGATGAGCAGTTAAAGAAGGGAGCTTCAGCGTGGTCGTTGAACTTGGAACGGGCTCTTAACCGCGTCAACGATGCCTTAGCCATCTTGCAGCTCGGCCGGGAGCGTGGGCTCTCAGTGGCTCAACCGCTCTCCATAGTGATAGTTGCCCCTAGTTGTGACGAAGCTGGACGTACCCATCTGCTGGAAGTCCTCGAATTAATTCACCGGACCTGCCGGGCCAACCAATTCCTGTATCAGTCTAATGCCTTCCTCTTGCTGCCCGGCCTCTTTGAGGGTCGTGAAGACATAGATCCTCAATTGCTGAGGGCGCGGGCACTAGTGACCCTTTGGCAACTACAACACGTTATGAGGGATCGTTCCGAGCCCCCATGGGAAGACAATGCTCCCTTGAATACGATCTGGTTGGTAGATGCACGCAATGAGCGCGGGGAGTTCATCGGTTATCTAAACCAGTCCCTAGATATGATTTCAGAGATGATCGTCAGCTTAGCCACAGGAGATTTAGAAGGCCTCTATCCCCAAGGGAGCGGTGGAGCTGAAGATGGGCGATTCTTCAGGGCCTTCGGCTATGCCCAATTGGAGCTGCCCCTTGGAATTCTCGAGCAACAGCTCATCGAAAGATTTGTCTGCTATGTGCTAGGGCGACGGGTCCTACGCCGTGAGCGCATCGATAGCAATGAAGTTCTTCTCACTGTGAAGCAATTCTGCCACGATGAACGATTCACGCTGCAAGGCTTACTGAACCACTTGGAGAAGAAGCCGGACGGAGCTTTTCTTCTGATGCCTTTTGTGGCTGAAATCGAGGCTACCTTGCCTCCACCAGCTTACGTGGAAGCCTTAGAGCAGCAGGCGGAAACCTATGAAAAAGGACCCGCCATACAAGCGAAGCGCTCTTTACATCAGCGGGCTGAGGAAGTATTCAAGGAGTTGATCGAACTCATCCACGCTAAGGTCACTGAGCTGGTGGATACCCATCCCAGCGGGATCTTTTATGCTCAAGCCTTTCTTGAAGAGCTGGTGGGCGAAGGCGAGCAAAGCCAGCTTACGGAGGGCCCACGCCTGGATGTGCCAACCAATTTGCAATCTCGTCAACAAGAATTAGTGGACCAGCTGTTCCAGGATTTAGGGATCCCCAAGTACCGAGAGGCACTGCGCCATATAGAAGTTCGCCTCGCCAATTGCAAGGAGGAGCTTCAGCTATGTGAAACCCAACTTAAAGAACAAGAGGAGAGAGCTGCAGCTGAGAAGAAGAGCGGCAAAACTCAGGCTGCTGCCCTGGAGGCTTTACGCAAAAAGCTCCAAGAACTGAAAGATGAGAAGAAGCGCCTTGAAGCCAAGAAGGCCAAGCTCCAGGATCTTCTGAGCCTCACAACCCGGGCTTTGGAAGACATCGAAACACGCAATGCGTTACGGCAGCGCGTAGAGGAAGAGCGACGCGCACAGCTTCAAGCGACTAGGGAAGCCCTCTTCCAGGATGGACAGGAGCTCCAAGTAACCCGACAGGAGCTGGCCCACTTGCTCGAGCAGCGCCCTCATCTTGCCAGGCGGTACTTCTTGCATTATCCCTTAGCCTTAGGTGCCGGCATCTTGGTCACGCTGCTCGCCCTAATCGTGAGCGGAAGCGTCTCCTTAACCACAGCGCTCTTTAGTCCGCTCACGTGGCAGTTCTCTCTCTTGCTGATGGCAGCCTACTTCCTCTGGGCTTGGTGGCGCTTTTATCGACGCATCATAGCTAAACAGCGAGAACTAGAAAACTACATGAAAACGCTTGCACAACGCATTGACGCCGGCAAGCTCGCCCTGCGTGACGGCTACCACCGGCTGTTTCAAGACTTGTTTATCCAGCATCGGGACAATGTGGCTTTGAGCCACATCCAAGAGCTCATCAAGCACTGCCAAGGAATGCTAAGCCAACTGAGAGCGTTTCGGGAGACTCTGCACAGCTGGCAGAACGTTGCAGCCCAGCAGCCAACCCAGCCCGAGGATAGCTTAGCACGTATCTCCCTGCTGAGATCGGAGCACTATGAAGTACTCTTCGAGTCATTACTCCGAGAGGACTTGGATAGGGAAGCCGGGCGGTGTTTGGAGCCGAACTTCGGTGGCGTGAGGATCAGCAGCTTGGTCGAGGCTAGCGAGTCCGGAGCCAATACCCTGATTCAAGCATTACAAAGTTGGGGTCAAAAACTGGTCCGGCGCAAGCTCGATGGTTTCGGGGTGGAGGAGCTGCTCTGGGCGGAGCAGTTCGCAGAGTTGCGGCATCGCATGCAGCTCGCGCCGGAAGGTATCACGCGTTTACTCATTGGTATTTCACCTGCTGTCCAACTCCAAGACAGCACAGGAGTAAGTATCACCAAACACTATGCCATAGGCGTACCTGACGCCCAACGCTCTTGGCTGAGAGAGCTTCTCGCAGGACATAACTACAACATCTTTTCCCACCGTGATCCCGCACGCTTAATCACCTTCTGCGTTACGAGCCGTTTCCCATTGGAGGCACTGAGCCAACTGGGTTTTTATCGAGAGGCCTTCCAAGCTCTGTGGCCGCGGCGCACAGAGGGGCTACAATTGCCACAGACCCAGATGGAGTCATTGCTCACTGATATAGGCGTTGCAGAAGCTGCTCCTAGCAACCGAAGTGTTCCTTCCGTCCTTAGGAAAGGCAAAGTACAAGATCGATCTCCTCGGTGAAGAAAGGAGAGGCAAGCTATGAGAGTTCCGTCCGTATCTGGCATGTTGATCGGGTTGTGGAGGATTGAGGGCTCTGCTCAGGATCCCCCTCAAATCGCTCCTGAGACAGGGGACGCCTTCAGCAAAATCCTGGAATTTCTTTACACGATAGCCCATTGGGTCGGACAGGTCATAACAGGTCTCGTGCAATCCCTTATGCCGAAGATAGCCATCCCTGATAGCTTGGTAGATGCCATCGGTCTCTTAGCGCTGATCACCGCATTCTTAGTGTTGACCGAGGTCGCTAAGCGCCTGGCGTGGATCCTCGTGACTCTAGGCTGGATCCTGATCGTGGTGCGCATTGCCATGGTCGCTCTCCAAGCAACTCCTTGAAGGAGTGCTACGCCTGATGCAGCGCTATACACTTAGCAGGAGCCACTGGCAGCTGCTTATCCCCTTCATCATGGGGAGCTTGCTCACCGCAGCAGTTCTCTTATATGTGAACAGGAACCGTCCGCCCACGCTTCTGCGCATTTCTCCGCCGGAGAATAGCCGTCTTGTGGACTACGAGGTTTCTTTCGACGCCGAAGCCCAGGATCCAGAAGGGGCAGATGTGCAATATCATTGGGATTTCGGAGACGGGCACATCAGCTCCGAGCAGCGACCAAAGCACCGCTATGCCGAAGGCGGTGAGTACACCATCACGCTAACGATCAGTGATCCCCACGGTGCACAGCACAGCAAGCGCTTTCGCATCTACGTGAATCGTGCTCCTCAAGCCTTTGCTTCCGCTCACCCCTTAAGAGAGACCTCGCCGCTGGCTGTGCAATTCGATGGCTCTCAATCCACGGATCCAGACGCTGAGGGTCAGCAACGACTAAAGTACTTTTGGGATTTCGGCGATGGCGCAACCAGCGATTTGCCCAAACCTGTTCATCACTATGCCTCCTCTGGCGAGTATCTAGTCACTCTAGTTGTCACAGATGCCGATGGTGCTGTAGATCGCGCACAAATCCAAGTTCGTGTCCCGATGAATCAGCCTCCTGTAGCACGCTTTCAGCTTGCTCCCACGCAACCATTTGTAGGCGACACGATAGCCTTCGATGCTCGTGCTTCTTATGATCCTGATGGGGAGATCGTCCTATACGAGTGGGACTTCGATGGGGATGATCGCACAGATGCCTTAGGTGCTCAAGTCGCTTACCGCTTTGAGCGGGAAGGTCAGTACTCAGTGAAGCTGACTGTGACGGATGACCAGCAAGAAAGCCATTCCATAGTAACCGTAGTTCAAATCGCAGCACTGCTTCCGCCGGTCGCCCGCTTCACCTTCTCACCCGTGGTACCCAATGTCAATGAAGTCGTGCACTTCGACGCAAGCAACTCTATATCCCCTCAAAGCTGGATCACCCGTTTCGAATGGGATTTGGACGGGGATGGCACGATCGATAATGAAGGACCGCGCATCTCCCATCGATTCACCTCCAGCGGCAGGCATAAAGTCACACTCATCGTGACCGATCAGCGAGGACAACAAGGGCAGCTGAGTCAAGTTCTCCAAGTCAACCAGCCGCCGATCGCCAGACTCATTGCCAGTGCGAGTGCTCCGCGCCTCAATGAAGTCGTGACGCTGGATGCCTCTGGATCATATGATCCTGATGGCCGCATCATCAAATACGCTTGGGACCTCGACGGAGATGGAAATCCCGAGCTCATCACTGTCGAAGCCCAACTAATCCATTCCTTCGGTACACCTGGGCACCACCAAGTAACCGTCACCGCAATCGACGACCAAGCTGGTACTGGTATTGCACAGCTAACGCTTGAGGTCGGACAACCAGGTTGGGGGCTCTTCTTTTCAGGGGGTATAGGGGCAGTTGACTCAATATACCTCTATAAAGCAGCCCTCGGTGTCCCTGTGAATTCGAGCATCACCGTCGAGCTGGGCTACGGTCAGGGCGACGGACAACTACAGAAGGGAGATTACTTTGTAAACGTAAAATTGTCAGCGGCGGAGTTGTATCTGCTCTATCAGATAACGCCGACGATCTTTGCAGGAGCCGGGGCAGGGGTACTGGTTTTTCAGGGGGTCTACGACATTGATTGGCCGGTACTGGGCTCGACCTCCTTTACTCATTGGCTGCCTGTAGTGGGATTGAAGATAGGGTTCAAGTGGGGGATGTTGCTATTCTCCTTAGGGGTGAGCTACCCTGTGCAGTAAGAGAATTCTGTTTGTGATCATGATATTCTTAGTGCCTCCTGCTACTGGTTGCACACTATATCTAGCCGATATAGAATCGCTATTACCAGATCCTCCCCCTTTGGCACAAGCTGCTCCTAGGCTCTCCCAGCTGACGGTCACCCCAACGACTTTGACCGCCGGAACCGTGACTATAGTGACTATCAGCTTCCACTTTGAAGATTGGAATGAGGATGTCGGCCCCCAACGAGCTGTTGTCTTGAGGCAGCTGGAAGTCCTCTCGGGGAATCTCGCTTTCCATCAGCCTACTCGCGAGCTATGGGTAGAGGTTGAAAGCAGGGGACGTTACGGTTTTGTGACCTTCCAACTTGAGTTTCACATTCCCAGGCAGGGATTCGGGCAAATTCGGCTCTCTTTGTCACTCTACGATAGGCTGGGAAACAAGAGTGCCCCCATCTCAACAATCCTTACTGTCCGATAATACCGCTTTCTTCACACTTATCTCGCCAGATTCTGAAAAACTCTTGCTTGTACCGCTGAGCAATCTTAGGATTTCGGATGATGACGATGTTCTCGTTGTTATCCTCCAGCGAAGAAGCGTTCCAGTTCAGAGATCCGGTGATGACCGTATCCCCGAGAATCAGGAATTTATGATGCATTATGCCCCCTACTGGGTCACCAGCACAGAACTTAACGACCGCGGACAAATAATTAGATACTTTCTCGAAGGAGCCATCGGGCAGCTCGATCTCGTAATCCCGAGATGCCCTTACCCAAACGCTTCCCGAATAGTCCTTCAGAGCAGCCAGGAGCTTCCTTTGCGCCTCAGTACCGTATTTATCACCGTCTTTATCGCTGCTTTTTAGAAACTGGGACATAGCCACGTAGATCTCTGGAATGCCATTCTGCTGGGCCCGACTGATCTCTCGCAGTATCACACATACAGGCCTTTGGGAACTAGCCGAGCAAGCCTGTGTCTCGTTCTCATCGAAGACTTGACCCGGTTCGTTAAAGTAGGCTTCGATCTCGATTGACCTGCCATCATAGCGCTCCATCCCGCCGAGAGAACACCCAGTGAATGCAACCAGCGCCAAAAGAACAACGCTTCCCATGATCCTTGCCCAGGTGCGCACACAAATCTCCTCCCCCGGTTCGATTTCAGACAAGAGAAACAATATACATCAGCACTAGACCCGCAGGCAACTGGGAGTCGGGTGTCGGCCTTACCTTACTGAGAAGATCTAAATCAGATGAAATCCTCTCACCGATCGATCGCCCACTCATCTGGTTTGAGATGGGGATTACTCAGGTCCAGGCGAGTGAATCTCAAGGCATAGGTGATCGCGTGGAGGGGCCACGATTTCGGCGAATCGGCTTACATTTTGGATGACTATGTGACTGTCGATTTACAAGGTCGTCACCTTCTTGAAGCGGGTCCACCTCATTTGCTCAATCTATATCTATCAAGCGACAATGTCACCACCATAAGATGTTAAGTAAGTCTGAACTTAACCGACATCAAAGCACAATCTCCGCTCCCAAAGCACACTCTCGCGCTCTTAGGTAACCACATCCGGTGATGGAGTTACCTAAGATGGGAAATTCGTTACCTAGTGTACGGTACACCATTTTAGGCAAGCCTGCCCCGCTGTCGGCGACGGTCGAGTGTTGGGCTGGTATCCTGAAAAAGCTATGCTAGAACTGAAAGACCTCCAAGAGCGCTGTGGGCTATCAGAGCACCAAGTGCGGCGGCTTGTGCGGGCTTTGGCACCCGTCTTGCAGGGCCGCGTCAAACGGGGGAAAGATAACCGGCTCTTGCTGGATACCAGCGCTCTGGCAATCATGGAGCGAGCGGTCGCCCTGTGGCGCGATGGTCTCCCCCTCCACGACCTCAGCCAGACCCTGGCCAAGGAAATGAGCGGCACCCCTGAGGGCCTGGCACCAGACCCAGCCAGACCGTCGTCAGACCATTGCCCAGCCTGTCAAGCGCGAGAAGAGCTGATCCGAGAGCTCCTCGCAGACCTCCACGCCCGGATCCCTGCGCTTCCCACGCCGTCGGACTCCCGCCGGTCGTGGTGGGAGAGGGTGTGGAGCAAGAGGTAATCCCTCGCCAAGCTCTCTCTTACCGGACCTTCGGACCTGACGCCTCTCCACTGTGATGGGGTTGAAAGGACGACCTCCTGGAGCCAGAATCTCTGGCACAAACACAAAGAATCAGGAGGTCGCCCACTATGCTCCCTTACCCCACATGTGTGGCCTTCGTCAAGCAGGTCTTTCCCCTCCTCCTGCGCAAGACCAGGAACTTGCGTCTGCTGACCTACGGCCTGCTGCGCGGCCACCATGGGATGCCAAGTGCAGGGCTTTTGGGGCGCCTAACCTCATGGATACTTCCGCGAGAGATTGACCAGCACGCTTCTCAGCGCAGCTTTCACCTTCTCCCGATCTTCAACACTCAGAGCCATTGATCTCACCCAGCAGCTAGTGTACCAAAACCGCATCATGACATGAAAGGATCTCTCCTTCGATCAGCTTCACCCCCACGTATTGGACTTCTCCATTGCACAGGTGCAGTAATTATGAGTGTAAGGCAAAGTGATCCCGCGTGTAGACACCGTGCTTAAGCTGGCACGAGCAAGGATTTGACTGACTACAGAGGGGGTGAGTGGACAACTAGCAGCTACCTGAGAAGTAGACCCCTATTGTTTCTAAGGCAATCCACACGGGCAGCTCGGCCAGTGAGCTGTTTAAGGCATCGTGAAAGAAGAGGGGAATCTTACGAGCGTTTAGCCCCTTGCAGCTCGCGCAGCTTCTCCTTAATCCAAAGGCGAATGAGTGTGGTATGACCCAGGCCCAATCTTTTGGCGATGGCCTTGAGCAGCGCGATGTCAAGCTTCACCGAAACCGCACGCTGGCCTTTCCGCTGCGCTTGGACTGCCACCTCCTGCATCTGGTCCCAATAGTCCGCTGAGTCATGCGTTTTCCAAAACTCGTGGATGGCCTTGTCCGTCCAGTCACTCATGTCTGGCAGTTGCTTGGGCTTCTTCTGGGACTTCATCTTGCTCATGGGTCTCGTTCACCCCTCCCTTTGGCGTTGATATAGCCGACGTTCGGCCTTCGTCATATCTCGAGCGGTGACGACGCGGCCGCGATTCCGCCCCAAATACCTCAGTACGACGAAGAGGTATCGCCCTGCTGCACTCTGGCCGTACACATAGTAGACCCCTTCCCCTGGGCCGCGCCGATAAGCAGGTGCGTCCTGGAAGATAAGCTCCTCCACTTTTCATCGGTCCAGATGAGCTCGTGAATCTCCACGATGCCCAATATGGCATCACAATTCGATACCGTTGGTCAAGATAGGGAGGTCCCTGCGCCAAGCCGGACTGAGCGACCGCAGCCGCCTCCACTCCTGCCCGCACCAGGTGGAGCGAGGTTAACAGAGGGGAGGGGCGGGCTGAGCCCGTGGCGCAAGCTGCGGGAGGGGGTGAGAGTGCCCAAGGAGTTTGCGGTGCTGCCGCCGATGGTGTCGGATCGGATCTCCATCGCAGGCATAGGTGAAGAACTCGGAGCCATAGCGCCTTTTGCCCTCTAACGTAACCTCAGCTCATCACTAGTCACAGGGTCACTGAGAATGGCTAGCCGATTGCTGGTCATCCTGTAAGATCCTGAGGAACTCTTCTGGGGTGAGGATAGTGATTCCTTGATAGGATTGGAGATCAAGGAGGTCTTTGTCGCGAGTGACAATGTAGGTGGCCTGAGCTGCTAGGGCACAGGCTACTACTGGATCATCTTGGGGATCGCGGGCAATGATCTTCACCGTGGGGAGCTCTGCAACCATGAGGGATGAGGCTCGGCTGGCGTTGATAAATACCTCGACTTGTTCGTCGGTGTAGTGGTATTTCGTGCGGAGGCGCTGCTCCTGAAGCAGCACGCGGCGGGTCTCTTGCAGAATCACTTCGGTACAGTACCACTGGAACTTTTCCTCTCTGGCAGACTGAAGGATTTTAAAGGCTACCCCACCCTCGGTAAGAAACGAGCTGACGAGGATAGTGCTATCGAGAACTGCGCTTAACACGGATTTTTTGAATGGCTGCTAGAACATCCCGCTCGACCTCTTCAGGGCTGAATTGTTTATTTTGTCGGTGAACCTCATCGAGTACGGCCATGAGTCGTTGCCAGGCTTCGTTCTTGTCAACGAGCATTTTGGGTTTCAAGATGATGCGATTGTCTTGGAGTTCGGTTTCCAAAACATCGCCGACTTTGAGCGCTAACTTCTGGCGAATCTCAGTGGGGATGGTCACCTGGTACTTTTTTTTGACTCTGACGAGCTGCATCTCGATCACCCCTTTCTTCAGTTGTAGCTGTAGCCGTTGATTTACCATGAGTTAGAAAGTTAGATATTCTGACTTTCATTATAGCAGAGGAGAGTGCGGTGTCAAGGGGGAAGTTAGCTGAGTCATCGTTGACATCTACCGCAGTCCCAGCTCATCTAAACGGCGCAGGAGGGTGGAGCGGGAGATGCCCAGGGCCTTGGCCATCGCCCGATGCGAGACGCCCTGCTGCTTGAGCTGTCTTAAGAGCTTCTCATCAAGGGGCTTCTT
>FWWM01007126.1_pt1 | contig 22712 bp, 19 predicted proteins | sample 2228351 | NCBI WGS metagenome assembly FWWM01 (sample SAMEA103939774, study PRJEB20133) | metagenome
TCACCCATCACTCGCTACGCTCCCGATTCAGCAGGCCCGCAACATAGCAATCTCAAAACATTCGAAAATGTGGGGGTAAATTATCGCTTACCGTCCTTTCCCCACCCCAGCCTGTCGGTGAGCCATTTCTTTTGGACTATATGGCCTTTCATTCTCTGCGGCGTGACGGGGAGGGTTGGACGTGGAAATTCTCTCCCGAAGTGTTCCGGAGGAGCAACCGGCCCGACGAGTGGCTCACCATCGGCGAGCGCCTAGTGAACGCGCCGGGCCGCAAGGCTATCGTTCACGGCGAGGAGAGCCAACTCTTCAACCGGGATTCCGTGGCCTATGTTCGTGAACTGGGGGGAGGAGCCATTCCGATCATTGCCGTGCCTCAAGCCCGCCACCATCTGATGCTCGACCAGCCGCTGGCGTTCGTAACCGCGTTGAGGAGCCTTCTGCGCCTTTGGGAAGCGCCGACTTGAGCGACGTCTGGCGCGATTTAATGGTTGCATCCGACCGAAATTGCGATGCTTGAAACGCTGGCCCATTTCGGCATCTAGCGCACACCATTGCAGTCTACTTTGGCACGTCAATCGGGCGAATAATTGGGTTCTCGAACTTAGGTAGCTCGCCTGTAGCGACCATTTTTGTAAGAATGGAATTTGCTGTTTCTCTGACTTCTCCTCGCGTTGCCGCCAACGCACTGAAGAGAATGATTTCGACGAAGTGAAAAAGGTAATCCGAATCTTTCACACTGCTCGTCGCCCATTCAAGTATGAGACCATATTCCATGTTTGCCATGTGGCGGGTCAGATGATCGATATTCACCCAATCTTGAAGCCCACCCTTGGCGCGAACATCTTCCAACCACTCTCGCGTGTTGCCAACCGCCATTTCCTGTAGCAACGAGCGCAAGTATGGATTTGTACTAGGCGAGAAGTAGATTGTGGCCACTGCCTGTGCGTAATTGCGCGCCTTCAGATTTCCTCGATTGAGCACTATGGCGCGATCCAACAAACCCTCAAGCGTTCTGTCTGAAGTCCTGAATTGGACATTCTGTCGAACCGCATCGTACACCTCTCGAATGGCGCAACCTATCAAGCGATCACGATCTCCAAAGGCATTATAGAGAGTCTTGGGCGCGACGTTCGCCCTCTTGCTGATCTCGCGCATGCTGAAGCCTTCCAACCCCTCCTCATTGACGAGCTTCCGAACTTCATAAAGGATCCGCTGACGCCGTTCAGCCATCGTGACGCTATCATATGTTGTTTTTATTTTTAGCACCTATTATTGTTCCCAATATTTATCATCTCCAAGAATGGAACAAAGCCTTAAATACAGCTGCGCTTCGTAGAAAATTAAACTTTTTCTAAGATCGCAACTGCAGCAAGTCCTGGAGCCCCATATACTTGCGAATAAGCAAGTCTGGCGTTTTCGACCTGCCTGTTTTCGGCCTTCCCGCGTAACTGCAGAACATTTTCATAAACCTGACGCAAGCCGGAGGCGCCAATCGGTTCCCCACAGGCAATACACCCACCGTCCGTATTGATTGGCAGTTGCCCGCCAAGAGCGGTTCGTCCGTCGGCAAGCCATTGTTCCTGATCGCCATCACGGCAGAAGCCGTTTTCCGCCATATGCATGATTTCAGCGCCGCTTTCGGTATCCTGTAACTGGGCTACATCAATGTCTTTCGGACCGAGACCCGCCTTATCAAAGGCGGCGCGAGCTGCAAGCATTGTCGGCGTTTCGCCCCTCTCGACAGAAAGAGAAGGAGAAAACACTTCAAAGCTGTTTTCTGGCCTTGTCTTCACCGCTGCCGACCTCAACCTGACCTGCGTCCGCCCCAATTCGCGAGCCTTTTTCTCGGAAGCAAGGATCAGCGCCACGCCGCCCTCCGAGGGGCTGCAGAACATATATTGTGTTAGAGGATCGCTTATCATGCGGGAAGCCAGGATTGCGCCCTGGTCCATCGCCGCGCGCCGCCAGGCGTGGGGAGTGCGCGAACCGTTCTCGAATGCCTTGGACGCGACCCGGGCGAGCGTCCGAGCCGAAATACCATGATCGTGCATATAGCGCCGAATCTTCAGGGCGAAGAACTGGGTCGTCAACATAAGGCCGGTATCGCCGTACCATTGTGGGAGCCCATATTTCTCTGGATCGGGATTGAAGGAGCCCCGAGGATGCTTATCAAACCCTACCGCCAAAGCCGTGTCAAACTCACCGGCCTTGATCGCCCAGTACGCAGACAGCACGGCAGAACCACCGGTTGCGCAGCCATTCGCTACATTTATGAACTGAATTCCCGTGAGACCCATTCGCGGCATCAAGGCATCGGCATTCCCCGAAGCTGACGATCCCCCAAATGCTGCTTCGACATCCGACCACTCCAGTCCGCAGTCGTTCAACGCCAACTTTGTGGCATCGACACCTAGATCGAGACCAGATTTGCCGTCGTGTCGACCGAACGGATGAATTCCAGCGCCGATGACATAAACTTCGCTCATGAATTGTTGTCCTGCTCGCTCGAGGCAAACGCATATGTCATCATCTCTCCGCCATCGGCCTTGGCCAGCGAAATCGCAACACAATCCATCGGCATTCCAATTCTAAGGCTCTCGGGATCGGCAACGAGCCGACCTTCAATCATGATTTCATCCCCGAGGCTGACGTACCCCACCCCATACGGCTCATAGTCGTCGGGATTGGTCACGCCTACATAGGGCGGGTTCTTCGGCGGAATACGTTGTATGGTAAACGTCCATAAAGTCCCGCTTTGCGGAAGCTCGATCCGTTCGTATGCCCCCTCGCCCTCTCCATCTGGATATGGAAAGACAATCTGTCCATTGGTACGGTTCTTCCCGGCGACAATGCGAGCCTTCCCGGCCTGGTCGACAACAAATACCTCGTCACGCATTTCGGGTCTTCTCCACTTTCCCAACAGGCTTCAGGAAATACGAGCAATGAGAGTGCCGACCTCATATTCAGTATCGACCAAGCCGATTATCTCAATCTGTCCGTCGGCCGGGGCTTCCACCTCAATGGTCGATTTGTCTGTCTCGACCGTATAAAGTGGCATGCCAGCACTGACCAGCGCACCATTTTCAACGCACCATTCCAAAAGGGTTGCAGTTTCCATGCTCATCCCAAGTTTTGGCATGCGAACTTCTATAGTCATGAATTAACTGCCTTTTCTGTTGTTGCGCGTGCCGCCCGAACAATGTCATCGACACTATAAAGGAATGCTGTTTCCAGTGGTTTCGCAAAGGGAACAGGAGAGGGATAGGACGCGACCCGCTGAACCGGCGCTACTAGATCAGAGAACAGCTCTTCGTGAATGCGAGCGGAAATCTCGGCGCCTGCACCGAACGGACGCACTGCTTCGTGGACGATTACAGCACGTCTCGTCTTGGCAACCGAGGCGAGAACCGCCTGTTCATCCCAAGGGGCTATGGTGCGCAAGTCAACGACTTCCGCGGCGATACCTTCATCAGCCAGCTGGTTGGCTGCCTTCAGGCAATCGCCCACGCCGCGCCCGTAGGTAATAAGAGTGACGTCCTTGCCCGCGCGCGCAATCGCTGCCTTGCCCAGCGGTACGCGATAACCAGCCTCTGGCGCGGGACCTGTCATCCCGTAATGTGTGATATTCTCGATCAGGATAACGGGATCTTCATCGTCAATCGCAGAGCGAAGCAGGCCATAGGCATCCGCCGGGTTTGAGGCGGTTGCGATCTTCATGCCGGGAACATGAGCAAACCATGCCTCCAGCATATCGGAATGCTGACCTCCGAAACCCACACCAGCCCCAGTCGTCGTTCGGACAACCAGTGGCACGTTGGTCTGGCCACCCGACATGAAGCGCAACTTTGCTGCGTGGTTGACCAGCTGGTCCATGGCCACCGTGATGAAATTCATCAGCATGATCTCGGCCACCGGACGCATGCCAACAATCGCCGCGCCCACTGCCGCGCCTATGATGGCCTGTTCAGCAATGGGAGTCGAACGAACGCGACCGGTTCCGTATTTGGTCGAAAGGCCCTTGCTGACCTTGAACACGCCGCCGCCCTGTTCGTCGGCAACATCCTCGCCAAGAATCATGACATTTCCGTCGTCCGCCATCGCATCATCGAGCGCAGCATTGAGAGCCTGGCCGAAGCTGATAGTTTTTCCGCTCATGCTGCCCGCTCCGTTTCGTAGATGTCGAACCTGATCTCGTCCGGATCCGGCGGATCACTTTTCAGTGCGAACGCCACGGCATCTTCGATTTCGGCGTCCACCTCCTGTTCGATCTGCGCGAGATCGGATTCCGTGACCTGTCTCTCGCTGATCCTTTGGCGAAGGCGCATCATGCTGGCCCGCTCTTCGGCAGCCTTGAGCTCTTCCTTGGGAATGTAACTGTAATCAGCGCCGAAGATATGACCCTGCAAGCGGTACGTATGTGCTTCGACCAGGGTAGGGCCGTCTCCAGCACGGGCACGAGCAACCGCTGCGGCCATTGTTTGATACATCATTTCGGGATCGAGACCGTCGCACGACACGCCGGGCATTCCGTAACCCGCAGCTCTTTCGGCGATGCTCGTCACTGAAGTACCTGCCGCGAGCGTCGTATGCTCGGCGTATTGGTTGTTCTGGCAGAGGAAAACAACCGGCAGTTTCCAAACCGACGCCATGTTGAGCGCTTCGTGGAACGCGCCGATATTGCTGGCCCCGTCACCGAAACTCGCCACCGCTACCCGGTTCTCGCCTCTAATTTGCGCGGCCATTGCCAGACCATTGGCGATCGGAATGCCCGACCCGACGATTCCTGTCGTCACCATTACCCCGGTCGGGGGATAAGTGATATGCATCGGTCCGCCCTTGCCCTTGCAGGTCCCGGTGCGTTTTCCGGCAAACTCGGCCCATAGCAAGCGTGATGGAATCCCCTTGGCCAGGGAATCGTGAAGGCCGCGATAGGTTGTCACCAGATAGTCTTCGGGCTGCAATGCAGACATCGCAGCGGCTGCGGTGACCTCCTGTCCACGAACAGGGTAGTATGCAACTGCCAATTCACCATTCGTCAGCATCGCCCGAAATCGTTGGTCCGTGCGGTTGATGAGATACGCTTTGCGATAAATCGATCTCGCCAACTCAGGCGTGAAGGCGTGGGAGGAATCTGATTTGTTCATACATTGACCTTGAAAAACGTTTATCTGTGGGTACCAACGAGCCTGCGCAGGACTATTGATCGAGCCAATCGTCCAAAGTGGCCTGAAAATGCCGGATCTTGGCTTCCTGATATTCCGCCAGCATGATCTTGCCCCCAGGAACACTGCGCAACCCCAGCTGTACTGCCGGCAGGTTCAAATTATCCTGATTGAACACCTTCGCCAACGAACCGAGTTCGGGAGCCTCCATGTAGTCGTCATTCAGGCCGAGCCAATGGATCGAAGCCGGCTTCGGCCGGTCTTGTCCTTTGGGAACCGGCAGCATGAACATGATTTCGTGGATGCATTGTTCCGGATTATCGCCATCTGGTCGGAACCTGTAGAAGATTGGATTGTAGCACCCCCACGGACTGATGTTCGGAAAGATGCTGTAATATATTGAATCGACCAATTCGGCGTCACACACCCCGTCGATCTCGTCCCCCATCAGCGGTCGCAATTGCTCCCGCTTGGCAGCAGCGCGCCTCGCACGGGCTTCGACCACCGGCAAGGCGCCGAAAGCATGGCTTGCCGCTTCCATATCGGGGGTCAACCTGCCCGCGAACCAGTTGCAAATGTGGGGGTCCGCATTTTTCAACTCGCCCTCCAGCGGCTCTGCCTGTGCATTGAACACCCCGACCCGGCCATCCGCCTTTGTCAAACGTATGCGGCCCTCACTGAGGCGCTCATAGAGATCACCAGTTATGGGGTGACGGTAGACGGTAAAGGGCGTGGTATCGTCAAACGGCTCGCCCGCAAGTTCGGCCTCAATATGCGGACTGGCTATGCCTTGCGCGGAGATGGCGCGTGAAAGCACCCCGAAAGCGTCGTACTGTGAGTTAGCATCCCCCATCTCATACAGCAGAGTAGGATGCGTCGCGATCACGTGATAGGATTCCATGAAGGCTTCCTGTGCAATTTTCCAATTGCAGGGCAGCTTTTTGGCGACGTGCACGGCCTTGTAGCGACGTTCGAAGGGAAGGGTTGTCCAGTGTTCGTCAATGTCCCCCAGGAACTCCTTGAGGGGCTGCGCGTCCGGGTCTGGGTTGATGAACACGAACCCACCCCAGCGGCCGGTTTTCACCTTGGGAAGTGAGTGCGTTTCTTCGGTGACGTTTGGGAAATCCCAGTGGCATGGAACCTCTTTGAGTGTCCCATCAAGTTTCCATGACCAACCGTGGAAAGGGCATCGGAAATTGGTGAGCCCCTTTTTGGGGCAATCCAGCAGGCGGCGGCCCCTGTGGCGGCAGGCGTTGGGATAGGCGGAGAATTCATCTTCTCCCGTCCTCACCACAACAAAAGAAAGCGATGCGATGTCATAGACCAATGCATCCCCAACCTCGGGAATTTCGTCTTCGTGACAAGCCAATTGCCACACGCGCCGCCAGAGTTTTTCGACTTCCAGATCGTGGAATTCGCGACTGTAATATCGCTCAACATCGATAGATAGAGGAGCATGATCCAGCGCCGATTCCTTCTTCAGCGACGCAGGTACGCTTTTCGAATCAGTCTTGAGGAGTTCCTGATAGGATAATCCTCTTGATCGATTTGTTCCGGTCAGCGTTTCTACCATGATCGAGACTCCTCTATCCACAATGATATCAAACTTGAGAGACTCAGTACTTAACAGCGAACTCTACGAAGACCTGCCGGCCCCTGTTCTGTGTGAGTGCCAAGTCGTCACCCACTCCGGCTTGCCGGAACGGTCGACCAGATGCCTGATTGACATAGATCTTGTCGGTCAGGTTATTTCCTACCAAGGAAATGCGCCAACGATCATTCGACGAACTGATCGTAACATTGGCATCCAATGTGACGTAGTCTTTCTGAACATAGTCATTCAAGGTCGTTGCATCGGCAAAATAGGAACCGCTGTAGTTAGCCAAACCGAACACACTGAAGTCGAGGCTATTAGAGATCGGGATCTCCCAGTCGAAAGACAGATTGCCTGACCACTTGGGCGCTCTTGGTGCAGCCCTGCCTTTGAGGTCGATTCCGGCATTGCTGATGAAGGTCTCGGTAAATTCGGCATCAGTATAAGCGACTGCCGCACTAAGGGTCAGGCCTTCCGTCGGCGCTTTCCAGCGGAGCTCAAGGTCGCCGCCGCGTGATCGCAGTTGGCCAGCATTGCTTGTGCTATATTGGATGGCGACCGGATCGAAGCTTTGTATCTGCAAGCCCGAGAAGGTGTAGTTGAACAGCGACATGTTCAATCGCACTTTGTTCTGAGCCAGTGAACTTTTCAATCCGACCTCAAAACCTTCGGCCGTCTCGGAAGCGAAGATGAGCGAGGAATAGTCGCCCGAAGCAACGATGGCACTCAACCCGCTTGAGGGCAAGGCGCTATTGTCGATTCCGCCTGACTTGAAGCCCTTCTTGTAGGAAGCATAGACCTGGGCATCGTCGGAAAGCTTGTATTTCACCGATACTTCTGGTGAGAAATTATCGTCCTGGAAGCGGATCTGCGGCGATTCGAAACCGCTTGCGATGAAGTTGAACGGCGGGCCGGATAATATACGGTGAACGTAAGGCACCTCGATCCGGTTCGTCTTCTTTTCCTTGGTGTAACGCAGGCCAGCCGACAGCTCGAGGTTCTCTGTGGGTTCAAGCAAAACGTTGCCGAAGACCGAGTATGCGTCAGTCTTGGTGTAATGCTGACGGCGCCAGTCAAATGTCGAACCCGTAATGGGGTCGGCCGCCAGAAATGAAATGTTGACTGCATTCTGCGCTGCTTCGAAAAGGATGTCGCGGCGCTCGTAGAAACCGCCGACCAGCCAGTTGAACGGTCCTTCATTATCGCTGGCGAAACGAATTTCCTGCGTGAACTGCTGGTTCCGGTTGAGGTTAAGATCGGTACCGACCCCCATCACGCCGCCATAACCATAGAAATCCTGACCGCGCGATTTGAAGTCGAAATATCCGGTCACCAGCGCCAGCGACAAATTATCCTGCAGCGCTATGTCCGCTTTTGCGCGGATCAGGAACGTATCCGTATCGTTGAACGGAACACCTCCGTTATTATCCATGCCCGGAGGTGCCTTTGCGCCCAAGGGAACTGCGGAATCCGGCAACCAGAAAACATTGTCGAAAGCGTTGCAATCGTAGCCAGCTGGAATGACCACAGCCCCGCCCAGCAAATGCAGGGGGTCGGCTAAGCCGTTCGCTCCGCAGAAAATCTGTGTGTGCCGGATCTCGCCGTTGTTATTGTGACCGACATAGTTCGCTTTGAGATTGAGAGTGAAGTCTGCACTCGGCTCCCATTCGAGCGTGCCGCGCAGATTGATATTCTTCTCCCCGCGATAGGGGTGGGCCACATTTGGTGCCGCATTGAAATAGAGCTCGTCAATCTTGTTGAAGCGGCCGGCGACGCGGAAACCCAGAGTGTCGCTGATCGGTCCGGAAACGTATCCTTCGACAGTATAGCCCTTCTCTTCGAATTCGTAGGACCCGCGCAATGATGCTTCGAGTGACGACGTAGGACCGGCAGACCGGATCGAAACCACGCCAGCAGTAGCGCTCTTGCCGAAATACAACGACTGCGGCCCCTTCAGAATGTCGATCTGGGCGACGTCGAAAAACCCAGACTGGACCAGGCGCATCGAACTGACCACAATGCCGTCGAAATCGAGCGCAACTGCACTGTCGAACGCCGCAGACACATTCGAGGATCCGATCCCACGCAGACTCATCTGGCCGCCCGAACCCGAACCGCCCACCGCGATATTCAATGTGGGCACGCGCGCCGCAAGTGCTTCCGGTTTGGTTATCTGCGACTTCTCGAGTTCGTCACCACCAATGGATGCGATGGTAATCGGGACATCCTGGAGCGCTTCGTCACGCCGACGGGCAGTAACTACGATCTCATCGCTCTCGGCAGGATCCGCAGTCTCCGCAACCTGTTCACTGGCGTTCTGGGCAAAGGCCGGCGCAGAAAATCCACTCCAGGCAAGAGCAGCAATTGCGCAACCCGACAAAAAGTTGTGATTATTGTTCATAAGTTTCTCTCCCCAAATATTTATATAATTTCACGAATTCGCTCACGCAGAACATTTTTCTGAATCTTGCCAGTGGCAGTCATTGGAAATTTACTGATTACTTCGATTCTGGCTGGTGCTTTTTGAGGGGCAAGGCCTTGTTGCCGCACAAATTGGCTGAGTTCTCCAACGCTTGGCGCCGGACAATCAGCCTGCAGAACGAGAAAGGCACAGACACCTTCTCCCAGCCTTGGATCAGGCATCGAGACCACCGCAGCCTCCTGAATGGCAGGATGAACACTCAGGACATCCTCGATCTCTTTCGCGCTGAGGTTTTCGCCACCCCTGATGATGAGATCTTTCAACCGCCCGCTGACGACAATGCTGCCTTTTGGCCCAGCGCGAACGAGATCGCCGGTATGAAAATAGCCGTCCCCGTCGACCGCCTTCATCGTTTCCTGCCAATCGGTGTACCCAAGGAACATCGACGGCCCCCGCGCGAGGATTTCTCCCTCTTCGCCAGGTGCGACATCGCGGCCGTCTGCATCGACGATGCGCACGTCGTAATTGTAGATCCGGCCGTCGGTTTCGGCGGCCAGATTTGCATGTTCGGGCCGCAGGTATCCTTGTGTGACGAGCGGCACCTCAGTGCTTCCAAAGACCCGGAAGCAGCGACAATTATCAAGCGTCTCATGAGCCCGGACGATCAGCTGGGGAGACACCTCCGCGCCACCGCAGGCAAATTGACGCAGGCTCGGCAGGCCGGTGCCGCGCGCTTCCGCTTCGTCCAGAAGCTCCTTGAGAAAAGGGGTTGCGCCAACCGTCAGGGTGGTCCCTGTGCGATTGATGAAATCAATGGCCGCTGCCTTATCCCAGCGTGACATGAGAGCAGTCTTGATCGGGGAATTGAATGCCTGCTCGAGCGACGAATAGCCCGTCACATGAGTAACCGGCGACGCCATCAGGGTGATGTCGCCTTCCCCCAATCCTCGCGCCTCGCGGGAATTGGCCGCAGAACGCCTCAGCGTATTATGGCTGTGCAGAACCCCTTTGGGAATTCCCGTGGTGCCGGAGGTATACATCAAGAGCTTGACGTGACTGGGATCGACCTCCGCAGCTTCAAATTGTTCGGGATTCCCTTTCTCGATAAGCTCAGCGTAGCTCAGGGTTGCGCTCTCGCTTTCGCCCGGCCTCACCGTCACGATGTGCTCCAGCGAAGGGGTCTTTGCCGCAATGCGCGCCGCCATGGCGAGATAGTCGAAGCTCCCCGTCCCGCCCGGCGTGAACAGCAGGCGCGAGCCAGCGTCCTTCAGAATGAAGCCCACCTCGCGATCGCGGTAAATCGGAACGATCGGGTTGATGACCAGGCCGAGGGCGCAGCAAGCTAGGTTGATGATCGCCATCTCCCGCCAGTTCGGCAGGTTGGCGCTGACCACGTCACCCTTGCGCAGGCTCAGCTCCGTCAGCGAGGCAGCAAGCGCAATCGCCTCCTCGCATCCCTGACGGTAAGTCAACTCGGAACCGTCGTCGAACCAGATAGCGACGCCGTCGGGGTCTGACTGAGCAAAGGCCACGGCATCCTGCCAAGTGGTGCGGTTTTCCCACACGCCCGTTTTGACCAGATCTTTCATCTCGTCCTGGCTGCGCCACAACCGCCAGCCTGAAGGATCGAGGACACTTTCCCTCACAGGGTCGAACCTCCATCGATCACAAGTTCGAGGCCCGTGACCCAAGCCGAGAGGTCTGAGGCGAGATAGAGAACGCCATTCGCAATATCGAGCGGCAAACCTACCCGCCCCAAGGGGTTTGCGGCATTTAGCCTGAGCAGCGCCGCTTCCGCATCGCCGGTAAGCGCGGCGAAATCGTCAAGCATTCGGGTATGCACCCCGCCTGGGTGCACCGAATTGCAACGTATCCGGTCACGGGCAGCGTGGAGTGCCACCGACTTGGTCAAAGCCCGCACGGCGGCCTTCGATGCGGAATAGGCAGCCAGTTCGGCTGCGGGGCGCAGGGCCTGAATCGAGCTGAGATTGATAATCGAACCGCCTTCGCCAGATTGGCGCATCAGCGGCAGCGCGGTTCGGCACCCGAGAAACACGCTCTCGACATTGATGGTCTGAACGCGCCGCCACAAAGCCAGATCGCTTTGTTCAATGTTCCCGGCCGGGCTGATCCCGGCATTATTGACGAGAATGTCCAGGCGACCATGCTGGTCACGAATTTCCTGGATCGTGTCTTCCCATTGGGATTGCACCGTGACGTCGAGATTGCGGTATGAGCCACCCTGCACCGAAGCGGCGGCCTCGGGACCGAGTTCTGGTTCGACATCGGTGAAAACCACCTGCGCGCCGCATTGCGCAAGCCGGCAAGCGATTTCGCGGCCAATGCCCCGTGCCGCGCCGGTGACGAGCGCCACTTTGCCGTCTAGCGAAAATTCGTTTGCCATCATGCTTGCTCCCTGTCGGTTCCAAGGCCCGCTTCACGCGCCGCCTGCTCACCTGCGACACGTCCGAAGACGATCGCGTTGGCGATTGAATTTCCGCCACCTATATATCTGTCACCCAAAACACCGCCCGACACTTCTCCGGCAGAAAAGAGCCCGCCGATGGGGCGGTCTGCGCAGTCGAGAACGTGCATGTCCCTGTCCACCCGCAAGCCGGTCGAGGTCAGACAGACGATCGCAGGGCGGATTTCGGCGGCATAGAAGGGCGGTTGGGCGACAGGCTTCATCAGTGCGCCGTCCTTGTGGAATTTGCTGTCCACCCCTTGCTCGCAATCCGAATTGTAACGGGCGATCGTGGTTTCCAACGCCCCGCTTTCGATACCGACCAGGTCGGCGAGTTCGGCCAAGGTCTGCGCCTTGATGACCTTGCCCTTGGCGATCTGTTCGTCGATCTTGTCGGTCACCCAGTTCAGCGTGATGATCCCCGCCTTGTGGGCTGCGGCATAGCGAGGCTCTGGCACGGCAGTGGCCCGCGCATTCTCGTCGAAGATAGCAAAGACAGATCCGCCAATTTGGTCCTTCACGACCCCGGCCATGACCGCATATTCGGTGGTTTCGTTGATGAAGCGGCGCCCCTCGCGGTTGACATAGACCAGCCAGCCCGGGACGAAGACTTCGAGATCGCGATAGAAACCGGGCGTGGTCAGCAGCAACCCGCGATTGTGACCGGCAATATCCGCGCCGACTTCCTGGCCCATCAACAGGCCATCGCCAGTGCAGGTCTTGGCGGTTATGGCCCAAGTCCAATCGCCGTGCTGGGCGGCTTCGGGATAGTGACGGTTCAGCAGGAGCCGGTTGTGACCGAAGCCTCCTGTGGCGATTATCACGCTATTCGCGCTTACGGTCTCGCCATCCAGAACGACGCCGCGCACACAACCGTGTTCGTCTGTGTGCAGCGCGGTCACGCGGCAGCCTCGCGAAACGTCGATATTGCGGCGGTTGACCTCGCGGTCCAGCACCTCTGACAAGGCGGCGCCGTTGCCCGTTGTCTTGTGGCCTCGCGGAACGCTTTCCACACCGGAGGCATAAAGTTCAGCCGGATCGAACTCGACCCCCATCGAGATGAGCCATTCGATCGCCGGTCCGGACAGCTCGCAGAGCCGCCGAACGATCGACGGTTCCACCTTGTGCTGGTTCAAGGTCATGTAATATTCGAACATTGCATCGACTGTGTCGCTGTCGATGCCGGCAGCCCGCTGGATGCTGGTCGGGGCACCATAAACCACACCGCCCGACAATGCCGTCGAGCCGCCAAGCTGGTTTGCGGCTTCCAGAAGCGCCACGCGCGCGCCGGAATCACAAGCCGTGATGGCGGCTGCCATCCCGGCCCCTCCGCCGCCAATCACGATTACATCATAGTCGTAGGTCATGTCTGTTCTCACCTGGGATCTCACCGCTTCGAGAATTCGATCTCGAATTCATTGAGAGCCCGCAGGATCACGCTCGGCGCATGCGAAATCTTGTCCGCCTCGACCAGGCGGATGTCCTTCAGCCGGGCCGTCAGTTCGCGCACGGCGATCGCGATTTCGCGACGCGCCAGCTGAGCGCCGATGCAGTGGTGGATGCCGGCCCCGAATGCTAGATGGGATGACGCGTTCGTGCGAGCCACGTTGAATACTTCGGGGCATTCATACTTTCGCTCGTCGCGGTTCGCCGAGCCATAGCGAAGGTTTACAAGGCTGCCTTTGGGTATGGTAACGTCGGCGACCTCGACATCTGCAGTCGTCATCCGGAACAGTCCCTGGACGGGAGACTCGTGACGCAGAATTTCTTCTGCGAAATTGTCGCATTTGCCCGGTTCTTTGGCGAGGAGTTCGACCAGTTCGGGATCGTTGGCCAAGCGCACTATGGACGCAGCGATTGCGCTGGTCGTGGTCTCATTGCCGGCGACGAGAAGCTGATTGAGGATCGACAGGAGTTCCGGGATGCTCAACGGAGCTCCGTCGATTTCCTTGGTGACCAGATCCGAAATCATGTCGTCGCGCGGATTTGCCCGGCGATCGGCAAAGACCTCAACGAAGTAATGTTGCATTTCGACTGCACTTTTGGCGCATTCGATTTTTCTCTCGTCAGACAAAAGCAGGCCGAGCGGGGCAACCGCCGAATCCGACCATTCCTTGAACCTGTCCCGGTGGCTGCGCGGCACGCCCAGCTGGTCCGCAATAACATACATGGGAACGGGGACAGCGAAGTCCTGCATGACCGAGAGGCGACCCTTCTCGATAAAGGCGTCGATCAATTCCCTGACGACCACCACCATGTAATCTTCCATCTGACGCACGCGACCGGCGGTAAAAGCGCGGTCGACCAGCTTGCGATAACGCGTGTGCGATGGCGGATCGTTGCTGACCAAGGTATCGGGAAGATCCCCAAAGCCTTCTTCGTTGTAAATCCGCATTACCTCATCGGGAACCGAGCCGGGCCGAAAACCCATCTTGCTCGAAAATACTTGCGGATCGCGGATGGCATTCAGGCAATCGTCGTAGCGGGTAATGAGCCAGAATCCCAACTTCTCCGCGAAGTAAACCGGCGCTTTTTCACGCAAGCTCTCGTAGATAGGATAGGGACACTCCATCACCTGCGGATTGGAAAAATCCAACTGGGCGGGATCCGCATCTTGTACCGTAGAAGTCATGGTCGTCCTCTTTCCATCAATTTATCTAGCAGCAACTGCACTCTCGGCTCTCAATACGAACTCTATCATGCCATACAGCCTGCCCGGTTCCCCTCGGCGATCGCGCGGAGAAGAAAGCGTGGGCTGTTGGCATCCCCGACAATTGCGATGTCGGATCTGGTCCCCAGAAGATCGGCAAATGGCTCGATCGCAGGCCGGTTATGACTGACCATAACTGCCCAATCTGCCCGGACGGTGCTTGTGCCTCCGCCGTTCAGATCGCTTATGACTGCCTCGGACCCGTTGAACGAATCCACGTGCGAGCGCAGGTGCAGGCGAAAGCTCCCGCGGTTGAGACGCTGCAGCGCCGGCTCTGGCTGCAACGCCGATTCGAGCAGGTGGGCGAAGGACTTGTGACGGGTGACGAAAGTGACATCCGAGCCACGCTCGATGAGCGCTTCGGCGACCGCAATGCCCTCGTAATGCCCGACGTCGTCGACCACTATCGCACTTGCAGGGCAGGAATTATGCCGACCCGAAAAAAAGTCGATCGATGATATTGCATCGGGATGTTCGATTCCTTTCATGGGGCGGGCGGGAATAGCCATCTGGACCCCGTCCACCCGCGGACTGGAACCGGTGGCAACGATGATCCGGTCAGCTCCGAAAGCGTCGGCATCGCCCCCATCCAGATATGTGCTGAGCCGCACATCGACGCCTAGGCGATAGATTTCCGCCTCCTGCCAAAGAGTGTAATCGCCGATCCCTTGATGCCGGGGAGCCAGCGCCGCGATCCTCACCTGGCCGCCAAGTTGGGGGGCCGCTTCGGCGAGAATGACGTTGTGTCCCCGCAGCCGGGAAACCCGAGCCGCCTCCATCCCTGCCGGCCCGCCTCCTATGACCAGTACCGTTCGTTTTACATCTGCGGGCGGCAGACGATCGTCGCTCACTTCGCCTTCCCGCCCGATATAGGGATTGACCGTGCACCCCATACGCCGTTCCGGACCGAGCAGCATTCCGACGCAACCTTGATTGCAGCCAATGCAGGGGCGGATTTCTGCCTCCCTCCCCTCGCGCGTTTTGCGGACGATCGCGGCATCGGCAATGTGCGCGCGGGTCATGCCGACTAGGTCCGCCGTCCCCTCGGCAATGACCTGACTGACCTCCTCAAGCGTGCGAAACCTGCCTGTAACGATCCGTGGAACCTTTACCGCCGCGGTCACGGGCGCACTGGTCGCCAGCTCGTAACCCGCCGGCTCGAACATTCCGCCGATCATCTTGGGAAAGGCGAAATACCCGCCCATCGATACGTCGAGAAAATCGATCAGCCCCCGTTCCTCGAGATAGCTGGCCGCGCGGGCTGTTTCCTCGGGCGTCATTCCGCCTTCGACGATTTCGGGGCTGAGGCGAATGCCCACGGGGTAGCCGGGGCCGACCTGCTCGCGAATTGCCGCCAGCACTTCCACGGTGAAGCGCATCCGGTTCTCGAAGCTGCCGCCATATTCGTCCTCTCGCCGATTGAGCATGGCGGACATGAATTGCTGCGGCAGGTAACCATGCGAACCATGCAACTCCACCCCATCGACCCCGCCCCTCTGACAGCGCTCCGCAGCAGCAGCGAAAGCCTCTACCATTTCCCGGATCTGGAACTGGCTCATCGCGATGGGCACCATCCCGAGTACCGGGCTTGGAAGATCGCAGGAAGACCATGGGGGGCTCCCGTCAATTGGGACCCCGTTATGTCCCGCGTGCCATAATTGCTGGAACACCCGCATGCCGTGGGGCCGGATGGCCCGCATCAATTGTTCGTACCCTTCGATTACCGAATCGTCGAAGTTGCAGATCGAAGACGGGCAGGTGGGATGCACCCCTGCGATTTCGAGAATCGTCAGACCAACGCCGCCACGCGCACGTTCGACATGATAGTCTATAAGGCTGGGGACAATTCCGCCGCTACCAAAATGGGTGCTGTGAGCGGTTCGCACCACCCTGTTCGGGATTTCGACACCGGCGATCGAGATCGGCTCTAGGGCTTTCATTTCCTCTCCATCTCCCTCAGCGCGGCATGAATCCCGGACGCTCTGATTGCCCGCCAGATAACAGCCACAGAGTTAGATTGCAACACTATATACGCACTGTTATACTTTTGACGCATGGCGAAGCGGTCAGTGACCTGCGATTTCCCTGCACTCTTTCGCGATGCTGCCATCAAGGCTCGAAATTCAGCCATTTCTGGCAGAATCCGAGCACTCAGATCGCGCCGGATCGTTCAGCGATTCGTCCGTCGTGACAGAGTGATAAGGACCTAAACTTGCTAAATCTCTTGCCAACGCAATCAAAGCGCGGCATCAAAATTATATCAGAAACTCTTTTTGGGATTATTATGCATTTCAACCCTACCGAAGAGCAGGCGATGTACCGTGAAACCATCGCAAGATTTCTTGATGACCGGTATTCCGTTGCGCACAGACAGCAGTTTCTGGAGCAGCGCCGCGGATACAATCCGGAAAACTGGTCAGCGCTGGCGGATCTGGGCGTGTTGTCCTTGCCAATCCCTCATGGTTTGGGCGGTCTTGGCGGAACAGCAGCGGAAATCGCTATCATACAGGAAGAATTGGGTTACCGGCTGGCCGTTGAGCCATTTTCGGAAAACATTGTCATACCTGCGGTAGCCCTCCAGGAATTCGACGACGAGGGTCGGGCGCGAACCCTGGCTGCCGAGATGCAGGCAGGAACCAAAACCGTCGGCGTTGCGCTCTCAGAAGGTGCCAGGCGGTTCGACGCTGCCGCAATCGCGTGCCGAGCGAAGATCGATGGCGGAAACATTACACTATGGGGCACCAAGCACGTCGTTTCCTATCCAGAGGCAGACTTTCTCTTGGTTAGCGCCATTCTGGCGAATGAGGACGCTGAGAATGGTTTGATACTATTGCTTGTGCCGGCAGGAACCGAAGGGATTTCAACCAGGACGTACAGGCTCATCGATGGGACCTTGGCGGCGGACTTTGAATTCGAAAACACCAGATTAACATCCGCAGCGATGGTCGCCAGTGGCGCAGGTGCTGTCCGCGCTATTGAAGGCATGCATGACCGGGGTGCCCGTGCAGCTGTCGCCGAAAGCCTGGGGATTTTGAGACGGATGTTCGAACTGACGACCGAGTACACGAACAGCCGTGTTCAATTTGGGCGTCCGCTCACCGGAAATCAGGTAGTCCGCCACCGTCTGGCCGAAATGCTCATGCATTACGAATTGGCACGAAGTGTAGTTGCCGGGCTGTGCATCTTTCCTGCGGGAACACATCACGCTGCCAAGCTCGTTTCCGCCGCGAAGGTAACGGTCGCAAAAGCCTTTGACTTCATTGGCAAGCAGTCAATCCAACTTCACGGGGGCATCGGATTGACGGACGAATATGAACTCTCACACCACTACAAGCGCGGACTCGCTTTGCAAGAGATGTACGGCAACAAGCGAGAGCACGCTCTGCGACTAGCCAAGCTTTCAACGTCCTGAGCCTCGGGGCGGCTCTGATGCGGGCAAGAAGATCCAGGGCAGGAAGCGCCGCGGCGTGGCTCTACCTCGCCTTGATCCAGCTCATCACCCGGAGACTCGCAAGCTCATAAAATCATCACCAATGATTTTGATTTCAGACTCTACGAAAACATCTCTTCGCGAACGAGATCGAGCGTGGATCTAGGATCAGCCAGTATTTCGCGACCGATCAGGCCCGCCCAGTAATTCTCGGCTCCGCCCGCCAGGCGCGAGGCATGGATTCGTCGAGTAAGAAGATTGAGATCGTGTTCGCCGCTGATTCCAATTGCCCCGTGCAGGCCGTGAGCGATCCCGGCAACGACCGGTGCCGCACGCGAGGCAATCAATTTGGCGCTTGCAGCTGCCAGGGGACTTGGCCAACTGCTATGCCGGACTGCCGTCTCGCAGGCCATTCGCGCGGCGACTACATGTTCGCTAGCAAGCGCAAGATTCTGCTGAAGCACCTGTTGGCGCGCTATCGGTTTCCCAAATTGGATACGCTGGAGGGCGTAGTCCACACACATTTCCAGAACTGCCTCGCTCGCGCCGACAATCAAGGCGGCATACAGCACTGCGGCAGCCGGGGCGGTCTTTGTCACGCGGCCTTCTTCCATCCCGATGACTGGCTCTTTCCTTGAAAGCGGATCGCGTGAATCGCTGACCGTTTCGACGCCATCCAGACGTTGTAGTTTCACTCCGCGCGAATCCTCCGTCAGAACAAAATTTGCGTGTTCCGAACCTGGGACTATCAATGATGGAACGCCGAGCACGATTGGCCCGAGGCGATAATCGCTTCCCGCTTGCGCGAGCAAGGCGCGGGCCACGATGGTTTCGCCGACCGGGAGCGGTACCGCTCTACGTCCCAGCGCCAGGAAGAGAGGCAGGACAGTGGCGAAAGACAGATTCGCCCCGCCGCTCGATTCGCACACTAGTGCATCAAGGAAACCCGAAGATTCCAGAGCAATCCAAATTTCTGGATCCAGCTCACCCCGTCCGATTTGCCGCAGGGTCGCGCTGCTGAACAGATCGGCAAGCATCCGGTCAAACGGTTCAAGAAGGCCGATTTCGTCCATTATCGCAACCCCATTCCGCGAGCGATGATGCCTCTGAGAATCTCCCGCGTTCCTCCTCTTAGAGAAAAGCTCGGACAGATCATCTCGATGTAAGCCAATGTCTTGTACAGATCCTGATCGACGTCTTCCTCGGGATGGGACGCAAGGTCATCGCCCACGATGCGGGGTATGTCTTGCTCGAACGCTGTGCCGAGATCCTTGACCATCGAGGCTTCGACGACAGGACTTTCGCCTAAAGCCAGCTGCGCAGTGCAAGCGAGCGACATAGCGCGTAAACTGCTGAATCGCGCGACCAGCGATCCCAAGGTGCGTGCGGTCGTTTCGTCGGATCGCCCAGAATTCCGCAAGTGCTGTCGCCAGCCGTCTAGCAACACCAAAGATGAGTAAATCCGTTCAGGACCGCTTCTTTCAAAGGCGAGCTCTGTGGCTACCTGTTGCCAGCCCTTTCCTTCTTCACCGATCAGCGCGGAAGTATCGAGTTCCACGTTATCGAAGAAAACCTCCGCGAAATGTTCGTCTCCAGCGAGATCCCTTATCGGCCTGATTTCCACGCCCGGTAAGCGCAGGTCCACTATCAATTGGGAAAGGCCCTTGTGCCGATCTTCCGGCGTGCCGGAAGTGCGGACCAGAGCGATCATGTAATCCGAATGTAAAGCGTTGGTGGTCCAGATTTTCTGGCCATTGAGGAGCCAGCCGTTGTCGATCGGTTCGGCCCTGGTCCTGACACTTGCCAGGTCGGAACCCGCGTTTGGTTCGCTCATACCGATGCAGAAAAATATTTCGCCGCGGCAAATCCCGGGAACATACTTGCGGCGTTGGGTCTCGGTTCCGAACTTTAGAAGCAGGGGCGCGCTCTGACGTTCAGCAATCCAGTGGGCCGAGACCGGCGCGCCCGCCGAAAGCAATTCTTCCACGATCACGAAGCGCGAGAATGGGCCCAGCCCGGCCCCGCCATACTCTTCTGGCAGCATCAGTCCGATAAGACCGGCCTGGCCTAAACGGCGGCTGAATTCGGCATCGAAACCCATCCATGAGCGTGCGCGACGGTCCATAGGCATATTCGCCACCGCACTTGCCGCAAGATCGCGCGCGCGCCAGCGGAATTCCTCATCCGCTCCCGGAATGTCGGAAAGAGAAAAGGAACTGAACATGTATGAGGCACACTCCCCGAAAGCGTGTGGCACGCCTGGTTCACCGATCATTGCATCCGTACCGATTGGGGTTGCGGATATAGCAGCGGTTTGACTAAACACCCATTCCAGCAAAAAAGTCAACACGGAGTAGAATTTGAAATGAGCTCATTCCTAAAGGTTTCTCGCGAAGGGCCGGTGGCTATTGCAACCCTCAACAGGCCTGAGCAACGCAACGCCATTTCCACGCGCGATGATAGCCGGGAAATTGAGGAATTTTGCCGCGAAATGACCGAAGATCATACTGTCAGAGCGATCGTCATGACCGGCGCAGGATCCGCTTTTTGTGCCGGTGGAAATGTTAAGGAAATGGCGGCCAGGCAGGGAATGTTTGCAGGCAATCCGTATGAACAGCGAAATCACTATCGGCTTGGCATTCAAAAGATTCCCCTTTCCCTGTACGAACTCGAAGTTCCCGTGGTTGCGGCGGTCAACGGACCGGCGATTGGCGCCGGACTTGATCTCGCCTGCATGTGTGACGTCCGAATAGCCTCGAAAACTGCAGCATTCGCAGAGAGTTTCGTCAAACTGGGAATTATCCCGGGAGATGGTGGTGCCTGGCTCCTGCCGCGCATAGTAGGAATGGCGCGCGCCAGCATCATGACATTGACCGGGGACGCGATTGATGCGGCAACCGCGCTTGAATTCGGACTGGTGACCGAGGTGGTGGAGCCCGAGACCTGTCTCGATCGAGCCCTGGATATCGCCGACCGAATCGCAGCGAACCCCGGCCATTCGACACGTTTGGCGAAACGGCTTCTTCGAGAAGGTCAGGACATGAAGTTAGGCCCCCTTTTGGAACTGTCAGCTGCTTATCAGGCCTTGGCGCATCACACAGTTGATCACATTGAGGCCGTAGACGCCTTTATTGCAAAGCGTCGGCCCGTGTGGGCTGGCGAAATGTCGCAAACTCAGTTTAGGGCCCGTGATTGACTTAAATTATGTTACGCGTTATATTAATAAGGCAAGGCTAAAGCGGTGGCAATGGCCGGGCTGTCTTAAGCTAGGATAGGATGGGTATGACTCATCGCATTCCGGTTAAACCGGTGTCGTAGCCGGATATTTCAAGGTGTGATGCATCGGCATCCCGGCACCTTGGTATCACTGGAGAAATCGCGCAATTTAGCGGCAACGTCGGTTGACCACTATTGGTTCGAAGCGCTTTGTCACGTTTTCTGCGGGGGCATGGCTGAAACATGGAAGGTTAGGTAAACTTGGATATTGATCTAGCCCCAGAGGATCTCGAATTCCGTCGGGAAGTGTTATCCTTCCTTGAGGAGCATCTGTCGGCGGACGTCCGTCGCGCGAGTCGGTTATCCACCGGCGTATTCGTCGACCCCCCCTGGTCAAAAGAATGGCATCAGGCGCTATTCCGGAAGGGCTGGATTACCCATGCCTGGCCTCGGGAACACGGCGGATGTGGCTGGTCTCCCATGCAGCGATATATCTATGAGAGCGAGGCATCACTCTGTGGCGCTCCTGCCGTCGCGCCCATGGGAATCAATCTCGTCGGACCAGTCATCTGCGAGTTCGGTTCACCCTGGCAGAAGGAGTTCTATCTACCTCGCATTCGATCCGGCGAAGACTACTGGTGCCAGGGATTTTCCGAGCCTGGCGCCGGCTCTGACCTTTCCAGCCTGAAGACGAAGGCCGTGCGGGATGGCGATCATTACATCGTCACCGGTGAAAAGATCTGGACGACCCATGCGCATTTCGCGAACATGATCTTCGTGCTCGCGCGCACGTCGCCGGAGGAACGGCAGCAGCAAGGGATCAGCTTTCTCCTCATCGACATGAAATCACCGGGTGTTTCGGTTCGACCGATCATTACTCTTGGCGGCGATCATGAAGTTAACCAGGTGTTCTTCGACGACGTTCGCGTGCCGGTCGAAAACCTCGTGGGTGAAGAAGGAAAAGGCTGGAACCAGGCCAAGTACCTGCTTGAATTCGAACGAGGCGGCGGCGCGCCATCCGTTCGATCCCGCGTGGCGCTTGAGCGATTCAAGAATGTCCTGCGGAACGAAGTCGGCGATTCCCATGGCAGTCACCTGATTGACGAAAAAGATAGGCAATTTCGATTGGGCGAACTGGAGGCGCGAGTGATGGCGCTCGAAGCGCTAGACATGCGGCTAGTCGCAAAGCGACAGACCGGAGAACGTCTCGGCACGTCAGCTTCGCTCATCAAGACGCTCGCCTCTGAGCTTCTCCAAGAGATCGAAAAAGCTTCGGTGGAAGCCCTTGGACCCCATGCGCTGCCTGATTTGGCATTCGATGGTCCAGCATTCGCAGTTTCCAATGAGGCTCCCGTGCCAGAACACGGTTGGGCAATAGTCGGTAGGCATCTGAACGGTTTGGCGGGCACTATCTTCGGCGGCGCCTCCGAAATCCAGCGCGAGGTCATATCCAAGGACCTGGTAAAATAACCTGGACTTGTAACGGTCGACTAAATAGCGTGACCGTCAAGAGGGGTTTTTGCATCTTTCTCCGATCTACGATGTCGCGATCGTAGCGGTGTATGCTTGGGTTTGCTGGCTCGGCCTCAGTTGTACCGGTTAAAATCGTTTGTCGATGGCATGCGGATTCCGACGATCCCGCGCAGGGATACCGACATGATCACGCGCATCGTTCCGATCTGATCCCGCGCGGGATTCCGATCTGATGCCGCGC
>FWWM01005105.1_pt1 | contig 22709 bp, 21 predicted proteins | sample 2228351 | NCBI WGS metagenome assembly FWWM01 (sample SAMEA103939774, study PRJEB20133) | metagenome
AGTGCAACATGCTGTGTTCGCTTTCTTGGAAGCGTTAGGGTGCCGTTGGTTTTTCCCTGACCCTGTCTGGACGGTGGTGCCTCGCCGCACCGATTTGATGGTCAACTTGACCTTACGCCAACGCCCTGCGTTCCGCTGGCGGCGCATCTGGTATGGTTGGGGACCGCGCACGCCCAAGTTGCACGCGGACTACGACGCATGGATGAAACGCAACCGCCAATACGGCGATTTCCCCGTTGACTGCGGGCACGCTTACGAGCGCTACATTCCCCATCGGGAGTTTGAAAAGCACCCCGAATGGTTCGCCCTTGTGGGTGGCAAACGCCAGCCAACGCAACTTTGCGTCAGCAACCCTGAAGTGCAGCAACGGGTCATAGACGGCGTGCTGAATTTGTTCCGCAAAGACCCCAACCGCGTCATGGCGTCCGTGGAACCCAACGACGGTGGCGGTCACTGCGAGTGCGAAAACTGTCAAGCCATCGGCTCGGTGAGCGACCGTGTGTTTTTCTTTGCCAATCGCGTGGCGGAAGCGGTTGCAAAAGCGTTTCCGAACAAGTTCGTGGGGCTTTACGCTTACGCCTATCACAGCAACCCGCCCAAGTTTCGCTTGCTGCCCAATGTCCATGTGGAAATCACGACAGGCTTTCGCTACACCGAGTTGACTTACGAGGAGCAAGTGAGCGCCTTCAAAAAGTTGGGCGCCAGCGTGGGCGTTTACGACTACTTCAGCGTTTACCCGTGGGACTGGGATTTGCCGGGCGCGGCAAAAGCCGCCCGCGTTTATGAGTTAGCCGATGCCATCCGCCACTACCATGCGTTGGGGCAAATCAGTTACACTGCTGAATCGTCGTGCAACTGGGGACCGAACGGGTTGGGCTACTGGATGGCGGCACAGTTGATGTGGAACCCGAACCTTGACCCGAAAGCGTTGGTGCGCGACTTCTGCGAGAAAGCCTTCGGTCGCGCCGCCAAGCCGATGCAGCGGCTCTACGAACGGTGGGCGAAAGGCGAGCGCTTCTCCGAACGGCAATTGAAATTGGCGCTGCTGGATTTGCGGGAAGCGTTTCGGTTGGAAAGTGACCCAGCAGTGCAGCGACGGTTGTGTCGGGTGGCGATGTATCTGCACTGGCTGCGCTTGTGGTTGGACTATGACCGCGCTTCCCGTTGGAACCAGTGGGGCAAGTTGGTTGCGGCACCGCCAGACGAAATTCTGCGACGCGCCCGCGAGGTCATTGTGTTTTCCCGCCGCTTGATGGACACAGGGCTCATCCACACCTACCCCATGCTCTTCACCGAGTGGTTTGACCACCGCTTTGTGGCGCTGAAAAAGTTGGAAGGCGTGGATTGGGCTCAGGTGGAAAAGTGGAAGACGGAACGCACCGACATCCCCTCCGACGATGAAGCGCAGCAACTGTTTGCCGAAGATTTGGAGCGACTGAAGGATGTAGTGGCGGTGGAACTTCAGGGGCGCTCTTTCTCAGGGCGACTGGTGCCACTGGTGCAAAAGGCACCCGCGTTAGTGAATGCGTGGGGTAAGGTCCAACGGTCGCCTCTGTTCGTGGAAAGCGGCGAGCACTACTTTGTCGGGCGCAAGGGCGAAACCTTGACGCTGACTTACACCCCGTTTGACGCAGGGCATACCGTTGATTGCCGTTGGACGCTCAAACAGTTGGGACAGCGCGGCGAAAAAGTGATCGCAAGCGGAGTAGTGAAAGCGGAACGGGGACAACCAGCAACGGTCACGCTGACCCTTCCCGCTGACGGCATCTATGCCTTTGACCCGGGCACGGATTTTTGGAAAGCGGCGCAAGTGGGGTTTGATGTGCGCCCGTTGTCAGTTTGGTGCGGTCGCTACGACGAACCGGGCAAGCCGCGCCGAACGCCCTTGCGGTTGTGGCTACCGCGCAGTGAGCCCCTTTACTTCTTCGTGCCAAAAGGCACTCAGCACTTTGTCATCGGCATCGTGTCAGGTGGCGACCCGTTTACCGACCTCGTCGTCCGCACCGCTGACGGCACGGAAGTTGTCAAGGCGCGCGTGGTAGCAGGCAGCCAAATCTCTGTCGTCGTGGAAGAAGACATCCGCCAGTATGGGGCGCTGTCGGAGATGGCAAAGTGGGCGATTTTGCCGGGCTGCGAAGTGGTGGTGCGGGTGCCCAAAGGTAAAAGCGGGCAAATCTGGAGTTTGGCGCTGTCCAGTTTGCGCTGCGTGGTGGAACTTTACGATGTCCCACCCTTTGTCGCCCGTCACCCCGCCGAATTGCTGGTGCCTGAAGATGCACTGCGGTGAAAACGCTTGGGGAGCGATGACTGATGCGCCGACGGGAATTCGTTGCGTGGACGGTGCTGAGCCAATTCGCCTGTCGGGCGAAAGGAGCAGAAGCGAGCATGGGCGATACCCATCGTTGGAGCGCGGAGAAAGCGTGGTCGTGGCACAAGCAAGTCGGTCCCCTTCGCGGTTGCAACTATATCCCTCGCACCGCTGTGAACACCATTGAGATGTGGCAACGGGAGACTTTTGACGAACGGACGATTGCTGAAGAGTTGGCGTGGGCAGCAGCGGTGCGGCTCAACAGCCTGCGCGTCTTTCTCCACTACCTCGTCTGGGAAGCCGACCCCGACGGGCTTAAGCAGCGGTTGGACAAGTTTTTGAGCGTGGCTTATCAGCGGGGTCTCCGCACCATGTTGGTGTTGTTTGACGATTGCTGGAACCAAGAGCCCAAGTTGGGACCGCAAGAGCCACCCATCCCCGGCGTCCACAACAGCCGATGGGTTGCCAGCCCCGGTCGCTCCCGCGTCCTTGACAGAAATGCGTGGAAGGGGTTGGAGTCCTTTGTCAAGGACATCGTGGGCACTTTTGCGAAAGACGAGCGCGTGTTGGCGTGGGACCTTTACAACGAGCCGGGCAACGAAGGGATGGGCGAAAAGAGTTTGCCGCTGGTGGAAGCCACTTTTGAGTGGGCGCGAGCAGTTCACCCAACCCAACCGCTGACGGTCGGATTGTGGGCAAACTTTCAAGACGCAATGCACCAACGCTTTGCGGAACTTTCCGACCTCATCTCCTTCCACAGTTACGACCCGCCAGAAGGCGTGAAAGCGAAAATAGCCTACTTGCAGCGTTTCGGTCGCCCAATCGTGTGCACAGAATTTTTGCGGCGGAGTGTAGGCAACACCTTTGCTGCCATCCTTCCCCTCTTTGCGGAGCATCGCATCGGTTGGTTCTTCTGGGGCTTGGTGGCAGGGAGGACGCAGACCTATTTGGACTGGTCGTCCAAACCCGGCGACCCGCCACCAACGGTGTGGCAACACGACTTGCTGCGCCCTGACGGCACGCCCTACGATTCTGCCGAAATCGCTTTGTTGCGAGAGTGGGCGGAAAAAGTTCGGTGGTGAGAGAGCGCCAACCGCTTCCGCAAAACTCAACGCCCAATTTTTCGGAGGGGCGAAAATCGGCGCTCTGGGCTCCCCTTCGGGAATAAAAACCCTGCAGGGGCTATCTAACACACGGGAAAGCCCAGAGGGGAGGATGTTTCCGTGTGGACGAAGGGCGCTTGCTGGAACGATGTCGCAAGGGCGATGCTGCTGCTTGGGAGGAACTGGTGCGCCGCTACTGGGGCTTTGCCTTTCGCATCGCTTATCGCCTGCTCCGCCAACGAGAGGAGGCAGAAGACGCGGCGCAAGACGCCTTCTTGCGCCTTTACCAAACCCTTGACTCCTTTCGCGGTCAAGCCCAGTTTCGGACTTGGTTTTATCGCATCGTGGTCAACGCTGCGCTGGCTCGCCTTCCGAAAGTTGAACACGAACCGCTGGAAGAGCAAGTTTGGACAGCCCTCGTGGAGGAAGCGGACAAAGACCCCGAAGCGTTGGTGCTCCAACGCGAACAGCAGCGGTTGCTGGAAACCGCTATCCAGCAACTCCCGCCAGAGTTACGGGTGGTGTTCATCCTGCGGGAAGCGGAAGGGCTTCGCTATGTTGAAATCGCCGAGATTTTGGGCATCCCTATCGGCACAGTGGAGTCGCGCTTGTTTCGCGCCCGTAGCCTATTGCGCCAATGGCTGAGCCTTTGGGAGAAGGAGGGGAGAAAGCAAGCACCATGAGGTGCCTTTGGGAGCCGAAATTGAGCGTTTATTGGGACGGTGAGTTGCCAGCGGAAGAGCAAGCCGCTGTGGCGCATCACTTGTCTGTCTGCCCCCACTGCCGCGCCACACTACAGATGTGGGCGCGCTGGCGGCAATCGTTGCAGCAAGCAAACTTCTCAGTCAACTGGACCGCCTTCACTGCAACCATGGAGCAACTGCGAGCGGTTGGGGCTTACCGAGTGCCTCGGTGGCGGGTTTGGTGGGAGCGGGTGGATAACTGGCTAATGCGCCCTGTCGTCGCTTTTCGGGCAGCGATGACGGTGGCGCTGCTATTGGCGTTAGTGTTGGCGAACGGAACGCCCCTCGTCGCCCGAGCCGCTCAGCAAATCAGCACGAAACTGGGGCAGCCAATAGAGTGGTCTGTCGTGCTTCCTTCAGTGCTGCCCCTGCTGAGGGGTGGGAACCAGTAATGCGGTGTTCGGTGCACCCTGAGCGAGAAGCCATCGGAACTTGCGTGCTCTGTGGCAATGCGGTTTGCCCTGAATGCCAGCGCCCAGTGCAAGGACGCATCCTCTGCCCCGCTTGCTTTCAGGAACTGCGACAAGGACTTTCGCTGCCAAATCCTGTCCGCTCTGCAAAGCACTACTCTGGTTGTCTCGTCTTCCTAATAGGGCTCATCCCTGGGTTGGGGCATCTCTTCTTAGGGCAAATCCGCAAAGGATTGGTGCTGATGACGCTGGCGTGGGGTGTCTTGACTTTTGTCCTCTATGAAATTGGCTTTAGTCGCTACGCTATCTTCAGTCCCCTCGCGTTGGGGGTTGGGATGCCGTTGCTGGTGGCTTATAGCGTTTTTGACAGCCTCCACACCGCGCGCCGTCTTAACGCAGGAGAACCTGTGCCCGATTGGCATTTCCCGCCCCAATTCACAGCGAGGGTGAGGATGCCAATGGGCACAACGCTCTTTTGGAGCCTCATCTTAGGGATTGGGCTCTTTGTGATTGGCGCTCTGGTCTTCTTGGCAATCAGTTGGGACTGGCTCGTTTTGCGAGCGGAAGAAATTCCGCCCCTTTGGCGCGGGATTATCCGCAACTTCTTCGCCGTCAGCATGGTGCTCATTGGCGGCTATTTCCTTTGGCGTGGCTTGCATTCGGCTGAAAGGGAACCGTAACTCTCGCGTTGGGAGGTGAACTGCGATGCAGCGAAGTGTAGTGCCTTTTGTCATCAGTGGGTGGCTCATCGTTGGTGGCATCTTGTTGGCAATGGGCAATCCCGATTTGACGCAACACGCGCTGACAATGCTGCTCCCGTTAACGCTCATGGCGATGGGGCTGTGGGCTATCGTCCGTGCCCTGCGGCTCCACCAGTTGCGCCAAGAACTGCCCAGCAGCGTTTTGGGCAAAGAAGTGTTGCTTGTGGTCCTGCTCCTTATCGCTTACGCAGTGGCGCAGAAGGCGTTAGCCGTTGGTAGGTTTGCAAGGCTGCGAGAGTCTATCCAAGCAGAGCAGTTACGCCCCATTCCGCTTCCACCGGGAATGCCAGTGGACCAACTGCCGCAACAACCTCGGCTGGTGATGGTTCGCCAAGTGGACTTCCACCGTCCCTTGCGGTTGGACATCCTTGGCAGCGACCGATTTAGCGGTGAGGGACCGTCCTTGCGCTGGGTTGCCCTTAGCCCTGAAATCGTTCGCTTGGAGGTGCAACCGAGCGAAAATCTCCTGCAAGTGACTGTGCCGAAAAAGGCGGACTTGGAGGTAGAAACGCCCTTTGTCGCTCAACTCACCCTGCGGGATATAGAGGGAAGCGTTCGCCTCGTTTATGGCTATGGGGGCGCTAACCCTTTGGTTTCCATCGCCGCAAAGGGCAACATCACGGTGCGCCAGAGCGGGTGGTATGGGCAAGGTCCTTTCCCAGCCCCTGCAGCCCCAGCCACTTGGAGAAGGGACGAGTTAACGCTGCTGCCAGGACCAAACAGCCGCATCCGAGTTACCGCCCACTCCGAAACAGTGCGCATTTACGCCCTTCATCCCCCTCAACAAGCGTGGGATGTTCATTTGCAGGAAGGGCGCATAGAAGTGCAGTTGCCAGCCAACGCCTCGGTGAAACTCCACGCCACCATTAATCAAGGGGAGATTTTGTCCCCCTTCGGCGAAGAGAAGAGAGTGCAGGGAGCCATTATTAGCGAGGGATACAGACCTCGCAGCGCTTACCTGCACTACTACGAACACACGGGCACCTTGGGGGGCGGGAAAGTGCCTGTGCGTTTGCATGTGGGGCGGGGGACCATTCTCGTAGAAGTGAGCCAATCAACCGCTCCGTGAGGAAGCAGGGTCAAGGTTTGTCCTCACCCTATCGTGGGGCTGCCACAAGTTTGCCCCTATCTGCTTGCGGGTTTCCCTTGGCTCGCTTTGACGGAGGCATTGGGAAAGTTGGGAATTCCCAATTGCGCCAGCATCTTCTGCGTTTGCGGCTCCAACAGGAACCGCAAAAAGCGTTGGGCATCGGTTTTGTTCTTCGCCTCTTTTAGCATCCCTGCTTGCACCTTGACGGGATCGTGGGCGTGCGAAGGAATTTTCGCTACGATGCGATAGTTGGGCGAGAAGACTTTTTCAGGCGCGCTGTCAAAGGGGCAGGTGGCGTAGAAGAGCCCCGCATCCACTCGCCCCATGCACACATAGTTGACGGTCTCCTGCGCATGCCAGTGGGTGACCACCTTGCCCTTCACCTTCTCCCATAGTCCCAACCGCATCAGCGCTTGTTGGGCGTAGTAGCCCACCGAGTTTTGCTTAGGGTCCGCAAGGATGATGCGCCGCACGGTTGGCTTGGTCAAATCTTCCAACGACTGCACCTGAACGCGGCTGCGAGCGGGCACCACCAAGATGAGGTCAAAAGTGCCGAAGGTGATCACGCTCTTGGGGTCAATGAACCCACCTTGAACGAGGATGCGCATCTCCAACTCCCCAGGCGACACAAACACATCGGGGCGTTCACCCTTATCACGGATGCGCCGAACGAGCGCGACACCGTTATCGTAAGTAATGCGCAGGCGGATGCCTGTTTGCTTTTCAAACGCGGCTTTCACCTTCTGGAAGGGCACAATCATCCCGCAGGGCACAAACACCCGCACTTCTCGCTGCCGTTGCGCACTGAGCAGACCTATAGCGAGCGCGACCATCAAAACCGTGATGCCCAAACGCATGGGCTTCCCTCCTTTGCTTGGGCAATGCATTGTCAATGCCGCATCAAACTATGACGCTTGCTTTTGAGCCCGCGTTCGTTGCAAAGCGATGAAAATCGCTGCTATCACTGCCACAGCGATGATGGTGGTAGCGACAGCGACCCATTCCACATTCGCGTGGCGCTCTGCGCCCGTCAGGCACGGGCATTGGTAATCGCCAAACAAGCGCCCAAAGGAATACGCTACGGCGATGTCCAGCGAAATCTCTAAGGCTTCGTAGACGAGCATCTTTTTCCAGCCAAAGAAACGAGCGATGAGGATGGCGCCTGGCAAACTCACGCCAGGACCACCCAGCAAAATCGCCATCGCCGGCGCCACGCCCATCCCTTGCTTTAGAAAGGCTTTCACGAAGGGGATTTCGGTGAGGATGGGGAAATACATCAGCGAGCCAAAGATGGAGGCAAGGACGGTCGCCCGCAAGGAGTTGTCGCCGAGGAAGAAGAAGGGCTTGTGTCCTTCGGCGGTTGTGGTAAACCAGTCAATGGGAACTTTTCGGGCAGCGAAGGCGATGAGCAAGATAGCGGGGATTAGGATGGGCAAAGTCATCTTCATGAACCGCCAACTTTCCCAGAGCCACTCTTTCACCTCCTGCGGCTCAAACCAGCGGCTGAGCACCCAGATGAGGGCGAAGGCGCATCCCACTAACGCAGGTAGACGAAGCGCCCAAGGCAACCCCTTCGCCCCCAAGATGAGCAGCACCATCAAGCACCCCATCACCACCCAACTGCGGTAAGGGTGTTGGCGCTCCAGTTCGGGCAACAGCACCGTCACTTCGCCACCGTCAGGCAGCACGGGGTTTGCAGGGTTAGTAGCAGCCCAAAGTTTGCTCCGTTCCTCTTCTTCCTTGCGGAACAGCCACGACATTACTATGCCGATGATAAGGGCAGACAGGATAGTGCCCCCAATCCGCCAAAAACCAAACAAGGCGCCAAACAGTTGAAAAGTCCACACCAAAGTCACCAAGTTCAGTGCGGGACCGGCGTAGAGAAAAGCGAACGCAGGACCAATGCCTGCTCCCCGCTTGAAGATGCTGAGCGCCAGTGGGGCAATGTTGCACGAGCACATGGAAACGACAAGACCAGAGAAAGTGGCGGTGCCATACGCCATCCATCGCTTCGCTTGATACCCCAAGTAGCGCAGCACTTTTTCCACAGGGACAAAGGCTGCGATGGCGCCCGCCAGAAGGTAAGCGGGCAGCACCACCGGCAAAAAGTCCCAAGTGAGTAGGCAGCACTCAAAGATGTCCACGACATCCGCCAGCATCTCTTGAGCAATGTTGGGCTGAGGCTGCACCGTTTATCGCCTCGCTTCACAAAGCCTCGGCAGTCATTGGGTATTGATGAGCACCACCAGTTCGTCTATGCGTTGTTGAAGCAACTCCTTCCTCCGCGCTTTCACTTGCTTTTTCTGGGTTTGCACGCGCTTCATCTGCCGAGCACCTACCTAACGGCTGAGAGAACTTCCTTAGCACGCCCCAATCGGGGCACACACTATTGTGCCTTACATTCCAATAGGCTACGCATTGCCATTCAAATGCCCGCACGCAGGGCAATTGGGGCGCCGGTGCACCTTGACGGTGCGGTAAGTGTGCGTGGCGGTATTGTAAAGCAGCATCCGATGGGTCAAAGGTGCGCCGAGCCGATGGTTGGCGACAGCGCTGCCCACAATGAGTTTGATGGCTTCAATGGCGGCAAAGCACCCTGTGATGCCCGCCACTGCCCCCAACACGGGAAAGCCCCAAGGGTCCCACCAATCTTCCGTCGGGTCTTCAGGGTAAAGGCAGCGTAAGCACGGGGTCTCGCCAGGGACAATGACCGTCAAAGTTCCTTCCATCCCGTTCATCGCCGCATCCACCATCGGTTTTCGGAGGGCGACGGCGATAGCGTTCAACGCCATCCGTTCTTGCCAAACGGGCGTGCACGCCAACAGCACATCCGCTTGCGGCGCCAACTCTCTGCCCAAGGCTTCGGTAAACGGTTCGGCAACGGTCACCAACTCCACATCTGGGTTCAGTCGGTGAATGCTCTCGCGAATTTTCACGACGCGCGGTTTTCCCACCCAATCGTGGGTTTGCAAAATCATGCGGTTCAAATTGGACGGCGTTGTGTTGCCCTCGTGGACGATGATGAGCCGTCCAATGCCAGCGGCTGCCAGATACAGCGCGGCAGCCCCGCCGACTCCGCCGCAGCGGGTGATCAAAGCCGTCGCTTGACGCAACCGCTCCTGCCCTTCTTCGGTCACCAGCGGGATGTGCCGAAGGTAACGAGCGCGTTCGTTTTCCGTCAGCGCCACCACCAAACACCTCCGTTATTATTGCGGGGAAAAAGCCATTCACTTCTAACGCTTGTTTGCTGCCCCAGAGTTCCGTCAACGATGGATGTCTCGGTGGAGGACCGTGCAGGGAAATCCTTGGGTGCGCACTATGTCCGCTACCGCTTCCGCAAGAGCAACGGAGCGGTGCCTCCCACCCGTGCAGCCGATGGCGATGGTCAAGTAGGCTTTCCCCTCCCGCCGGTAGCGGGGCAAGGTGAACTTTAGCAGCGAAAGCAGGTGCTGTAAAAACTCTTGCGTTTCCTGCTGCGTCCACAAAAATTGGCGCACCCGTTCGTCTAACCCCGTCAAGGGGCGTAAATTCGCATCGTAGTTGGGGTTAGGCAAAAACCGCACATCAAAGACCAAATCGGCATCAACGGGCAACCCGTATTTGAAGCCGAAGGAAACGATTTTCACCTGCATCGTTGTTCCATCGCCCAACTGCAACCGACGGAGCACCTCGTCGCGCAGTTGGTGTGGTGTTAAGCCTGAAGTGTCAATTACTTCGTCGGCGAGGGCTCGGATTTCGCTTAACTTCTCCCGCTCCGTTTGAATGGCTTGGAGCAAATCGCCCCCGTTGAGCGACAGGGGATGACGGCGGCGGGTTTCCTTGTAGCGCTGCACCAACACCTCGTCGCTGGCTTCCAAAAAGAAAACCCTCACTTCGTAGTCCTCGTTGCGTAGTTGCTGAATGGCTTTGGTTAGGTCGCGGAAGAACTCACCTCCCCGCACATCTGCTACCAACGCAACCTTGGCGATGGGCTGCTGCGACTGGGCACACAGTTTCACCAACATCTCCAGCAGTTGCGGTGGGAGGTTGTCCACACAGAAGTAGCCTGCATCCTCCAACGCGTGCAACGCCAGAGTTTTGCCAGCGCCCGACATGCCCGTGATGATGAGGATGTTGGGTTTGACCACAAACCGTCACCTCGCCGGTGGCAACTTCGTTGGGATTTTAGCACTGCCATCCCAAACAAATCAGCACGAACCTGCTTTCACAGGAAGGCACTCCCTTTTTGCGCTCACGGGTTTGCCAGCAGCGAAAGGAGCCGCACCAAGATGTCGCCCATTTGGTAAAAGTGGGCTAAGACGAGTCGCTCATTAGGCGAGTGGTAGTTTTCACCACCAGTCGGGAGCACAAGGCACGGGATGCCATGAGCAGTGAAGACATTGCCATCAGTGCCCCCACCCATGCGTTTAAGGCGGGGTGTGAGCCCTGACTCTTGCACCGCTTTGACAGCAGCCTTGACGACTGGATGGTCAGGGGGAAGGCGAATAGCGTCAAAAGTGGTTTCCGCTGCCCATGTCACTTTCCCGCCGAACTTTTGTGCCGTTTGCTCACAGGTTTGTCGCCATCGCTGCAGCAAACCTTTCGCCTTCTTTGGGTCGTGGCTGCGGAACTCGCCAACCAGTTTGCAAATTTCGGGCACCACATTCATTGCTTGCCCACCTTCAATCATCCCCACATTCGCCGTCGTTTCCTCATCCAAGCGCCCCCATTCCGTCGCGGCGATAGCGGCGGCAGCCATGGCGATGGCGTTGATGCCCTTTTCGGGTTCCACACCTGCGTGGGCTGCCTTGCCGTGAAAAGTTACCTCAAAGCGGACATGGGTCGGTGAGCCGACGATGAGGTCGCCCGGTTCGCCTGCGCTATCCACCACGATGCCGTAACGCGCCCGCAGTTGGCTTTTGTCAAAAGCCTTTGCGCCCAGCAACCCCTTCTCCTCGCGGATGGTGAAGACAACCTCCAGTGGCGGGTGAGGAAGGTTGCGTTCCTTCAAAGTGCGAATGGCTTCCAAAATCAAGGCGACACCTGCCTTGTTGTCTGCACCCAAAATAGTTGTCCCGTCCGTTCGGATGTCCGTTTCGGCGCGGATGACGCGGATGTTGGGCGTTGGCGCAATAGTGTCCAAATGGGCGCTCAGCAGCACGGGTGGCGCATTTGTTGTCCCTTTGAAGCGAGCAAACACATTGCCTCCTGTGCCACCCAACTTTTTCGCTGCTTCGTCCACGACCATTGTTTCGGCACCCAGTTGCCGCAGTTGGTCTGCGACAAATTGAGCGATTTCGGCTTCATTGTTGTTGCCGCTGTCTATGTGCACCAGCCGCAAAAACAATTCCGTCATGCGCTCCCGCTGAACGAGCGGTTGCGGCTGTGCCAACACTAAAGCAGGCAGCAGCAGTATCGCCAACAACCAACGCCTCATTTTGTCCCGTCACCTCCTGGCGCAAAGTTTGTCACTGTGGCAGTCTTGTGATGAGCCGTTTTTTCATTTGCTGGAGGGCGCATCTCCTGATGCGCCGATCTCGTGGTTGCAGCAAAACGAAGGGGAGGAGGAAGACGGATGCGCGAGAACTTGACCTTGACAAAGTTGCGGAATGGGGAAGCCACTATCGGTTGCTGGCTCACCATTGGCTCTCCCGTCGTTGCCGCCATCATGGGGCGATGTGGGCTGGACTGGGTGGTCATTGACACGGAACATGGAGCCGTCGGCTACGACGCAATGGTGGTTTGCGTTCACGAACTTTTAGCCACTCCCACAGTTCCCATCGTGCGGGTGGCGTGGAACGACCCCGTTCTTGTCAAGCGAGCGTTGGACTCGGGAGCGTTGGGCATCCTTGTGCCGATGGTAATGAACGCAGAGGAAGCAAAGCGCGCCGTAGACGCTGCCAAGTTTCCGCCCGAAGGAATGCGCAGCGTGGGCGGCTTTGTCGCGCAAGTCCTGCTGGGCGACGATTACCCTGTTGCTGCTAACGAGCAAATCCTCGTCGCTGTCCAAATTGAGCACATTGAAGCCGTCAAGCGAGCGAAGGAAATTTGCGCGGTGGACGGTGTGGATGTGGTCTTCATCGGTCCCAACGACCTCGCTGCTTCCCTGGGCTTGACAGGAACGCCTTTCCGCCAGAATCCACAATGGCAGGAGGCAGTGCAGCGAGTTTTAAATGCAGCGAACGAAACAGGCAAAGCCGCTGGCATCCAATGTGGAACGGTGGAGGAAGGACAGCAACGGTTGAAACAAGGGTTCCGCTTTGTGGCAGTTTCCTCCGATGCCCGCTTCTTGCACCTCAGCCTCAGCCAGATGGCGAAAGCACTCCGCTCCGCATGAGCGTTGCCATTGACAAGCATTGAAACGGCTTTTAGCATTAGCGATGGCGCTAACGGTTTCTCAAGCGCAAAGGAGGGAACAAAGATGGCAAAGAGTGCCAAACGAACCTTCATCGGCAAAGGGCGGATAGTGCCTCTCTTCATTCGTCCCCCGTCCCTCGTCCCCCGCCCCACTTTTGGGACAGGTTTCACCCTGATTGAGTTGCTGGTGGTCATTGCCATTATTGCCGTGCTGGCGGGGATTTTGTTCCCCGTGTTCGCGCAAGCGCGGGAAAAGGCACGGCAAACGATGTGCAGCAGCAACCTGCGGAATGTGATTTTGGCAACCATCCAGTATGTGCAGGACAGCGACGGAAACTTTCCTTTTTGGCGGACCCCCTGCTGGGGCGGAGGACCTGGTGGAACCGACCCCGTGACGAGAAGACCGTTGATCGGTCCCCCTGTGCCAGTGAGCATGGACCCATACTTGCGCAACCGTCCCATTTACGAGTGCCCCACCGCGTCTCGCGATTGGAGTTGGCCACTGGCTGCTGCGAAAGACCCTGTCATAGCGGTGATGCGGGGTTGGTGGCAGTGTCGGGGTGGTTACGGTGTCCATCCCAACCTGCCAATCCCGCGTTTAGAGTGGCTTTTCTACACCAGTTACGGCTACAACGAGTTCGTGCAAAACGATGCGGAGGGTTACGGGCAAAGCGGTAACATCAAGTTCCCCTCCGAGTTTGTTCTTTGGGGTGATGCGTCCGATGCCGTTTTCACGCCGTGGGGATTGGGCACCAACTGGGGTGTCTTTTCGGGGGGCGTCGTGCGGCGGCTGGCGTGGCCCGAAACAGATGATGCTGTGCCCGGTTGGGAGAATTCCCCAATCGGTGATGAACGCGCTGGGCGCCACCTGAAAGGGTGTGTCTTGACTTTCGCCGATGGACACACCAAGTGGTATCCCTGGCGTCAAATCCGCATGGCGCGCTATGGCGGACCATTGCGATTCATGGTTTGCGACGAGCAACCCTGCGCCCCTGACTTCTGGCGATAAAGTCTTGGCTGCGATGGGAGCGAAGAGGGGATGGTAGCGCCTCAAACACCAGTCATCGGGCAAATTGTGGAAGCAGCAAGAGTAGAACGGGTGCGATGGCACACCTTTCTCTTTGCTGCCCTTCTTTTGCCGTTGAACGCCTATTGGGTTGGCTGGATGGAAGCGGTCAAGTGGACAGGGCACCCCACTACTTATTCGCTCTACTTCAACACGGTGCTGGTCCTGCTCTTCCTCTACCTCTTCGTGGAACTGGTGCGGAAAGTGACGGGTTGGGTGCTGTTCAACCGCAGCGAACTAATGGTGCTTTACTTCGCATTGGGCGTGGGCAGCGCATTGGTAGGGCACGACCAGTCGCAAGTGCTCCTTGCCGTCATCGGGCACACGCACTACTTCAAATCGCCCACAAACCGCTACGAGGAACTCATTTTCCCGCACCTACCCAACTGGCTGATTGTCACCGATGAAGCGGCATTGCGCGACCTTTACATTGGCAATTCATCTGTTTGGACAAAGCAAAACTTTCTGGCGTGGCTGCGCCCGTTGGCTTGGTGGTGGCTATTTTGGGGCGCGATGTTGGCGGTGTTCTTAGGCTTGAGCGTGCTGCTTTTGCCTCAGTGGGTGCGCCACGAGAAACTCTCCTTCCCCCTCGCCCGCTTCCCCCTCTACTTGACAACACCTCATTTGTATCGCAGCAAACTGTTCTGGTGGGGCTTCCTCGTGCCCGCCTTCGTCAACACCTTGAACAACCTGCATGTTGTCGTTTCGCCCGCTTTCCCCATGATGCACACCCACCGCATTGACTTGGGACAGTTCATCACCAGCCACCCGTGGAACGCATTGGGATGGACGCCCTTGAATTTCTTTCCCTTCGCCATCGGCATTGGTTTCCTGCTGCCACTGGATTTGCTGTTCTCCAGTTGGTTCTTCTACCTCGTTTGGAAGTTTCAACGGGTTATCGTTGCGGCATTAGGCTATCCGACAGGTGGTTTCGGCAATCCCCCTTACCCGCACGAGCAATCCTTCGGCGCCTATGTGGGGTTAGCCTTCTTAGTGCTGTGGACAGCCCGTCACCACCTCGCTGCGGCTCTCAGAGCCCTGTGGCGGTCACCTGAGGAAGCGAAAATGTTCATCCACCCTCGCTGGGCGTGGTTGCTGGTGTTCACAGGGATTGCCGTTCTCCTCGCGTTCAGCGTTGCAGCGGGGATGCAATGGTGGGCAGCAGTGCTGTTTTTCATCGGCTACCTCAGCGTTTCTATCACCGTTTCGCGGGTGCGGGGCGAGTTCGGTTCTCCCGTCCACGATTTGCACTTTGCCAACCCGGGCACTGTAATGGTGCGAATGGTGGGAACCGCACCTTTCACGCCCCGAACTTTGACCGTGTTCGCCCTTTACCACTGGTTCAACCGCGCTCATCGCAGCCACCCGATGCCAACAGCGATGGAAGGCTTGGTTGTCGGTGAACAGTTGGGGCAAGGGAAAGCGATGTGGCGCGCCTTGTGGCTGGCAGTGATTGTCGGCATTCCCGCTGCGTGCTACATGCTCTTAGACCCCTACTACCGCTTGGGAGCGGATACGGCGCAAGTGGGTGGTGCCCAACGGTGGTTCGGATGGGAAGCCTACAATAACTACCTGCTGCCCTGGCTCACTGCGGAGCACAAATTGAACCGAGGTGCGATTGCCTTCACTTTGGGCGGTTTCCTTTTCGTGTGGGCGCTTTACCTGCTACGCCTTCATTGGATTGGCTCCCCCTTCCATCCCGTCGGCTACGCCATCTCCGGCACTTGGTCCATGGAGATGGTTTGGTTCCCGCTCTTTCTGGCGTGGTTGGCGAAAGCGTTAGTGTTGCGCTACGGAACCTTCCGCCACTACTACAGCATCAGCGAGTTCTTCATTGGCTTAGTCATCGGCGACTTCGTCAGCGGCGGGTTGTGGAATGTTTACGGCACCATCGTCGGCCGCGAGGTCTACCGCTTCAACGAGTAAACCCACAACGGAACGGAGCATGGAGCAAGGAGCAAGTGACATCGCCTCTTGCGGTTAACGACCGTCGGGGACAAGCCCCGACGCTACCGCAAAAGGTTGGCACTTTAGCCAAAAACTCATGCTACGGGCTTTAGCCCATAGTTGGTGACGCCTTCGTGAGCGCCGATTTTAATCGGCGAACGGGTTATCGCGCCTCACGGTGCTCCTACAGGGCACTGCCCTCCCCTGAAGCACCTTAGACAAAACCGTTCGGCGCATCAGGAGATGCGCCCTCCAAGCAACGGTCGTTTGAGCATTCGTCGGCAAGCAGAGGCACCCAACTTTTCGTTTGGGCGGACCTGTAGATGGCTTCCATGAGTTCGTGGACTTTCAGGGCATCGTCAAAGTCGGGCTTGGCGGGTTTATCGTTGACGATGGCATCCAGAAAGCAAAACTGAGCATGGACATGGGAACGCATCCAACCCAATGTGAACTTGGGCGAAGGGTAAGCCGCTGGTGGCGGATACTTTTGCACCGTTGACAACTTCTTGAAGCCCCACTCACTGCTGGGTTGCGTTCGGTCAAAGACCCACAGCCAGTTGGGCTCCATCAAGTTGAAAGCGAGAGCACCCTTATTGCCGTGGAGTTCAAACCGCAGTTCATCTTCCGTTCCCGTCGCCACCCGTGAGAACTCCACATAGCCTAACGCCCCGCTGCGGAAGCGTAAGAGAGCAGCCGCTGCATCGTCCACTTCCACAGGTGCCTTTTTTGTTCGGTCTTCGGGTAGCGGTCGCTCCTTGATGAAGGTTTCCGTCATCCCGCAAACGGCTTCCACTTCGTCCACCCCCTCCAGCAACCAAAGCATTAAGTCCAGCAGGTGCGGTCCGAGGTCCACCAGAACGCCACCGCCGATAATTTCCTTGCGCAACCGCCACTCTAACGGTCGGTCGGGGTCAACATAGCCCGAGTGCAAGTAAACGCCGCGAAAGTGGAAGAGGCGCCCGACAAACCCGCTTTGCGTCAACTCCTTTGCTTTCATTGTAGCGGGGAAGAAACGATACTCGGAGACCACTTGCACCTTGACCCCTTTCGCAGCGGCTTCCCTTGCAAGGGTTGCCAACTCTTTTGCTTCTTCGTAACTGTAAGCCAACGGCTTTTCGCAATAGACATGCTTGCCCGCTTTCAAAGCCTCGCGGACGATTTCCCCGTGCCAGCGGTTGGGCACGCAAATGTCCACGACTTGCACTTCGGGATGGTGGACAACCTCGCGGTAATCGGTGGTGCGAAAGAAAAAGCCGGCTTGTTCGCGCCCTGCTTCGGCAGCGCGTTCGTCCACATCGCAGACGCCGACCAAGCGGATGTGACACGGTTCGCCGTTGTAAAGGAGCGGGATGGTTCGCCAACCGTAAGTGTGGACGCGCCCCATCAACCCATAGCCGATGACACCGATGCCAATGGTTGGCTTTGCCATTGTCAAGCCCCCCTTTGCTTTTCGGACGCTTCAATTGCTGACAACGCCCAAGTCGCTATTGCCTCCACAAGCCCATCCATCGTGTGTTCTTGCGCAACAATGTCTGGCTCTATTTGCCGCTGGCAGCAGGCTTGCTCGGTTACGGGACCAATCACGGCAACGACGGCTTGAGAGAGAACTTCTCTCGCCCTTTCTTCGCCCAACGCTTCAAAGAAGGCTTTCACGGTGGACGGGCTGGTGAAGGTGACGATGTGGATGGGCACACGCAAGAGCGCTTCCAACTGCTCAGGTGGGGGAAAGTTGGTCACCGTTCGGTAAGCCGCGACTTCGTCCACGATAGCGCCCAGTTCTTGCAACCGCTTTGCCAACACCTCCCTTGCTCCTTGCGCCCGCCACAACAAAAAGCGCACGGGCATGCGGGCATCGGCGAGCAACTCCGCAAACATTTCGGCTAACCCTTCGTTGGTGTAACTTGGCGGCACCGCATCGGCGCGGATGCCGTATTGCCGCAGCGCTTCGGCAGTGGCGGGACCGATGACAGCGAACTTGACAGCGGCGAAAGCGCGCGCATCGGCGCCCCGTTGCCACACCCGTTCAAAGAAACTGCGAACGCCGTTGACGCTGGTGAACACAATCCAATCGTAGCGTCCCGCCATTGCGTTGCTAATCGCCGTTTGCAACGGCGTCTCGTCCTCTGGGGGGTCAATGCGGATAAGGGGCAACCGCATAACATCCGCTCCCAACGCCTCCAGCCTTTGCGCCAACGCCTCCATTTGCTCCTCTGCACGCGTAACGAGGATGCGTTTGCCAACAAGCGGTTTGGATTCGCTGCTTTGTCCAACACTTCGCGGCAGCATCGGATGCCCGTGAACCATCTTTACACCACCGCGCAAAAAGTTGCCACACTTTTGAGGCAAAAGCGAGCATCCCTGCTTCGTTCGCCGACAAGGAAAAGGGCAAAAGGGCGCTTGAAGCAAAACAGGTTGGAAGAGTTTTCGCTGCTTCTTTTCGGACGCTCGTGGAACAATATGCTCTGGATGCGGACTGCTTGGGTGCATGTTTTTCCCGAAACTTAGAGGTGACACAAGCCTTCTTGCAAGAGAAGGAGCGGATGCGCCGAGAATTGGCACAGTTGCCTTTTGAGGAAAAAATTCGTTGGTTGCGCCGCTTGTGGGAACTGGTGGCGTCTATTCAAGAGCATCGTCCGCAGGTTTTGGAACGCTTGAAGCAACACCGCTTCAAATGGACAACCTAAAAGGCACGCTGAATTTGGGCACCGCGACTAACGGGTGGTAAGCCATCCTGCTCACATGGGTTGCAGCGAGGAAGGCGAGCACTTGCATCCAATGGAGCACGCACCTAAATTTCCCTTCTGGCGACAACGCTGGAGGTGACTTGCGATGCCGTTGGCAACTGTTGAGGAAGCGTTAGAGGAACTGCGAAAAGGCAACTTCATCATCGTCGTGGACGATGAGGACCGCGAAAACGAGGGCGACCTGGTTCTGGCGGCGGAAAAAGTAACGCCTGAGGCGATTAACTTCATGACCAAGTATGGGCGTGGGCTAATTTGTGTGGCAATGACGGGGAAGCGGTTGGACGAGTTGGAAATTCCCTTGCTGCCTGGGGATAACACTTCGCCTTTCGGCTCCCCCTTTGCAATGCCTGTGGATGCCCACCCGCGCTTTGGCGTGACAACCGGCATCTCGGCATTTGACCGAGCCATCACGATCAAGGTGCTGGTGGACCCTAACACGAAGCCTTCCGATTTGACCCGTCCTGGACATGTGTTCCCGTTGCGAGCAAAGGAAGGGGGAGTGCTTCGGCGCGCTGGGCATACGGAAGCAGCAGTTGACTTGTGCAAGTTGGCAGGGCTTTATCCTGCGGCGGTCATTTGCGAGATTTTGCGCGAAGATGGTCAAATGGCGCGATTGCCCGATTTGGAAAAATTTGCCGAACAGCACGGATTCAAAATTATCACAGTTGCTGACATCATCGCTTATCGCATCGCTCACGAACAGTTGGTTCGGAAGGTGGCGGTTGCCCGCTACCCCACGCCTTTCGGCGAATTCACCTTGCACGCTTATGAGTCCGTGCTGGATGGGGCAGCGTTTTTAGCATTGGTGATGGGAGAAATCACCCCTGACGAACCTGTTTTGGTGCGGGTGCATTCAGCGTGCTTGACGGGAGATGCCCTTTTCTCCCTCCGTTGTGACTGTGGGGCGCAACTGAGGGCAGCGATGGAACGCATCGCCGCAGAAGGCAAGGGTGTGCTCCTTTACATCCCTCACCACGAAGGGCGCGGGATCGGGCTGCTGAACAAACTGAAAGCCTACGAATTGCAGGATCAGGGGTTAGACACGGTGGACGCTAACTTAAAGTTGGGGCACCCGATGGACGCCCGCGATTATGGCTTGGGGGCGCAAGTGCTGCGGGACTTGGGCGTCCGCAAAATGCGGCTGATGACCAACAACCCCACCAAACGGGCAGGGTTGGCAGGTTATGGGTTGGAAATTGTGGAACGCGTCCCCCTCGTCATTGAACCTCCCAGCGACTTCGTCCGCCGCTACTTGGAAGCCAAGCGAGATAAAATGGGGCACTTGATTGAGTTGTAAGCCTGTTCAGTCAAGGCACGCCAAAAGAGCAGTGATGGCAACTCGGTTGTGTTGCCCCCCTTGCTGTGGGCGACAGTGAGTTTCAATGACAACTCTCAGAGGCAAGACTTGACGCTGCCGCAAAAAGGTCGTTTCCACTGGCTAAAGCCAGTGACATGGAAGAAACCATCCGAACGCCTAACCGCGCAGGAGTGCGAGCGCTGGAGTGAACTGCGCTCTTCGCTTATGGTTCCTCACGGGCAGCAATGAGTGCCAAAGCGATGGCGCCCATGATGCCCGCATCGTAGCCCAACTGCGCTCGGACGACTTCTAACCCTTCCGCGACCTGCGGGAGCAGATAACGGGGCAACTTTTCACGCAACGGCTGTAACAGCAGTGCTTCTGGTGCTTCCGCAACGCCACCGCCTAAAATCACCCGCTGCGGGTTGAACAAGTTCGCGGCAGCGCCGATGGCGAAAGCGAGGGTGTCAACGGCTTCGTCAAGGATTTGCTTGGCGACAGGGTTCCCTTGCGCTGCCAGGGTGAAAACTTCCTCGCTGGTTGTCGGTCGCCCTAACCTTTCTGTGCCTTCCCGCCCGATAGCGCTGCCGCTGGCTAACGCTTCCAAGCACCCCTTTCGCCCGCAGGTGCAAACAGGACCATCAGGCTTAACCGTCATGTGCCCGATTTCACCCGCCAAGTTGCGCCACCCGCGCACTAACTTGCCGTCGCTGATGAGCCCACCGCCGATGCCCGTGCCGATGTTGACATAGAGCAAATCGCTCACGCCCTTGCCTGCTCCAAACAGCCACTCGCCGAGGGTGCCCGCATTGGCATCGTTGTCCACGGTAACGGGCAGCCTGAACCGCTCTTCTAACGCTGCCTTGAGGGGAAAGTTTTCCCAACCCGCCACATGGTGGGAGAGGTAGACAACCCCACGAGCGAAATCCACGGGACCGCCGAAGCCAACGCCGATGTGGGCGACGGTCATCCCTTTTTGCGCTGCGGTGCCCAGCAAAGTTTGCACCATTGTGCAGATTGCTGCGAAACCGCCTGTTGCACCTTCCTCCCGCTTCGTCTGCTGTCGCAGGAGTTGAACGATTTGCCCGTCCGCAGTCGCTATCGCTGCGGTCATTTTCGTCCCGCCCACATCCACGCCGACAACAACGGTTTTCGTCAAGGGCACATCACCCACCTGCTTCCAACGAAGTTGGTTTGTCTGACTCTGGCTCACTAACGCTTTTCACCCATTCTGCCAACCGTTCTGCGAGTTGGCGGAAAGTTTGGTTGGGATGGGCTGCTACTAACTGACGCACTTCCTTGTCTTCTCGCAAGAGTTGGGCGACAGCGCGCACCTTTTGGGCTGATGGGTCGTAAAACACAATGCCTGCAACGGGAAACTTGGCGACAGCCGCCATCGCTTTCAAGAGCCCACGCGCAGGTGGCTCCACTGCATAGAGTTCCACGAAAACAGGGCGGGGCGAACGGCGGACGAAAGCGTAGAGGAGTGTGTCCAGCCAGTAAGTGAGGTCGTAGGTGAGGCAATATAACGGCACCAGAAACCACTCCGCAAACGGCGCCAATGCTTCCATGTCGGTGCCGAAGCGCTCCCGCAAAAAGTAGGGGTCAGGGTGAAGGGTAAGCGACAACGGTTTGCCAACGCGTTCCGCCACCGTTGCTACCCATTCGGTGATGACCGAAGCCCGCCAGTCCCACCAGTCCGCCATGCCACTTTGAGCAAACTTTGTGCGGCAGCGAGGACAGTGGCAGTAGTTGGCGTCAGGGAACTGCACGGAATCCAAATGCAACCTGCTCCATTCGCTTGTAGCCACTTTTGTCAAGTGGGCAAGCAACTCTTGCCGATACTCGTCAGCGTTGGGACAAACCCAGCCCCAAGCGAAGCCGTCCCGCAAATTGTGTTTGCCTGGCAGCGCAGGCAAGCCGTCTTCGGAAACCGCCACCAACTCTGACCGCTTTGCTGCCATCGTATGCCCAAAGCAAGAGACAACAGGGCGGGCATTAACAAAGGGATAAATTTGCTTGACCCGCCCCGTTACTTGTCGGATCGGCACGAGCACCACATCAAAGCCCTTTAGCAACTCTGCATCCAAGCGTTGAACCGAAATCCCTAACTGCACCCATTAGCACCTCAAACGCCTTTCGTCACGGGGCTTCGTGTTGCCCAAAGCGCTCCCAGTGCAGCACTTCCTGAAGGGGGCGCTTTTCTTTCGTCGGCTGTTCTGCTGGATAGCCCATTGCGATGAGGCTGACCAGTTTGTAGCCTTCAGGCACTCCCAGCAGTTGGCGGATGGCATCGGCGTAAGGCTTTTTGTCACCAGCCACCCAACAAGTGCCCAACCCATACGACCACGCCGCCAGCAGAATCGCCATCGTGGCAGCGCTGCCGTCCTCAAGGTAATACTTGGTGTCCTTGCAGAACACAGCAATGCACACAGGCGCTGTGGCGATGAACTTGCCGTAGTCAGTCAAGTCCGCGATTTGCTTGCGCGTTCCCGCATTGGTCACCACGACGAACTCCCACGGTTGGATGTTCACAGCAGAAGGCGACATGCGAGCGCAGTCAATGATGTCGGCGATGACTTCTTTGGGCACAGGTTTGTCTTGGAAAGAACGGATGCTTCGCCGTGTTTTCAAACACTCCCGCACATCCATGTTGGCTCACCCCACTGCTTTATGTTCGTCCGCCAACGAGGGCGGCTTCGTCTCAGCCACCACGCTCTCCCATTGCTCCTTCAACCAACGGGCGAAGCGGAACTGCCAGCGAGCAAACTGCTTCATTTGCCACCAACCGTAAAGGCGCATGGCGACCGAAACGAGTTCGCGGGTGTGGAACAACTGCCGAACAACCTCTCTAATTTTGCCCCGCAGCAGGGTAAGGAAAGGTCGGGACAAATCCCGCACCCA
>FWWM01007139.1_pt1 | contig 22699 bp, 17 predicted proteins | sample 2228351 | NCBI WGS metagenome assembly FWWM01 (sample SAMEA103939774, study PRJEB20133) | metagenome
CCGGACAGGTGGTCCACGAAGAAGTGCTGGCAGGCCACCACGCCTGCTCCAGGGGCACGGGTACCTCGGCCAAGAGAAAGGCGCACTCGGTCGCTGCCACGTGGGCCGGGCGCGTGTGTGGGACCCGCGTAGGTTTGTCAGGGGCCGATGAGGCTGGTGGCCAGGACAAAGTTGTCGAAACTTGCGAATTCGTCCTTGGTCGGTGCCCAATCGTCCGTGTTGCCGCCGAAGAAGGTGCTGAAGAAGATGTTGTCGATACGGAGGGTGGAGATATCACGAAAGCGAACATTCCGAACTTCGCAGGCCTTCTCCCCGTCCATCCAGCAGTCGATCTCTCCGTCCGAGAGAGCCGGCGTGTTGAGCTTCACGCGAATCTCCAGGCTGGTCCAACGTCCCGGCACGAGGGCCCGCCACGTACCACCGTAGTCCCACCGAAAGTCTGTGCCGTAGCGCTCGCTGGTGGGCAGGTATGCATAGACAACAAGTCGCCCACCGCGGCGCCACATCAGGCGGACGCTGAAGCCGTCCCTGCCATTTGGCACTCTGCCTCCCGAGTTCGATGCCCCACCTGCCAAGCCAGGCAGCTTCCCACCTTGTACGAAGTCGAAACCAGGGTCGAAGCGCACGTAGTATCGCAGATGGAGCTCCTCGGCATGGCGAATGCGGAGCGGCTCGAACCTGACGAAGTACTGGCAGCCACCCCTGTTCCGGGAATTGCCACCGTGGGAGCCCGCAGGGTAGCGGACCCGCAGAGAATGGCCCTGGTAGGTCACGGAGGGATCGGAGACGACGGTGCAGTTTTGCGCGTGCTGTACCCGACCCACTCCCCATCGCGCCGGCCAGTGTGCCGTCTCGTATCCACCGAAAAAGAGGACGTCCGCACGGCCTTTCAGGTTGGCCTCCAGCGCCTCAGGCTCGCCGGCGACGGTCACAGGCTGAGGGAGGCCGGCCGACGACCGGGCGAGGATCACCAGCACGCCGAGCAAGGCCGCGACCGCAAGTGCGGGCAGGGGCAGACGGCGGCCACCCACCGGTTGGCGAGGATGGCTTGGTCGTACACGGCAGTTGCGTGCGTCTTGGCCAGTCACGCCTCTGCACCCCCTCCACGCGGTCCCTTCGCGGTGGTCGCCACGGTTTGCCTGCTGCCCAGGGTCGGCCTGAGGAAGTCGAGTCGGGTGGCGGCGGGGAATAGCGCCAAGATCGATGGGCCTTTGCCACGTGGGCGGGGCGCAGGGTGGTGCCGCCGCGCGCCGTCTCAGGAAGTCGGGCGCGAGCCGCACCCACGTGTAGAAGGACCGGCACCCGAGGGGCAGTTCCGTTACGGCGACGGCCGTTCACCCCCTGCGCTGCGGCGCGACGGCCCGGTGCCCGATGGGTAGGCGGGACTGGGAGCTCCCAAGGGCGCCTACCAGCCAGGACCCCCGTCGGGGGCCGCAGCCACCGTGCACCGCAGGTCGCCTGCGTCCTGCGGGCCGCGTCCCAACCGACCCCGCCGGGAACGCGCGGATCGGGAGGAGCGGCGTCGGGCTTGTTCCCCTTGCTCTCGCGCGGGACGGTGGTCGGTCACGTGCGCATCGCCTAGAATATCCGCGTGGGCGCGGCGGGCTGTCAAGCGGCGTCTGCAGAAAGACCCCTCAGAGAGGTGGAGCCATGGACGTACGGGACGAGATCGTGACGCTAGACCGGGACCACCTCATCCACCCGCAGCACTTCGCGGGCGAGCACGCAGACCCCCTGGTGTTCGTGGAGGGGCGCGGCGCGGTGCTCCGGGACGCGGACGGCCGGGAGTTCCTGGACGGCATGTCGTGCCTGTGGAACGTGAACGTGGGACACGGGCGTGTGGAGCTGGCGGAGGCGGCCGCGGCGCAGATGCGGGAGCTGGCCTACGCCAGCGCGTACGTGGGCTTCACCAATCCCTCCGCAGCCCGGCTGGCGCGGCGGCTGGTGCAGATCAGCTATCCGAACCTGTCCGCAGTGTACTTCACCACCTCGGGGGCGGAGTCCAACGAGAGCGCCTTCAAGATCGCCCGGTACTACTGGAAGCGGCGGGGCAAGCCCGGAAAGGTCAAGGTCATCAGCCGCATCCACGCCTACCACGGGGTGACCCTGGCGGCGCTGAGCGCCACGGGGATCCCCGCCTTCCACCGCATGTTCACACCCCTGGTGCCGGAGTTCCTGCACGTACCGCCCTCTTACCCGTACCGGCAGACAGAGGACCCCGTGGAGGCGCTGGAGCGCGCCATCCTGCGGGAGGGCCCGGACACGGTGGCGGCCTTTGTGGCGGAGCCCGTCATCGGAGCGGGAGGCGTCATCCCGCCCACGCCGGACTACTTCCCGCGGGTCCGGGAGGTGTGCGACCGCTACCAGGTGCTGCTCATCGCGGACGAGGTGATCACGGGGTTCGGCCGGACCGGCCGGTGGTTCGCCCTCGACCACTGGGGTGTCCGGCCGGACCTGGTGAGCTTCGCGAAAGGGGTCACCAGCGCCTACCTCCCCCTGGGCGGGGTGATGGTGTCGCGAGAGATCCACCAGACCATCCTGGAGGCCCCCGCAGCGGAGCGGTTCATGCACGCGGGGACGTACTCCGCGCACCCCACCTGCTGCGCGGTGGCCCTACGGAACCTGGACATCCTGGAGTCGGAGGGGCTGGTGGAGCGGGCCGCACGCATGGGCGAACGCCTGCTGCAGAGGCTGCAGTCCCTGCGGGAGCTCCCCGTGGTGGGGGACGTACGCGGGCTGGGCCTCATGTGCGGGGTGGAGCTGGTGGAGGACCGGGCGACGAAGGCGCCCGCCCTGGGCCTGGGCGCCCGCGTGCTGGCAGAGGCGAAGAAGAGGGGGTTAGTGACGCGCATCCGCGTGGGCCAGGCGGGCGAGCACCCCATCGGCGACACCGTCCTGCTGGCCCCGCCCCTGGTGGTCACGGAGGGGCAGGTGGACCGGATGGTGGAGATCCTGCGGGACAGCATCGCGGCCTGCCTGTGACCGGGGCGCCAGGCCCCCTGCGGCCAAGTCGTCCACTTCGCGCGGTGCAGGTCCTCCTCCGGCGGCCCACGGAGGTCGTCTGGGCACGGCGAGCAAAGGACCGCCGGGCACGCGGGCACCGGTGTTGTTCGAGGAGCGGACGGGGCACTAGCGAAGGGACCACCTCGGGAGCTCTGTTCGAATCTCGACTCCGTCCGCGCCGGCATCCTCACGACGGCTGAGGGGACAGGCCGGTGTTCCAGCCACGCCCTGGGCGGCCCCGAAGGGGTTCCACCACTTCCTTGACAGGGAGGCACGCAGATATATTGGGTAGTAGAAAATCGGTCGGAGTGTTGGGCATGGGTCCCGGCGGGGTCGTGCGTTGCACCCGTGACCTCACGCAGGGCCCTTTTGTATTGGCGGGACAAGGCCAAGCGTAAGTCTCACGGAGGTGGGGTTATAGGCGGAAAGGGGGGCGGCGATGGCGGCTGGGCACCTCAGGGTTGTGGGCGTCCTACTGGTAGCTCTGGCTCTAGAAGGGCCGGCGGCTGCCACGGCCCCGCAGGGTTCGAAGGCCAACATCACCATCCTCGTCGACGGCAAGCCGGTGCGGACCGACGTTCCGGCGCTCACTCACGCTGGCCGGATCATGGTATTCCTACGCTTCGTCTCCGAGGCCCTGGGGGCGAACGTGGAGTGGGACGAGGTAGCCCGGACGGTCGTCGTGACCCCGCGGGGAAGGCCGCTCTGCGAGCTCGCGTGCCCGGAGAAGGACGTGGTCCTGCCCGGGCTGTGGCTGCCGCTCCGCCTGGGGCCAGCTTTTACCTTCCCTGGAGGAGTCGAGATCCTCGGCGGCTACCACGGCCCGGAGGAAGGCCGGTGGGCGGCCAGCTGGGACACGGTGCTGGTGGGAATCAAAGACCACACTGCGGGCGGCCGGCGTTTCCTCGTGGCCCTCGACCGGAACTTGAAGCAAAAGTGGCGGCGGGAGCTTTCGCCGATTGCGCCGCCCGTGATCGCGGTTGTCCCGGAAAGGCCTGGGGCCAGGGAAGTAGGTCTCAGGCGGCGCCTCGTGGGTGTAGCCCAGCTCGACAACGACCGGGTGGTGGGCTTCCGGCTGGACAACGGGGCTACCCTTTGGACCTGGAACCGCTGCGACCACCCGGAGCTGGCGGACGACAAGTGCGGCCAGCCCCACCCTGACGATTTGGGCTCCCACCAGGTACGGGCGGCCGGCGGTATCGTCTTCTTCTACCTGGACAGCGGACCGGGGAGCCTCGTGGCCGTCGACGCCGGCACCGGGGAGATGCTCTGGAAAGTCGATGCGCGAGATGTACCGGCGGAGGTAAAGGCCGCCTATCCCGGGGCACCTTACGGCTGGGGCATTCACTGGCAGTTCTTCTTGGCCGGCGAGGACGGCCAGGGCCCCGTGGTGGCCGTGGTCAACAGTGGATCCGATCCGGATTCGCTCCTTATTCTCGAGGGCCGGACGGGCAAGATCCTCTGGCACCGCAAGTGGACGGGCTGGGGACGACACATGATCGACGGGCGACGGGGGCTCCTCCTCACCTGGGTCAAGGCTTACGACCTGGACTATGGCCGGGATCCCTTCCTGCCCCAGAACGCCCTGGTAGCCTTCGATCTCCGCACCGGCCAGGAGCGGTGGCGCTACGTTACCCCGGCCAGTGAGCCCAGATCCTTCGCGGTGTCCCCCGGCGGACGGGTGTTCCTCGGGGAGCGGTATCGAAACAGCGCGGGCAACGTGGTATGGCGCCTGGTGGCGCTGGAAGCCGGATCGGGCAAGGCGGTCTGGCAGCGGGACCTGCCGGGTGAGTTCTCCCGGGCCTTTTACGCCGACGAGCGCCAGGTGCTCTACCGCCTCTTTGCTGGCGAAGTGCGGGCCGCCTCGGCCGCGGACGGCCGGGCGCTTCAGGTGGGAGCCAACCCGGGCACCAACCCCAATCTCGTGGTGGAGGCAAACCGCATCTACCGCTTCGAGGAGCGCAGGGTGCAATCCTTCCTCGGCAGCCCGCCGGCGGTGACCCGCATCCTGGTCGCCGGACGGGAGGTCAAGGCCGACGTCCCGCCGGTGGTGGTCGAGGGGCGCGTGTTCGTGCCGGCCCGTTTCGTCTCCGAAGCCCTGGGGGCCCGCGTGCGGTGGGATGAGAGGAACCGCACGCTGACCATCACCCGGCCCGGGAGGTGAAAGGCCGCATGGGAGACGGAAAAGGCCAAAGAGGCACGCAGGACAGGCGTGCCGTCCGGGGCTTGGCCGCCCTGGCTCTGGTCGCGTTTGTCCTTGTGGGAGTGTGGGCGTGGAAGAGGGTCGAGCAGCCGGCCGAGCAACCGACTCGCGAGCAGCGAGAGGAAGGCCGCCCGCCCGAATCCCCCAGCCCGGGCTCGGGAGGTCCTTCGGCCGCCGGCGGGGCGGCCGGGGAGGTGTGGAACCCGTTCCGCTTCCGGGCGGGCCAGTACTTCAAGTACAGCGTGACCCTGTCCGACCAAGGGAAGAAGCAAACGGGCTGGTTCAGCCTGGAACTCAAGCCCGCGGGGGGCGATCAGGTGGAGGCCATTTGGCAGGGGGAATTTCAGGGGCAGAAGTTCTCCCTCCGGCAGTCAGGAACCACGGAGCAGGTCACCAATCCTGCGGGCGTGTTGGTGGCAGCTGCCATGTCTGGCGGACCGGCGGCCATGCCGCTGCTCACCGCCGCGGGGGCTACGGTTTTCGTGCCCTGGTACCCCCTGGCCTTCGCCGGCCAAGTGCTCAAGGTGGGAGCAGGCTGGCAGGTCACCGAGCCCACCGGGGAGCGCTTCAGCGTCATGGTGGTCTCCCGGTGCGAGGAAGCCGGGATCCAGGGCTACCTGGTGCGCCTGGACTCCGAGACCCGAGAGGAGAAGGGCCGCATGGAGGCCTGCGTGGCGCCCCGCTACCCCCTCGCCCTTTCCACCCGCGCCTGGAGGGGCGGGGAGCTGGAGTACGAAGCGGTGCTGCGGGAGCAGCGGGGCTTTTAGAGCCCTTTGCGTTCTCTGCATCGCCCTGACCCCCTGGGGTCTGACCCCTGTGCTCTGACCCCCGGGGTCAGACCCCATGTGCGAAAAACCCCAGGGTGCGCGTTTGTTCCGGTGGAGTTTGTCCCGTGGAGGTGGTGGGAGTGCCGCGTCGGAACCAGGTGCACGTGCCGGGAGGGGTCTACCGCGTGGTGGCCGGGTTACTGAGGGCTTGGGCGGCGCCGGCGTGGGCGACAACCGTTTAAGGGGATCGGGAAGCCGTTCACGGTGGAGGACCTGTAGGACCTGATCCAGCTGCTGGAGCAGCACCCGGAGTGGAAGGGCGTGCTGCGTGCGTCCCTCCCGGGCGAGGAGCTGCTGCAGGTGCCGGAGATCCTGCGGGAGCTGGCAGAGGAGGAGGTCCGGCGGCTTGCGGAAGGACAGCGGCAGGTGCAGGAGGCCCAGCGTCGGACGGAGGAGGCGCTGCGCACTCTGGCACGAAGGGTAGGGGACCTGGAGGGAGACAACCTGGAGCGCCGGTACCGGGAGCGGGCTAGCTCCTACTTCCAAGGTATTCTGCGGCGGGTCCGGCTGGTGGACCACCAGCGGCTGGGGCTGCTTTTGGACGACGCTCTGGAGGTCTGAGGAACCTGCACCAGGTGCACGCGCCCCGCAGACGGGGATGCCGGGTGTTCCGCCCAAGCTGTGTTTGACCTCGTGCGGAACAGTCCTGCCCTCCGGTGGAACGCCAAAACCCCCTCACCAAGGATCGCGGCGAGGAGTTCCCGACCACCGCACGTACCGAGATCCTCGGACCTGCAACCTGCAGTCCAGGATGAGGTCCTGCCCGGGCGCGCCGGAGCGGGCTCCGTTGCGGCTATGAACACGCGCGGGAGCCGCGAGGTCCTTGACGGCGGCCGCCTCCGGCGGCTAGGGTAGCGCCGAGGGGTGGGAGCGTGACGCAGGTGGACTTCCGGGGGCTGTGGTCGCACGAGGCGTGGACGCGGCTACCCCCGCACCGGTCCCCCCTCACCCCGCTGAGCTTCCTGTACCGCAGCCTGCACGTCTACCCCGACAAGGTGGCCGCAGTGGACGGCTCGCGCCGCACCTCCTACGCGGCGTTCGCTTCCCGCGTGTTCCGCCTGGCCAGCAGCCTGCGGCGGCACGGGCTGCAGCCAGGGGACCGGGTGGCGCTCCTGTGCCGGAACGCCCAGGAGGTGTTGGAGGCGCACTTCGGCGTCCCGCAGGCGGGCGGGGTGTTGGTACCGGTGAACGTGCGCCTTTCGGCCCGGGAGGTGGCGTACATCCTCCAGCACTCCGGCGCCGGGTTCCTGGTGGCGGACCGGGAGCTCGCAGATCTGGCCGAAGCCGCCTGCCGGGCCGTGGAACAGCCGCCATTCGTGCTGTGGGTGGACCTGGGACCGCGGCACGGCCTCCCCACCGCTTCCGTCCCCGCAGCACCGCCGGGCGTGGACTACGAGGCGTTCCTGGAAGAGGGCAGCCCGCAGCCCTTCCCGCCCCCCTTGGAGGACGAGGAGGAAGTACTCAGCATCAACTACACCAGCGGGACCACCGGCGCCCCGAAGGGGGTGATGGTGACCCACCGCGGCTGCTACCTGAACGCCTTGGGCGAGGTGGTGGAGGTGGAGCTGCGGCCGCACAGCCGCTACCTGTGGACGCTGCCCATGTTCCACTGCAACGGGTGGAACTTCCCGTACGCGGTGACCGCGGTGGGTGCCACCCACGTGTGCCTGCCGAGGGTGGACCCCGCGTGGGTGTACCGGCTGGTGGAGGAGGAAGGTGTCACCCACTTCTGCGCAGCACCCACCGTCCTGGTCATGCTCACCGCGGCCAAGCCCGCTCCCGGGTACCGCTTCCCCCGCCCCGTGACGGTGGTCACCGCCGCCAGCCCGCCCCCGCCCGCGGTCTTGGAGGCGGTGGAGGGCATGGGCGCCCGGGTGGTGCACGTGTACGGGCTGACGGAGACGTACGGCCCCCACACCGTGTGCGCGTGGAAGCCCGAGTGGGACGAGCTGGCACCCCCAGACCGCGCGCGGCTGAAGGCCCGGCAGGGGGTCGGCTACGTCCACGCACCCGAACTGCGGGTGGTGGACGAACACCTCCAGGACGTCCCCGCGGACGGACAGACCGTGGGGGAGGTGGTGATGCGGGGCAACAACGTCATGCGGGGGTACTTCCGCGACCCGGAGGCCACCGCCCGCGCGTTCCAGGGCGGGTGGTTCCACTCCGGGGACCTGGCGGTGGTGCACCCGGACGGGTACATCGAGCTGGTGGACCGGAAGAAGGACATCATCATCTCGGGCGGCGAGAACATCTCCAGCATCGAGGTGGAGCGGGTGCTGTACCGCCACCCCGCGGTGCTGGAGGCCGCGGTGGTGGGCGTGCCGGACGACCGGTGGGGCGAAGTGCCCAAGGCCTACGTGGTCCTGCGGCCACAGGCCGCGGCCACGGAGGAGGAGCTGGTGGCGTTCTGCCGGCAGCACCTGGCCCACTTCAAGTGTCCCAAGCACGTGGAGTTCCTGCCGGAGCTCCCCAAGACCTCCACGGGCAAGGTGCAGAAGTACCTGCTGCGGGAGCGGGAGTGGGCGGGCCGGCAGAAACGCATCGGGTGAGAGGAGGCGAGGGAATGCAGGTGCAGGAGGTCCAGTACCGCCACGTGCTGTTCGAGACCCAGGGGCCGGTGGCGTACGTGACCATGAACCGGCCCGAAAAGCGCAACGCGCTTTCCCTGGAACACATGGAGGAGCTCCGGGATTGCTTCCGCCGGGTCGGCGAGCGCCGGGACGTGGCCGTGGCGGTGCTGCGGGGCGCGGGGCCCGCCTTCTGCGCGGGACACGACCTGGCGGAGCTGGTGGGCAGGGACGTGGCCTTCTACCGCCACGTGTTCCAGGTGTGCACGGACATGATGAACACCATCCAGCGCATCCCGCAGCCGGTGATCGCGCAGGTGCACGGGATGGCCACCGCCGCGGGATGTCAGCTGGTGGCCACCTGCGACCTGGCGGTGGCCAGCACGGAAGCCCGGTTCGCCACCCCGGGGGTCCGCATCGGGCTGTTCTGCTCGACCCCCATGGTGGCGGTGAGCCGCAACCTGCCCCGGAAGAAGGTCCTGGAGATGCTCCTCACGGGGGAGCCCATCTCCGCGGAGGAGGCCCTCCGGTACGGCCTAGTCAACCGGGTGGTGCCGCCGGACCGCCTGGAGGAGGAGACCCGGGAGCTGGCAGAGCGCATCGCCCGGGCCAGTCCCCCGGTGGTGGGGCTGGGCAAGCAGGCGTTTTACCGGCAGCTGGACCTGCCCCAGGACCAGGCCTACGCGTACGCCCAGGAGGTGATGTCCCTGAACGCCCTGCACCCCGACGCCTCCGAGGGGATCTGCGCCTTTTTGGACAAGCGCAGCCCCACCTGGCGGGGCTGGGGCTGACGGTGGCCGCGGGCCCCCGTCCGGCAGGGAGCGGGCAGGTTCCGTCGAATCGAGCCACCAAGACGCTTCCGGGAGGCGAGCCGCATGAACTGGGGACCGGTCATCACCGCCATGGCCACGCCCTTCCGTCCGGACGGAGCGGTGGACTACGACCGCGCCGGCGAGCTGGCCCGCAGGCTGGTGGACAACGGGTCCACGGGCATCGTGGTGGCGGGTACCACGGGGGAGTCCCCCACCCTGTCGGACGCCGAGAAGCTGGAGCTGCTGAAGGTGGTGAAGGAGGCGGTGGCCGGTCGGGCTGCGGTCCTGGCGGGTACCGGCACCTACGACACCGCCCACTCCGTCCACCTCAGCCGCGAGGCCCAGCGTCTGGGGGCGGACGGGCTGCTGCTGGTGGTCCCGTACTACAACCGACCCACCCAGGAGGGCCTGTACCAGCACTTCAAGACGGTGGCGGAGAGCACCGACCTACCCGTGCTCCTGTACAACATCCCCACCCGCACGGGGACCAACATGCTGCCCGAGACCGTGGCGCGCCTGGCGGAAGTCCGCAACGTGGCCGGGATCAAGGAGGCTTCAGGTAGCCTGGACCAGGTGTCGGAGATCCGCCGGCGGACCCCCGACCACTTCCTCATCTACAGCGGTGACGACAGCCTGACCCTCCCGTACCTGAGCGTGGGCGCGGTGGGCATCGTGAGCGTGGCCTCCCACCTGGTGGGCCGTGAGATCGCGGAGATGATCGCGCACTTCCAGGCGGGCCGCGTGCAGGAGGCCCGCCGCATCCACCTGCGTCTGTTCCCCCTGTTCCGGGCCCTGTTCGTGGCCCCCAACCCGGTGCCCCTCAAGGCGGCGCTGGAGATGGCGGGGTTCCCCGTGGGCAAGCCGCGGCTCCCGCTGGTGGAAGCCACTCCGAAGGAGCGGGAGCAGATCGCCGCGGCCATGCGGGAAGCCATGGGGGTGCCCGTCGGCTAGCGGGTCTGGCCGTGGTCCCGGGACCTGAGCGGACGCCACGCCCGCCCCGGGCGAGGCGGTGACCGTGCCCCGCAGGCGACCTGAGAGTCCTGCCCTGCCCCTGCGCGTGGTGCCCCTGGGCGGCCTCGGGGAGATCGGCAAGAACTGTACTGCGCTGCAGTACGGGGACGACGTGCTCCTGGTGGACGCGGGCGTGATGTTCCCCGAGGAGGAGCTGTACGGGGTGGACCTGGTGATCCCCGACTTCGGCCTGTTGCGGCGGTCCGGCCGGCGGCTGGTGGGCGTGGTGCTCACCCACGCCCACGAGGACCACGTGGGGAGCCTGTCCTTCCTGCTGCGGGAGTTCCAGGTCCCCGTGTACGGCACCCCCCTCACGGTCGGCCTGGTGCGGAACAAGGTCCGCGAGGGCCCCCTGCACACGGTGCAGCCCCGGCAACGGGTCCGGCTGGGCCCCTTCGAGGTGGAATGGGTGCGGGTCGCCCACAGCGTGCCGGACAGCTGCAGCGTGGTGGTCCGCACGCCCGCGGGCGCCGTGGTGGTCAGCGGCGACTTCAAGTTCGACTCCACCCCCATCGACGGCAAGCCCACGGACGTGGCGCGCCTGGCGGAGCTGGGCGAGGAGGGGGTGCTGGCGCTGCTGTTGGACAGCACCAACGTGGAGCGGCCCGGGATCACTCCGTCCGAGCGGGTGGTGGGCGAGCGGTTCCAGCAGCTGTTCGCGGAGGCGCCCGGGCGGGTGCTGGTGACCACCTTCGCCAGCAACGTGCACCGGCTCCAGCAGGCCTTCGACGCCGCGCTCCGCGCGCACCGGAAGGTGGCCGCGGTGGGCCGGAGCATGGTGGAGGTGATCCGCGCGGCTTCCGAGCTGGGCTACCTCAGGTTCCCCAGGGACGCGTACGTGTCCGTGGAGGAAGCCAACCGCCTGCCAGACCGCAAGGTGCTCCTGCTGGTCACGGGCTCGCAGGGGGAGCCCCTTTCCGCCCTCACCCGGATCTCCACCGGTTCCCACAGGCAGGTCCGCCTGAAGCCGGGCGACACCGTGGTGTTCAGCGCTTCTCCCATCCCCGGGAACGAGGCCATGGTGGCGCGGACCATCAACTACCTGTTCCGGCACGGGGCGGAGGTGGTGTACGGGCCTGCTTCGGGGGCCCACGTGTCCGGCCACGCGTCCCAGGAGGAGCTCCGGTGGATGGTCCACCTGCTGCGGCCCCGTCACGTGGTCCCCGTACACGGGGAGTACCGTCACCTGGTGCTGAACGCGCGCCTGGCCACCAGCGTGGGGGTTCCCGCGGACCGGGTCCTGGTGGGCGAGAACGGGACGGTGTTCGAGTTCCGGGACGGGCACGGGAAGGTGGCGGGCAAGGAGGACGTGGGCAACGTGCTGGTGGACGGGCTGGGGGTGGGAGACGTGGGCGCGGTGGTGCTGCGGGACCGCCAGCACCTGGCCCGGGACGGTGTGCTCATCACCCTGGTGGCCCTGGACCGGCAGACGGGGCAGCTGGTGCAGGGACCGGACGTGGTGTCCCGGGGGTTCGTGTACCAGCGGGGCGCGGAGGAGCTCCTGGATGCGGTGAAAGCACAGGTGCGGCAGGCGGTGGAGCGGTGCCGGAAGCAGGGGCAGACGGAGTTCGGCGCGGTGCGGTCGGAGATCCGGGACCAGGTGTCCCGTTTCGTGTACGAGCGGACCGGCCGTCAGCCCATGGTGCTGCCCTTGCTGGTGGAAGTCTGACCCCCTTAGGCCTGTGGAGGAAGTCGGCTTCCGCCGGCGAACCCTCCTCCGGAGGAAGACCGACGCCGCGGACGACGGACTAGCCGATGCCGCAAACCTGGCAGCTCGCCCTCCTGGGGATCGTCCAGGGCCTCACGGAGTTCCTCCCCGTGAGCAGCTCCGCCCACCTGGTGTTCGCGGAGGCGCTGTTGGGCGTCCCGCGGCCCGGCGTGCTGCTGGAGGCGCTGGTGCACCTGGGGACCGTGGGTGCCGTCCTGCTGGTGTACGGGCGGGACCTCGCACAGGTGCTGGCCGCCTGGGTACGCCGGCCCCTGGCGCCTGCCGGTCCCGGGCGGCTGGTGTGGCTGTTGGTGTGCACCAGCGCGGTCACGGGCGTATTGGGCTTTGTCTTCCGGCAGCCCCTGGAGGCCAGCTTCTCCTCCGTCCCGAGGACCGCCCTGCAGCTGGTGCTCACGGGTTTCGTCCTGTGGGCGGCCCGGGAGCGGTCTGGACAGTCCGCGCTGCAGATGTCCTGGCAGGACGCGGGGTGGATCGGCCTGGCGCAGGCGGTGGCCATCGTGCCGGGGATCTCCCGGTCCGGGATCACCATCGCCGCGGGCCTGTGGAGGGGCCTGAGCCGGCAGGAGGCGGCCCGCTACTCCTTCCTGGCGTCGGTACCGGCCATCCTGGGGGCCGCAGGCTACTCCCTGGCCACCGACTGGCACAGCGCGGCGGCCCACGGGTACACGGCCGGCACCCTGGCCGTGGGGTTCACCGCGGCGTTGGTCTCCGGGCTTGCCGCCATCGTGTGGCTGGTGGACCTGGTCCGGCGCGGCCGGCTGCGGGCCTTCTCCTACTACTGCTGGGCCGTGGGCGGGGTGGTGTTCGTGGCGAGTGTGTGGGGGGGCTTTCCGTGAGCCGGCGCGCCCTGGCTCGCAGGCCGGTCTCCAGGAGGAGGGCCCGCGGGCGGAAGGCCAGCCTCCGGCTGGTCCGCGCCGCGGGGGTGGCCTGCCTGGTGGCGGCGTCCGTGGCCGCCGCGAGCCTTTCACCGGCCGCGTCCGGCCTGGTCCCGCGTCACGTGCGGGCCTGGGAACGCTTCCTGTTCGGGAACCACGGGTGGCTCCTGCCCGCCGCACTGGCTCTGGCTTCGTTGGTCCTGCTGGCGGTGGACCGTCCGCGGCTTACGCGCCGGCTGGTGGGGCTTGCGGTGCTGGCCCTCGCCGTGGTGGCAGGCGAGCACGCCCGCACCGGGGCAGACTGGCCGCAGGGGCTGGCCGGGCAGGGGGGAGGGGTGCTGGGTGCCGCGCAGGCGTGGGTGTGGGCCCGGTTGCTGGGGCCTTGGGGACCGGCGGTAGGTGCCGGGGTCACCGCAGCCGTGGGGCTGCTCTTGGTGGCCCGCGCGAGCGTGGTCCGCCTGCTGGAATCTTCCGCCCGCCAAGCGCTCCGCGCGGCCGTGCGTGCGGCGGAAGCCGGACGGCACGGGACGCGGGAAGCCCGACGGTGGCTCCAGGCCACGGCGGTGCGGGCCATAGGGCTTCTGGCGGAGGGGGTAGCCCGGGCGAGGGAACGGGCACGCGCCGCAAAGCAGGTGCCCGCAGAACCTGCACCGCCGCCTGCGCCCCCGTTCCTGGCAGGACCGGACGTGTCGCCGAAAGAACCGCCTCAGCCCCCCGCCGCGGAAGAGAAGCCGCGGCGGAAACGGGAGTTCCACCAGGAACCCTTGCCCCTGGACCTCCCCCAGCCCGCACCCGCGCCGGGCCCGTGGAAGCTGCCTCCCCTGGCGCTGCTGGACCCCCCGCCTCCAGCCCGCGGCCGCACGCGGCTGGACCCCCAGGAGGTGGCGCGCAGCCTGGAGGCCACCCTGAAGTCCTTCGGGGTCGAGGCCCGGTGCGTGGGCTGGGAGCAGGGTCCGGTGGTCACGCGGTTCGAGCTGCAGCCCGCACCCGGCGTGAAGGTCCAGCGGATCACCAGCCTGGCGAACGACATCGCCCTGGCCCTGGCGGCCGCGTCCGTCCGCATCGAGGCGCCCATCCCCGGCAAGTCCGCGGTGGGGATCGAACTGCCCAACGAGAAGGCCGCCCTGGTGACCCTCCGGGAAATCTTGGAAAGCCCTTCCTTCCAGCGCCCGGACCCGTTGCTGGTGGCCCTGGGAAAGGACATCGCGGGCTACCCCGTGGTGGCCAACCTCGTGGACATGCCCCACCTGCTCATCGCAGGCGCCACGGGGTCGGGCAAGAGCGTGGCGTTGAACACCCTGGTGTGCAGCCTCCTCATGCGGGCGACGCCGGAGGCAGTCCGGTTCTTGATGATCGACCCCAAGCGGGTGGAGCTGAGCCACTACGAGGACATCCCGCACCTGCTGGTGCCCGTGGTGAAGAACCCCAAGGAGGCCGCGGCCAAGCTGCGGAAGGTCATCCAGGGGATGGAGCGGCGCTACGAGCTGTTCGCGTACGCCACCGTGCGGAACGTGCAGGCCTTCAACAGCCTGCCGGAGGAGGACCGCCGGCGGGCGGTGCAGGCGGTCGCCGGGGACAAGCTGGGCGACAACCCGAATGGGTCGCTGCCGTACGTGGTGGTGGTGGTGGACGAGCTGGCGGACCTGATGATGGTGGCGCCCGCGGAGTTCGAGGACAGCATCGTCCGCCTGGCGCAGATGGCGCGCGCCACGGGCATCCACCTGGTGCTGGCCACCCAACGCCCGTCCGTGGACGTCATCACGGGGCTCATCAAGGCCAACATCCCCTCCCGGATCGCCTTCGCCACCTCCAGCATGGTGGACTCGCGGACCATCCTGGACGCGCCCGGTGCGGAGAAGTTGCTGGGCCGCGGGGACATGCTGTACCTGCCCATCGGCGCGAGCCGCCCCACCCGGGTGCAGGGCGCGTACGTCTCGGACGCGGAGATCGGCCGGGTGGTGGACTTCTGGAAGGACCAGGGCCGGCCCCGATACGAGGCCACCCTGCTGCAGGCCCACCCCGCGGAGGAGGGGGAGGAGGGCGACGACGAGCTGCTGGGCCAGGCCGCCCGCATCGTGGTGCAGGCCGGCTACGGGTCGGTGTCCCTGCTGCAGCGGAAGATGAAGATCGGGTACGTGCGGGCGGCACGGCTGGTGGACCAGCTGGAGGCGAAGGGGATCGTGGGCCCGCCGCAGGGCAGCAACCCGCGGGAGGTGCTGGTCACCCTGGAGGAGCTGGACCGGCTGTTGGGCGCTCCTCAGCCGCACTGACAGGGCCTTCTGCCGCACCCGCGAGTTGCACGTACGCCACCGCCACCTCCGCCGCCAGCCGCGCGTTGCACCGCAGCAGGGCCAGGTTGCTGTCCACCGACCGGCCACCCGTGCGTTCCGCCACCGCGGAGAGCAGGTACGGCGTCAGGTCTCCGCCCCGTAGGCCGCGGGCCAAAGCACGGCTCACGGCAGCCCGCACCGCCCGGACCACTTCCTCGTAGGTCAGGGCGGCGTGCTCGGGGACGGGGTTGGCTACCAACAGGCCCGTGCTCTGTCCCAGGGCCCGTTTGGCCAGCAGGATGGAGGCCACCTGCTGCGGGGTGTCCGCCCGGTGGGGGACGGGGAACCCGCTGTCCTGCGCGTAGAAGTACGGGAAGCGGTCCGTGCGGTAGCCCACCACGGTCACGCCCGCGGTGTCCAGGTACTCCAGGGTGAGGGCGGGGTCACACACCGCCTTGGCGCCGGAGCACACCACGGCCACCGGGTACCGGGCGAGGGCCTGCAGGTCTCCTGAGACGTCCCACGTGCGGTGCCCGCCCAGGTGCACACCTCCGATCCCGCCGGTGGCCACCACGGGTGCCCCCAGCCGGTACGCCACCGCCACCGTGGCGGACACCGCCAGCCCCCCAGTGGCGTGCTGCGCCACCGCCACGGCCAGGTCCCGCTCGGCCACCTTCCACGTGCCCGCGTCGGTCAGGCGCGCCAGAAACTCCCCTGCCGCCCCCACCACCACCCTGCCGTCCACCACCGCCACCGGCGCGGGGACCGCCCCTGCCCCGCGGACCTCCTGGTCCAGCTGTTCCGCGGTGTGCACCGCCACCGGCGGCGGCAGCCCGTGGGAGACCACCGCGGTCTCCAGGACCACCACGGGTCGGTTCCGGTCCAGGGCGTCCGCCACCTCGGGTGCGACGTCAAGGGCGCCTTGCCAGTCCCGCCAGCTCACACAGCACCTCCAGGCTCAGGTTCGGGTGCACGGAGCCTTCCACCTGCACCGTCAAAGCTCCCGCCCACGCGCACAGCACGGCTGCTTCGCGGTCGGGGTAGCCCGCCAGCAGCGCGCGGACGGCACACGCGGCCACCGCGTCCCCCGCCCCCGTGGGGTCTTGCGGGACGACGGGCCGGGCGGGCACGAACACCTCCTCCTCCCCACACCACACCAGGCCAGCCGGTCCCAGGGTGACCACCACGTGCTCGCATCCTGCCCTCCGGAGCGCCCGGGCGGCCTCCCGCGCGCCGTCCGGGTCTGCCGCGGGAACGCCGGAGAGGACCTCCGCCTCCGGCCCCGCGCAGCTGACCAGCCAGGTCCCCTCTAGACGCGGCCGCAGACGTGTAGCCTTCGCAGGCGACACCGTCAGTAAGCACCTCCGCGCCGGCAGCTCCGCCACCGCGGCCAGCAGTGCGCTTGTGAGGTTGCTGTCCGCCACCACCGCGTCCCACCTCCCGCCCCGGGCCACCTGCAGCAGGTGTGCGGGCTGCAGCGCCTCGCACGCCCGGACGTCGGAGACCGCCCACGTGCGCTGGTGTCCGGTCCCCACCGCCACGTAGGTGTCCGGCCAGGGCCGCACCGGTACCGGGTGCACCACCACCCCCGCGGCCCGGGTGGGCCCCAGCACCAGCTCCCACAGGGCGCCGTGGCCGCCCGCGCACAGAAGGTGCACGCGCGCCCCCAGGCGGCTCAGGGCCTCCGCCACGTTGCGGGCGGAACCCCCTGGCCCGAACCGCACAAAGCCGGGGGTGCTTGCGTCCGGGCGCAGCACGTCCGCGCGCGCCACCACGTCCAGATTCGCGCCCCCGACCACCAGCACGCAGGGGGGACTTGCCACCTGGGACCTCCACACCGCGCGGCCCGCCCCGCGCAGGATTTCCGGCCTGTCCCGCCGTAGTCCTTTCACCGCACCGGCCCGCGGGCCGGCACCACGGAGGCGGAGGGGGACCATGCGGCGGAGGATGGCGTTGGCGGTGCTCCTGGCGTTGGCGGTGGCGCTGGGCGTGCAGGGGGTGGCCACGCACGCGGCGCCCCGGGCGTTCAAGATCGCGGTGGTCTCGGACGTGGGCGGCCGGGGGGACTTGAGCTTCAACGACATGGCCTTCAAGGGCGGGGAGGACGCGCAGCGGGACTTCGGCGTGCGCATGGTGGAGGTCGTCAGCAAGGTGGAAGCGGACTACGTGCCCAACCTGACCCGGGCGGCCCGCGACCCGGACGTGCAGCTGGTGGTGGGCGTGGGGTTCCTCCTCAGCGACGCCCTGGCGCAGGTGGCCCGGAGGTTCCCCGACAAGAACTTCGTGGGCATCGACACCTTCGCCCAGTCCATCGTCAAGGAGAAGTTCGCAGCCCAGTACCCCCTGCCGAACCTCATGGACATCGTGTACGAGGAGCACAAGGGCAGCGCCCTGGTGGGCGCTCTGGGGGCGCTGCTGGCCGCGGAGTACGCCAAGCCGCACATCGGGGGCGTGTTCGGCATCGAGATCCCCGTGCTGTGGAAGTTCGAGGTGGGGTACAAGTGGGGCGCCCGGTGGGCCACGGAGTGGCTGGCGAAGAACCGTCCCGCCAAGGCCTTCACCTACCGCAAGGACTTCGTCCTGTGGACGTACACGGGGACCTTCAGCGACATCCCCAAGGGCTACGCGGCCGCGAAAGCCATGTACGCGAAGAACGCGGTGGCAGTGTACAACATCGCGGGGCCCCTGGGGCTGGGGATCAACCAGGCGGTGCAGGAGATCGCCCAGAGCCAGAAGCTCCGCATGGGCCCGCCCTTCTGGATCGGGGTGGACGCCAACCAGGACTGGATCAACCCGGGGTTCGTGATCGCCAGCATGATGAAGCGCGTGGACCGGGGCGTGTACTACGCCACCCGGTGGGTGCGGGACGGCCAGTTCCGCGACCTGGTGCGCCGCAACCAGGGCGTGGTGACCCTGGGCGTGGGGACGCGGGTGGCGGGGGAGCTGGCGGAGGGGATTTCCGTCAGCACCCTCGACGACCTGGACGAGTTCATCCGCATGGGCGTGCAGGCCGAGCGGCTGACGGGCAAGAAGGTGCTGCCCGCGGCCCCCGCGGAGATCAAGTCGAAGGTCAAGACCATGCGGGAGGCCCAGCCCAAGTGGGTGTGGGACGCATTGGCGGAGCTGGAGAAGAAGATCCGCGAGGGGCAGGTCCGCGTGCCCATGGTGGTGACCAAGCCGGACATCGACCGGTGGCGGGGCGAGCTGGGCAGCCGGCCGGGCCCCCCGCCCGCGGCCGCCTACCGGGTGCGGGAGCGCTAGCCGGAGCCTTCCGCGGGTTGTTGTCCGCAGCGCAGGCTGCCCCGAGGACCCCGTGACGGACCGAACGCCCCGCGTGCAGATGCGGGGGATCCACAAGGTGTACGCGGACGGCACCGTGGCCCTGCGCGGGGTGGACTTCTCCCTGGACGCGGGAGAGATCGTGGCCCTGTTGGGGGAGAACGGGGCCGGCAAGACCACCTTGATGAAGGTGCTGTCGGGGCTGCTGCGCCCCACCCGGGGAGAGATCCTCCTGGACGGCCGGCCGGTACAGTTCCGTAATCCCTCCGACGCCCTGCGGTGCGGGATCGGCATGGTCCACCAGATCTTCACCCTGGTGCCGCCCTTCACCGCGCTGCAGAACGTGCTCCTGGGCCAGGAGGGAGCCGGACCGCTGCACCCCCTCCCCGAGGACGCCGCCCGGTCCCGGGTGGAGCAGCTGCTGCAGGAGACCGGGTTGGATGTGCCCCTGGAGGCACCCGTGGAGTCCCTGCCCGTGGGCGTCCAGCAGCGGGTGGAGATCTGCAAGACCCTGTACCGTGGGACCTCCGTGCTCATCCTGGACGAGCCCACCTCCGCGCTCACGCCCGTGGAGGTGGAGGAGTTCTTCCAGTTCCTCCGCCGGCTCCGGGACCGGGGTACGGCCATCGTGCTCATCACGCACAAGCTGAGGGAGGTGCTGGAGGTCACCGACCGGGTGGTGGTCCTGCGGCAGGGCGTGGTGGCGGGGGAGCTGGCCACCGCCGCCGCCACCCCGGAGAAGCTGGCGGAGCTCATGGTGGGGCCGCTGCAGACGCTCCGGGTGCACCGTCTCCCCCGCCAGCCTGGCAAGCCCGTGCTGGAGGTGCGGGGCCTGCGGGTCCGGGACGACCGCGGCAGGGTGGCCGTGCAGGACCTGTCCTTCGAAGTGCGGGAGGGGGAGATCCTGGGCGTGGCGGGGGTGGAGGGCAACGGCCAGAGCGAGCTGGTACAGGCGGTCACCGGGCTGCGGCGGCCGGAGGCGGGGGAGGTCCGCGTGGACGGGGAGCCGGTGCCCTTCTTGGACCCCCTGGCCCTGTACAGGCGGGGGATGGCGCACGTGCCGGAGGACAAAGCACGGTTCGGCCTGGCCCTGGGGTTCGACCTGGTGGAGAACAGCATCCTGGGCCGGCAGCGGGAGCGGCGGTTCACCGGATGGTTGGGCCGCCTGAACCGGCCCGCCATCCTCCGCCACGCCCGCGAGCTGGTGGCGCGCTTCCACGTGGTCGCGCCCGATCTCGCGACCCCCGTCCGCAGCCTGAGCGGGGGAAACCAGCAGCGCCTGTTGGTGGGCCGGGAGATCACCAAGGAGCCCAAGCTGGTGGTGGCCATGCACCCCACGCGGGGCCTGGACGTGGCCTCTACCGTGTACATCCGGGAGCTGTTGGTGCAGCTGCGGGACGCGGGCAAAGCGGTGCTGCTGGTGTCCGCGGACCTGGACGAGGTGCTGGAGCTGGCGGACCGCATGGCGGTGATGTACGGGGGACGGTTCCTGGGGGTAGGCCCCGTGGAGGAGTTCCGGAGGGAGACGGTGGGGCTGCTGATGGGCGGGGTGGTGCCGCAGCAGGCCGATGCGGGCGCTCCGTCCCCTCGCTGAGTCCCTGGCCACCGTGGGCCTGGGGCTGGTAGCCGGTGGCCTCCTCATCTGGGCCTTCGGCCACCCGCCCCTGGCGGCCTACCGGGCGCTGGTGCTGGGCGCCTTCGGCACCCGGGAAGACGTCCTGGAGACGTTGGCCTTCGCCACCCCCCTCATGCTCACCGCCCTTACCTTCGCCGTGGGCGTCCGCGCGGGCCTGTTCAACATCGGGGCCGAAGGGCAGGTGTACCTGGGGGCGGTGGGCGCCACCTTCGTGGCGGGGATGGTGCCGCTGCCGCCGGGCGTCCACCTGGCCGCGGCCACCCTGGCGGGGATGGTGACGGGCGCCGCGTGGGCTTTGGTCCCGGCGGTGCTGAAGGCGTGGCGGGGCGCCCACGAGGTCATCTCCACCATCATGTGCAACTGGATCGCCCTGCACCTTTCCATGTACCTGGCCATCCAGTTCCTGGCGGAGCCCGGCCGCGCGGAGCGGACGGTCCCAGCCCTTCCCACCGCCCGCTACCCGGTGCTCACGGAAGAGAGCACGCTGACCGCGGTGCTGTTCGTGGCGGTGGCCTTCGCCCTTTTGGTCTACGGATACCTGTGGGGCACCCGGGCCGGCTACGAGCTGCGCCTGGCGGGGGAAAACCCGGACGCGGCGCGGTACGCGGGCGTGCGGCCGCAGCGGGTGGTGGTGCTGAGCTTCGTGTTGGGCGGGCTGGCCGCGGGCCTGGCGGGTGCCAGCCAGGTGGTGGGCCGTCCCCCTGCCTGGTCCCTGTACGCCACCCTGGGGAACGTGACCACCCTGGGGTTCGACGGCATCGGGGTCGCCCTGGTGGGGCGCAACCACCCGGTCGGGGGGATCCTCGCCGCGGTGCTGTTCGGGGCCCTGGCCCAGGGCGGGCGGCTCATGGAGTACGAAGTAGGGGTGCTCAGCGAACTGGTCCGGGCCCTCAACGGCATCATCGTGTTCTCCATGGCAGTCCCGGAGCTGTGGCAGCTGCTGCGTCGGAGGCTTGTGCGGTGAAGGGGGCACGGTGGTGGCCGTGGGCGCTCGCTGCCGTTGGGGCCGCGGCAGTCCCGCGGTTGCTGGAGCGGGTGGGGCTTCCACCCATTTCCCTGCTGGAAACAGGGCTGCTGGCCATGACGCCCCTGGCCCTGGCCGCGGTCGGGGAGTGTGTGAACGAGAAGGCGGGCTTGGTGAACATCGGGCTGGAGGCCATCTTCCTCATCAGCGCCACCGTGGGCGTGTGGTTCGCGGAGGCGGGCGGCAGCGGGTACGTGGGCCTGCTGGGCGGGACGGTCACCGGCGCTTTGCTGGGGTTGGCCCTGGGGGCGGTGAGCGTGTACGGCCGCGCGGACCAGATCATCGCAGGCATGGGCCTGAACGTGTTCGCGCTGGGCTTCGTCCCGTTCCTCCTGATCAGCCTGTGGGCGTTCCCCGGGATCCACGTGTTCCCCAACGAGCTCATGGTGCCGCGCCTGCGCACCCCTGCGGGACAGCTGAGCCCCGTGACCCTGCTGGCGGTGGCCGCCGCGGTGGGCGCGCACGTGCTCCTGCACCGCACGGTGCTGGGCTTCCGCATCCGCGCGGTGGGCGAAAAGCCCGAAGCGGTGGACGTGGCGGGCCTGCGGGTGGACCGGCTGAGGCTTTTTACCTCCACCCTGGGCGGGGCGCTGGCCGGGTTGGGCGGTGCTTTCCTGCCCTTGGGCTGGTTCGGCGCCCTGGTCAAGGAAATCTCCGCGGGCAGGGGGTTCATCGCGCTGGCGTGCGTGGTGTTCGCGGGCCTGGAACCTCTGTTGGCCCTGGGCGCCGCACTGCTGTTCGGCCTCGCGGACGGGTTCGCGTCCGCGGTGGCGGTCACCCCGGGCGTGAAGGAACGCGTGCCCTTCTACTTCGTGTCCATGATCCCGTACGCTCTGACCCTCGCGGTGGTGGCCGTGGTGATCGGCCGCAGGCGGTTCCCCAGCACCGTGGGCCGGCCCTACGCCCGGGAGTAAGGAGGCCGGTGTGCTTTTCGGACCGGTGGGGGCCCGATACGATAGTGGATGACTCCACGGACAGCACGCAGGGGCGGGGTTCCCGGGTGAACACCCAGGTGGGTCAGGTGCTGCGGAGCCGGCGGGAGACGCTGGGCCTGCCGCTGGAGCAGGTCCACGCGCAGCTGCGCATCCCCCTGCGGTGGCTGCAGGCCATCGAGGAGGACCGGTTCGACCTGTTCGACTCCCCCCAGTACGCCAAGGGGTTCGTGCGGGCGTACGCGGCGTACCTGGGCCTGGACCCGGAGCCCTTGGTGCGCACCGTGGCCGCCCGGTGCGGGCAGGGCCGCGCGCCGCACCTGGTCTTCCCCGGTGGGGAAGTGCCCATCCGCCCCGCCGTACCCCCGTCCCGGCTCCGCCGGCTGGCCGCGTGGGCGGCTTTCGGGGCCGCCCTGGCCGTGGTGGGCTTCGGGTATCTGGGCTACCGCCAGCTACGGGCCTTCTTCACCACGGCAGAAGTGCCCGTGCAGGTGACCTCCCCCGCGCCCGCGGCCTCTGCCCCGGAGCCGG